>JAABUH010003592.1_pt1 | contig 13187 bp, 19 predicted proteins | sample 5559121 | NCBI WGS metagenome assembly JAABUH01 (sample SAMN10711871, study PRJNA513364) | rock metagenome | isolation source: Antarctica rocks | place: Antarctica: Victoria Land, Battleship Promontory nord | collected 2015-12-28 | reverse complement strand
ACCTACCCGTAAAGCAGAATGTCTGCGGCTTGTAGGACAGGATACGACAGAAGACCCAATTTAAGGTTGGTGTTCCTGATTTGGGCATCGGACGCAGAGTCCCGGTTTGAAAGAGCCAGCTTGCTCTGTAGACGGGCAAACTGAATCAGATCGAGGACAAAAATTCCTTTTGGTCCGCTTACCTTCCATTGTGTCATACGCGAAAGATACCCCACAGAAGCTCTACAGCTCAATAGCCACATCAGCTCTGTGTGTTCCGGGACCTAGACTGCTTTAGTTTATCCAGTCATTCAACGCTGGCTGCCGAAGTCATGAGTAGTCATACTGCAGATTGGTAGAAGATAGTGGACCGCTCAGGATTCAATCCCACGGCTAGGAGTGTTGCTATTGTTTCCCGTTTCCATTTGCGTAATTGATTTGCATCTTGTCCCACGGTAATAGCGTGCAAGTCGACGATAGAGTACAGCAGTCTGGTGGAGAGCGAGGATTCATTCTGCAGTCGAACCCACTGCTGCAGTGCACCAAGATAATTCCCCAGATGAGGGACGCCAGTAGGCTGTATGCCGGAGAAGATTACCTGGGCTTCAGTGCCCGATGAATAGAGCCGTTGACTAGCTTGAGCCCACCGTCGGATGACTGACTTGACTCTAGTTTCAAGGATGCAGCAGGAGAACGAACGTGATCTATGGAAACGCCCCAAAACATGAAACAGCATGGCCGAATATTGGGTGTTACGGTCGCGGCAAAAGAACAATCTCTGTATTTACTTGGCTCAACTAGCGCCGAAATAATCCAGAGGGGTTTAGAATGCCCTCGGAACCTGGTACTCTTTCTATGAATACTTACACAACGAATAATTACGTGAATTGGTTTCATTTCAAATTGATGCTGTGTCACTTTACATAAAGCGCCCTTAATCCATTCGGCAGCGTGCGGAATCTCAACCTCTTCCTTTCGTACGGGCTTGGGGCTTGCAAAAGTACCTCGCTGCGTACCTAGGATACATGCGCTATTGAATTTTCAAGCATCGCTTGCTACTCCATCCACTCCTCGCTCAAATGGCACCCCACTCATCATCTCATAAGCTTTCTCAGAAGTCTCCAAGGTCTTTCTCCGTCCAAAATGGGCCCACTTAGGTTCCATCGACTGCTTCATATTCTCTAGACTAACGTCCATGGTCTTCCCGACACCTAGAAATGATAAGAATTGGCAGTAATTTCTTATACTTACTTAACTCACCTAGTTTCTCGTGCTGCCACACGTTGGCTTTCATCCCGACGCCATAGTACGCATGCTTTCTCAGGAATGCCAGCCATATCTCTACAGTTTCAGGATTCCCATCCTGTATTTGTATCAACCGCCGGAGGGTAATCCTCTCGAAGTTTTCCTGACTCTTTTTGAAGATGAAGTTGCTCCGCGGCACCGTCCATCGCTCAGTGATGCGGGGAAGTGGGATCGGCCCAGCCGCTGGTAGCCCCAGGTAATAAGCGGCGCGCAGAGCGAAGTCTGCCACGAATTCAACATTTCGCACACTGTAAGACCGTAGCTGTAGGTCACAGGAAGGTACACCGTATTCTGCTTTTCGCTTCAAGGGTTTGAGATACACCGCTTGCACGCTTCGTGGTAGTCGAAGATTCTTGCTCCTATTTCCTTTTGAAGGTGCCACCCCCTGAGTCCCTGCTAGACTATTTTGAGAATGCAGAAGACCTGGCATATTGGCTCCCATCGAAGATTGGTCTGTAGAAGGTCTGGCATGACTTTAGACCGGTCCACTGCCAGTGCTGCGGCTCTACTTACCCTGCCTGCCTTGCTTCTGGGATTTCCAAAGGAGATGGCATGTCTGGTCTGCTGAGGATCTCTACGTCAATAATCTAGCAGGGAAGATAGAAGCATCGGACTGACAGCTTGCTAGCTTGGGCCGCGCTTTCTCCTTGCTTTCTGACTCTCGTTGTCGAGATTGAGGCTCTCGATACGTTTAGAGGGTTGGGAGACCAACATCCTCGATGACCCAATGCGGTGCCGAGTTTCGGAGAATGTAAAACAAAAGACCACAACTCGGCGGGTGGAATCCTTGTGTATACCATAGTGGGAGACATGGATGGCATTGATGGTCCGTGTTGATTATGTTCTTGGAATATCGAATTAGCGTAACCGGTCTAGTCCGGATTTTGGGCTAGAACGGCAATGTTGGCAGATATGTTCTCTACTAGTACTAGCGTCACTCGACCCGTTTTATGCATCCACATTTCAGTGCACCGCTCACAGGGCCACAAGCATGGGTGAGCTTCTTTCTCAACAGGTGACGGAGGCGATAAACTATTTGCATGGAACAGTACCTTCGACTTTGAATGGGCCCATCATCGGCATAATCTGTGGCTCTGGCTTGGATGGCCTGGCTAATACTGTGCTACCTGACTCCCGCTACGAAATTCCCTACGGCGATATACCGCATTTTCCCCGAAGCACAGGTGATAAGATGCGATCAAGCAAGCATCATGCAAAACTCGATGCTGACCGATCGTAGTACCCGGACATGCTGGCAAACTTCTCTTTGGGAAGCTCAAGTCCGGAGGAACGCCAATCGTCTTGATGCTCGGAAGGATTCAGTAAGTCCTCGGACCTAGAAAGCCTCCTTTGGAGAGCATCTCATCCTGTTGCTTCCTGCAGCTACTATGAAGGCTATTCTATCCAGACAATAACATTCCCAGTCCGATTGCTGAAGCGTTTGGGGGTCGAGATCATCGTTGGTAATCAGAATCGGATGATCACACTCTCCTGCCCATTTGTTGATGTCAAATAGTTACCAATGCCGCTGGGGGTTTGAATCAGGACTATGCGGTAGGAGATCTCGTGATTTTGAACGATGTGAAACCCCTCCAAGAATCTGCAAGGAAAGGTCTAATTCCAGAAGCACATCAATCTCGCCGGCCTGGCAGGCATTCATCCATTGCGTGGTGTAAATGCTGATGACTTTGGGGTTCGCTTCCCAGCTTTGTCGGACGCCTATGATCTAGACTTGCGGCAGCGTTCGCACAAAATGTGGAAGCAGATGGATCGCGGGCCAGAAAATACTCGGCGTCTGCATGAAGGGATTTACGCCTTCGTAGGAGGCCCGAGGCATGTTGGAGCCCACCAGTGCTCGAAGTCATCCATAGCTGAGCAATCGTAGCTACGAAACAAGGGCAGAATGCCGTTTACTCCATGGCTTGGGCGCCGACGTTGTTGGCATGTCGACAGTTCCGGAAATCATCGCTGCGCGCCACTGTAGCCTGAGGGTGCTAGCGTTGAGCCTCGTTACCAATTCCGCCGTCCTGGATGCTGGCCCGCGTGGCGACGATGCGACCATACAAGGCTCTAATCACCATGAATTAACAGAGATGATGGCAAAAGGCAAGGCAGACCACCAAGAGGTGCTTGATGCTGGCGCAAAAGCCGCCAAGGACATGCAGGTAAGATGCAGGCAAACCAAAGGCGAGTACTACTGTTAATGAACCTTCATTTGCAGCGACTGGTTGGCCTGATAATCCAAGACATTCTTGGATGAAACTCCGCAATCTGAACCACGGAGAGCCTTAGTAGCCTTGGTAGCCTTACTACCTACCAATAAATCTTCGAAACAGGCTACCAGCGTGTGAGAAGAATCTCTAGCTTTAGCTGAATGTAGAAATTCTTCTTCGTCTTATCGACCGTACCTCTCGGTTAATAGCTTACTGCGCGATGCGTGAGGAATATGCCGGTAGATTGTGCGTAGATCTCTAGCGCTACTAGCTTCTACTGCCTCTAGATCGCTTCGACTTCAAAATTTTGTAATGTGCCTTTTTACCGCTAGACTTGGAAGCTTGAATCTCGTTATATTTCTTTCCGAAACGGCCTGTCGAGCGTTCACCGGCTAGGATCTCTTCGACGAAGGTCCGTTTGCGTTCTCTGTTCGGGAGACGAGCGCTATAGCGCTCTGCAGGACCTTCGATGACCCTGCCGACCTCGGAGAAAGTGGGTACAGGATTTTTCGAAGAGTCTTTCTTGTAGTGCCTTTGCGGATCGAGCAACCCGCGGACTTTCAAGAGTCGCATATCCGCCTGGAGCTCGGATGACAGCTGAGTAGCGGGCATGTGGAAGAAGTCGAAGCCGGCATTTGCTTGTCTCTCCTGTTCAGATATCAGCTTGTGGCTATTGAAAATCAAAGATACAGTGCGCAAAAATGATGCTGGATGCCTCAGCGTAACTATGTAAAGACTCTCAGGAGCACAGAGCGAGTACCCAAGACAGGATCGTTATTTCTGCGTCAAGCAAGATTGGGATATTTCATCACAGGCGACAAGGCACAGTGGAAAAGAGAGTCGCGAACCTTTCTCGCCTTTTCCTTGACTGTGGCGGGATCCTCGACTCGTCTTAAGTGATTGGGTAATACTCGGTCCTCATCGTTCAGAAGTCGACGAGGGTCTGCTCGGGCAAAACCGTTCGCAGCGGATATGTATGGCTGAGCGATGGATCCAGTGCGTAATCTTGGAATCCTGTGCTAGCAGTCAGTGTCAATTTTGGGAGAGTTGACCGAGCGACAAGGAAACGAGAAGGCCACACTTCTGCGCAGGTGCAGTTGTCGTCGTTATCTGCTCCTTGGAGGGCTCGATATTTAGAAGGCGTTGCTCTGCTTGTCGGAGGAGGAGATTAATCTGCCCATCCGATAGCTCATCCTCATCCCAATCATCCGAAACATCGTGCACTTGCTTGCCTGAGGTTAAGGCTGCAGATACTGACATAATTTGAACACAGAGTGTTGGGCTCTGGGTGGGTTGCGAGACCAGAGTGAAACATGTAAAACTTAGGTAAAGTAGGTAAGTATTCTAGGTAATCTATTAAGCGACCTCGGCAGCGCTAGAACTATTCTAGAACTAGAACTACTCCAGGCGCCTAAGGTAATAAAGTACTTACTTTACCTAATACCTTAACGAACGCGAGCAACATTTATGAGGGGAATGTCTGAAATCCGAGAATCCCTATAGTTGTGCGACTGGAATAATTCTAGGTTTAGTGTTTTCGTGTATCCATATCTGCCCTTCCACATTGTCCATGCCAGCTGGCGCCTACTCTAGTATGAGTTGGGTGGGTGAGCGTGGAAGCCTGAAGGAGAGCTATAAGCTTTCATTTCGGAGCTCAGGGCTAAAGTATTTTGCTGGGCCGACCTGCAGTAATGGAATAGTGTGTCAAAAGGTCGCGCCCAAGTCCCAGGCCCAGCGTTCAGTGTCTGCGAGCAGCCGGGAAAGAAAGCCCAACAGGCCTAAACCGCCGCCTGAAGGCGCAGCGGGGGCTAGGCGGATATGGGCTATTGTTTGTCCCGAAAGGCTGAAACCCAACGTAAACATCTTGACCTTACCCCGCTAAAATCACTAGGATAACTTTAATCACTCTACTACTTGTTATCCGCTTCGCGCTCTCCGACCCTCTCCAATGCTCGGGTACAAGCTGAACACTTGTACGACCTATGAAGAGAATCTCGTCTATTCCCCTTAGACTCTCTACTGTCTTCTACGAGTAGATTCCGAGGACCGAATTACCGGTCGCGAGCGCACTTTCGAGTCGCAGTCGAATCATGTCCTCAGGACTTACAGCGCAATACTTCTCTACCCACAGAGCATAAGAACATAGATCGCTTCTCGCTGCCCTCAACAATCTTGCAGAATCCGAACCACAATTCTCACAACATCAGCCGTTACATCAAACACGGCAGCGCCACGATCCGACCCTCTGATATCCCATTTCCCACCCCTGTTCCCAATCCTCAGCAAACGGGAATAAACCATGGATCAGAACCCGCCAGTCTCCGGGCAGCAACAGCAGCATCAGCCACCCAAATATGATACCAGCCAAGGGGGACATTACGGTATGTTGGCCGTGTTCCAGTCTCGTCCCCGTCCCGTTCCCTAGATGCGACTTTTCTTACGGAAGGTCATTGCGCCCAATTGGGCAAGCTAGACTCGAGCGTCGAGCTGACTGGGAACTTTCGCAGGTGCGAGTGCCCAGGTATGAGCCACAGACTTTGCGAACCCCGTCAACGGACTGATTTCTCCATAGGTAGCGGCCCACACAGGTTACACACAGCCGGAATTCTACACAGGGACGTGGGCTAATGTAATGAACCCCTCGGAGCAATGGAAAGTAGGCTGGTCGTGTTGACTGACAAGCTTGTAGGTCAGTCAAGGTCTCAATGGCAATTACCGCGACATCTTGACGACATATTGGCAACAGACCATCAGCAATCTCGAGAATGAAACCCACGACTACAAGATTCATCAACTCCCGTTAGCCAGGATCAAGAAGGTGATGAAGGCCGATCCGGATGTCAAGATGATATCTGCAGAAGCACCGATACTGTTCGCCAAAGGATGCGATATTTTCATCACCGAGCTGACGATGCGCGCATGGATTCACGCCGAAGAGAACAAGCGCAGAACATTGCAACGCTCAGACATTGCCTCGGCACTCGCAAAATCAGACATGTTTGATTTTCTCATCGACATAGTTCCAAGAGAGGAAGCAGCAAGTCATGCCAAGAGGTCTGGTCAAGGAGCTGGCGGAGCGAGCGCCGCAACTGCCCAAGCCCCCTCAGCGGGCGGTATCCTGCCCCCTCAAAATAATGTCCAACAGCAGCCACCTCCTAATCATCCTCAGCAACCTCAGCCGCAACACATGGGTCACGCAGACTATCCCCCGCTCGGAAATAGCCACCAGCTGGGACAGGAGCAGGAATACCGGCCCCAACCGGGGATATATGCTCCCCAAGTCCAACCGGATCCGACAGGCTACGGACAACCGCAACAACCCATGTTTGAGGGCATGTACGGCTATGCATCAATGGCCGCACCACAACAGGTACATCGATCTTACTCCTGCCACTGATGGAGACTTTCGTTAACAATTCTAACGCAGATGTATCAAGTCAATCAGAGAGGCCAGGATCCTTCCGGAGGTCAGAACCCGAGCCACCAGTATCAGAGACATGATGGAGGCGAAGGAGATGCAGATGCCGAAGGCGAGCGCGACTACGAAGTCGGCTAACACTTGTCTCACTTATGCAATGATGTGATTTTCTTCTCGAAGTACGGGCGCACGAATGGACGGCTGGTGTCGTTCTGTTTCTTTGCTGTTTGGCAGTTCCATCAGTCTCGAGTATGCCAATTGGTTTGAAGGTTCCGGAACGGATGTGATTGTTTTAGATATGACCCGATTAAAGGGGTAGATCGATCTGCAGCCGCTTTCCAAAAGTCTTCCAAAATGTCTCCGGTGTGATATAATCAGGGCCAACGTAGAACGGTCGTTTGTTGGGGCCGTCAACGGAGGGTGCCCAAGTTTTGCAGCAAGCTCTCGAATGTGTTCAGTCCTTTCCCCGTGTAATCTTGCAGCTTAATTTCCGATGGAGTCCTCTATGCACCGATGGGCACTCGGGGTAATGGTACCTATGCAAGGGCGTGTCAAAGGTGTAGCTGCAGCTGACGAACCCTTAGCCTTCGACAGACTGTCCGACTGAAGATCAGCCAAAGCCTGCATCATTCCTTGGGATCTTCGACCTGGGCTCGTTGCAAAGACTTCATGCCAAAGCGGGAAGACAGCGCTTGGAATTTATCAGATTTCAAGTTGGTTGATGATTGCACAGAATGAGTGAGTCTATCGAAGTTTAGTAAGTCATGATATTCACACAGTGAAACGAGTTTTGAGCTTACTTCTCGAGTAGAACTGGTCCGTTCATGGCATCGACTCTGCCATATTTTTTGTTCCTAGTAGCGACGTCATAAAACTCGTCTGAATTCTCGGCTTGCATCAAGAGGACGGTCTGCTGGAGTTCGTCTAGGTTCTCTCTCAGAATCGGGTTGCCCAGTGTGTCCACGAACTCAGTCAGGTATTGAACGTCTTTGGCTAAGGCAGCGACACCGTTTGGATTGATTCGGCGGACGTCTGGCGATAATGGAAGAGACAATACCATGGTAGCTGCATGGCTCAGTGCATCGAAGTATATCAATTCCTTGATTTCTGTGGGCAGGCCTAAGAGAACAGAACTCATGATATTCGACAAATACCGTGTGAGAGTTTGCATGTAATTACTTGGCTCCTTTTCGAATGTAGGTGCCATCCAATCGTACCCTGCCGTCTCAATGAGATCATCGATCTTGGAATTGACTAGCTCGAATATACGCTTTTCGGCTGTTTTCTTGTTGCTACGGAACTCCTCAGTGGCATTGAGGGTGACGCTCCCTCCGACCGAGGCCGTCGACCTAGCGGCAGCAAGCAGTGGTTCCAATTCTTGGCAGGCGATCTCGAAATGCTCCAAATTGATGAGAATCTGTACAATCTGTCCCAAGTATTGCGAATTCAGCCTCTCAACCAGCAGTCGACAGACACTCTGTGAAAGCAGCTCGTCGAGAGAGGCTTTGAGGGTCTCATCGATGACCCTGGGATGTTGGAAATGATCGTCCGAGAAGAAATAGAATTGGTTTAAGAAGTTACGGATGTCGATGCAGCAGAGAGGGTACATTTGGGAAAAGGGAAGGACACAAGGGAAGCGTATTTCTTCACGCGACTTCTCAGGAGTGTACCAGCTTACGTTGACGACCTTGTCATATTCGTCTAGTTTATTAATGGGCATCGGCATGTAGTCATCGGTCGAGACGATTTCCTGAAAGTCATCGCTGAAGCGTCTTTTCAGTAGCTCGGCGTACTTCTCGAACAACTTCAGTAAAAAGGCATCAAGAGCACCCACGGGGTAGTTCCATGACTGTTAATGATATTAGCTTGTAGTGAGAACAGCAGGCATGCCCTAGTCTTGTGCTTACGTCCATGGTCTGAATGAAGAGAGCTATGTGGCCTTTGATTTTCAATAGCACCTCAGCGTTCGTGACTTCATGCAATGCCTTGGATATCAGCATGATCGCCGATTGACACATTGAGTCCCAAAGTTCGTCAACGTCTACTATAGATCGCAATTCTGGCGTCTTTTCCAGTGTTGCCTTCTCGACAATCACGAAGCCGGCCATGCCTTCCAGTAGCTCACAGAGGCTTGCCCCTTCAGCATCGATCAAGGTCACCGAAGCAGGCATCAAGAGCTCTTTTTGCTTTCTGCGAGTTGCAGCGTACTCCGTACGAAACTTGTCTGTTTGACCTAGCGCATTGTGTATGTGTAGGCATTCAAAGAGGGGTGTGAAATCTACTTGGACGTCTTCATTGTCAAGGATGTCGAATTCTTCAGCCTCATCAGAGACCAGCTCGATCGCTGAGTTCAACTTGAAATTGCTTAGGTAAGGGAGTGCTTCCGCACGGTCCTTTTGGCGGCTTCTTCTCTGTTCGGTATGGTAGAAAGCTACCTCACCAAGGAACTGCGATGTCTCTCGAATACGAAACAGCCATGTGTTCAAGTCCGCCATGACTGCATCTGCAATAAGTTTCTTCGTGGCCGGCACTGATTTCTGTATCATTTCTGCGATCTTGTACTGCGTGATTTCCCTGAGGTGCACATTCTGGAGTTCGTCAAGAGCCCTTAGGGCAGAGTAATGATTCTTCTTGCTCAACAAGTCATGGACCTGGTTAGCTAGCCGCAGGACCTCAAGGCAGCCGCGCAGCGCCTGACTGGCCTCATCTATGTTCTGACGCACTCCACGAGATTCAACGAGGACTTTTTTCTGCTCGGCTAGCTTCTCCGTGCTTGATTGTGTGGATTGATTGAGCTGGAGAATGTCAGAGCTTAGACTGACGGTTCCGTCTCGGACTTGGAGAAGCTGGTTGACCGACGCGACAAATCGTTGGTGGTTTGTATTACATATGCGTTCGATTTCGGACTCTCGATTGGCAGAGTATTGCGATAGGGACTGTAACAGATGCTGGCCCTGACCTCCCGTGCTGGCGTCTTTAATGGCAGGCAGGAGCTGGTTGAAGTACTCGTTGTCCGAAGGAGCCTGCACGATCTAGACTTGTCAGACGCAACAACGCCATCGGAAATGGGCATCTTGACCGACCTGCTGTACCACGTATTCGAGCTCCCTCTTGGGATTGACGACCGACGGCATCCTAGGCGGAAGTGCAGTAACTGCGAGCGACCAACAAGGGGGTTCGCTCACACCCCCGGCCGTTGAAGTGCAGGATAAGGTACCCGAGGGGTCAGGCCCAGATCGGATTAGTGTGCGAGTGTGCTTAGCTCCCGCTCCCGCCTCCTGGCAGATCCTCGGCTCGGCCGGCTCTCTCAGTCTGCTTGGCGGGTCACTCCTTCTCTTCTCGATTCCTCCGGAATGACAGAACCGTGCCTGCCCGATCTTCTCCGTTGGCCGTGGTCTTCAATCACATTTGCTAACAGGTGAAGCTTGCCTTTGCAAGTCTACTCAATTTCCGCTGTGGAATTCCGCGATGCATCCAGCCATTTCGACCAGGCCTTCACGCGGTCGCGGTCGCTTGACCTGTGAGTATGGTAGTCACAGTAAGGGTGTAGGTGCAAGCCAAACGTCCGCTGCCAACTCCTTTGAGTCCCCGTCTGACGTCGGCTTCCGAGAGCTGCTCACCTACAGAATGTAAAGCTGCCAGCTACATACTTTGAATCGTGATCAGCCGCCGTTGAGCCCAGGGAGCAGCGGATCCTTTCTGAACCATCGTAGCATAGAGCCCCATGGCGATTCCTCGTGGCAGGCAAAGAAAGACGACGTGTAGGTATGTGTAGGTCATGTCTTCGCCCCTGAGGATGCCAACGTAATTCCAAATACGTTGCTGGCCCTGTGCAGTGCCAGGTCCCCCGTTGAAGAAGGGCTTTCGGACCATCCTAGCGCTATTCTCATGGTACCAATTGTTACGCTCTAAAAGCAGACCGTTTTTCAATAGCGCCGTGAGCAATTGTGTTGCTCTTGTTGCCCTCTTCCTCCCACTGTTTTCTTCCTTCTTCCTTCTTCCTTCTGTCCATCCCATCACCTCCACATGCATCTTCCTCCCCCCCTCAGTATTCGGTGATACAGACCAATCAACCTTCCTTGCTGCGTCTACGCACACGCCCCTCCGCTGCTCGGTTGTCCTCTTGTCCCCTTGTGGCCTCTAGACTGTGCATCAATTTGTCGTTAGCATCTCTTTCTTGGTATCACGCATTGGCCCATCAGTCGTGTGGCCATCAAGACTTTCCTCTTGCAAGGATGGCGGCTCTCGCTCAGCGTCAAGGCCTTTCCGCCAGCCCCAATTCGTCCGAGGAGGTTGAGTCTCACCAAGACACTCCTGCAACCAAGATCTCTCCATTTTCTCCAGAAGAGCAGCGGGGCCAGCTCAAACCGGTAGGAATTGGCTTCGCCAGATCGAAGTTGCCCCCCCAATTCCTGCTCTTTAGTCCGAACGGAGAATCCAGAAGCTCGGCGTCGCTGAGACCTCAAGATCCTTTTGTCTCGGGCCCAAATCTGTCGGGCACCACTCAGGCCTCGACTGATGCGTCCAAACTGTCTCCAAATGCATCGGCTTTCACGCCCGCAACATTGGTCGATGGTGGCTCTGGTATTGCTGCAGCACGCAATCTCAAGGGGCTTGTTACAACTCCAACCGCCCAAGACGGCGTTGAAGGTATGCATTCTAACACGTCTCCGCTGATTGTAGGACTAAAAGTGAGACAGCGTTCCAGCAGTATGCTCTCGCTGGCGGTCCAAATGCCAACGGCCCCTTCTTCAAGATGGGCATGTTCTCTTCCGAAAGCGAGACATCGAGATGTGTTGTCATCGACCAGCTAGCTGGATCTCCATCGGCGAAAGAGATCAATGAGCTCTTCACCGTAAGGAAGACCCTTTGACCACGAGGAGCGGGCAATCGCTAATGTGGTTCAGCTCAATGCATTCCCGAGTCGAACTCACTTACTTGTTGGTGACTTGGACAAGGTGTACCTCAAGTTTGCAGACATTCGTGATGCCGAGAAAGCGATCACGTGGGTGAATGCCCTGGGCTACAAATGGAGTGCTCAGTATATCCTGCCTACCGAATTTGCGCTGAAGGCTGAGCCAGAAACCTTGAAGCATTGTCCGGTGTCGGCTTATGAAGGTCAGGTTGTCATGATAGCCACCTTTGCTCGATCTCCCAAAAACATTGACGTTGACGCCACCGGAAAATTCATTAGTGAATTGGTTAGTGACTATGGCAACGTCATGGCTTTTGAGGTATGCCCGGGGAAGATGTTGGAAGTCTCATATCACATGGAGTTCTGCGATCTTCGCGCTACTGAAAAGGCATTGACAGATCTGAATGAATTGAAATTTGATGTAAGCTTTTGCCTCCCTCCGCCGGATACTTGCAGAAAGCTGACTCACAAAGACTTTCATCCTGACTATCGCCCCCCACAAGCCTGATCTCAATGTCAACAAGCGGCGTCCATTGCAATTTCCTGGCCCTTTGATGATCGACCAAGATTTTGGCTTCGACAAATCTTTCGGTAGCATGTGCCTAAACAACCAGCACGAAAACGGTCCACAGACTCCACGAACTCCATCTTACTCGCCGTTTCCATTCCAAACTCCATCCAGTGCGCAATTTCCCTTTCGCAAATACCCCAGCGGACTTTACACTCCGTCTTCTCTGAGCAGCCTCTCACATGGGACTTTCAATCAGAGCCCTGGGTGGAGCCCTAGTTACAATCCTTTCTCTGAATTTCCTCAACAGTCGCCACTCTGGTCACCCTTCAGTCCTGGTGCGATTGGACAAGAGCGTGGTACGCCACTACTGGCACGTACGCATCATGAGCCCTATGCTCAACAAAAGAGGGGCCAAGGGCAGATGCTTCGTCGATACAATGACAATCCATCGGGGCACCACAACGTGGTTGACATTGATCGTATTCGTCAGGGTACCGATGTTCGGACAACGGCTAGTCATCCATTATCTACGAACTCTGGCTTCTGCTTACATTACATAATAGATCATGCTTCGCAACATACCTAATAAAATTGACCAGGTATGACATATTATGCTGTAGACTTGGCCATAGGAGCTGACATCCGCTAGGCAATGCTTAAGGACATTGTTGACGAGACGAGCTTTGGCAAATACGACTTCATGTATTTGCGCATAGGTAAAGTACCTGTACCTTCCTCACATGCTGCTGAGCTAATCTGCAAATCCAGATTTCGCCAATAATTGCAAGTAAGCATGTTATGTCTGGTATAGGAATGTGTTCCATGACCTAAATGTTGATGTTAGTG
>JAABUH010003589.1_pt1 | contig 13196 bp, 11 predicted proteins | sample 5559121 | NCBI WGS metagenome assembly JAABUH01 (sample SAMN10711871, study PRJNA513364) | rock metagenome | isolation source: Antarctica rocks | place: Antarctica: Victoria Land, Battleship Promontory nord | collected 2015-12-28 | reverse complement strand
CTCTTCCGCCCATACTTCTCAAACACAGACTGTGCCGCCAGACTCTGCTGCTTCATCGCCCCTCCACCACTGACTCCAAGCTAATCAATCAGGTTGTGGATGCAAACTTGTGCAGAGATTCCCTAAGGCTGTTGCTGTGCTAAATGCTCGAGTAGAACTTCAGGAGGCACCGGAAGGGTACGCAGCAGCGCGAGGGTGGCGGGTTGGCGGGCCTCTCGGCCAATCCCAATCACGGGAAGGCACTCTGCGATTCGCCCGTCATCCAATACCGCCATACGCTGGCACAGTCGCAACACCGACAGCAAGTCATGGGAAATATAGAGCAGCGTGGTTCCATCCTCACGATTTACTTGACGGAGCAGCTGGAGAATCTCTACCTGCGTGCTCGGATCGAGAGCGCTGGTCGGTTCATCGGCGATCAGCAGCGCGGGGCGATGTAGAAGGGCTAGCGCAATGACAGCTCGCTGAGCCTGTCCAACACTGACTTCCCCGGGCTTCCTCCCCAGAAAACTATCCTCCGGCGGAAGATGAACTTGGTGCATCAATTCCTTGAGACGAAGCCTAAGCTGACTTGAAGGTCCTTCCTCATGGGCTTTCCAGGCTTCTTCGAAATGTGCACGTAGCGACAACGCTCCATTCAGCGCGCTCATTGGACTCTGAGGCACCAATGCGATTCGCCTACCCCGAAGGCGCCGGGCATCCCGTTCCTTCATGGTGAGGAGGTTCTTTCCCTCCAACAGGACTTCTCCTCTCGTCCAGCCTCTTTGCCAAGGCAGGAGCCCCATGAGTGCCAGTACCAGCGTGCTTTTCCCCGCTCCACTGGTTCCGACCAAACCCAGCTTCTCCCCTCTCTGGACCTCTAGGTGGACGCCCCCAAGAACCGTCTGGGCGCCGTATCCAGCGTCTAAACAGACACTCATCAAGCACTCGCTCAACGTCCTTCCTTCCAGTGGATCATGTCGATGTTAGAGACGACGCCCGGCTGCAGCACCGACAGTTCAACTCCGGCCAGAAGCGGTGAGACCGCGTAGAGCATATTCGGATACACCAGATAAGTGAACGGCTGTTGATCAAATGCGATCTGTTGCACGCGGTCAAAAGCACGCTTCCGATCCTTCTCATTCAGAGTCTCTGCCTGAAGCTGCATTTGTTGATCGATTTCGGCTTCCCAGGCTGTTGCAGGCTTCTTTTCGGAGGGATTCCATTGGTGGTTGGGTGACGAACTGAGCCAGATATTCATCACTGAACTGGGGTCCGGATCAACGTTAGACAGACCCAGCAGGGCCGCTTCATAGGCCTGCGTGTGCATGAGTCGCTCGATCAGCGCTGGGAAATCCAGCGTCACGACCGTAACCTTCATGCCGAGAGCCGCAAGATCCTGCTGGATCAGAGAGGCCATCTTTTCACGCGAGCGGTTTCCCGTGTTGGTCAAGATGGAGAATTTCACCAGATGTCCGTTGCGATCTAGGAGATCTCCAGAGCTCTTCCGAAACCCCTCTTTCTCGAGCATCTGCATTGCTTGGTGACTGTCTTCATGAATACTTTCAAGGTTCCTGTTGTACCAGACTGTATTGGCGGGCGAGACGAACCCGTTGGCTGGCGTGGCGTGTCCGTCATAGGCGATGCGAGCCAGGTCTGCCCTATGAATAGCCCGAGAGACCGCTATGCGGAACACCCTGTTTTGAAACCACTCCTTCTCCCAGATAGGGAGGGCCGATCCGGACGCCTGATTGAACCACAGCTGCTCTGTGTTGAGGGAGGGGCCGAGATCGTGTACGCTCTGCTGATCCGTCCGGGCCAAGAAGCTGTAGTTCTCGGCGGGTAGGCTGTCGATCAAATCATACTGGCCACGGATAAAGCGGATCTGATCCTGTTCCCGGTTGCTCAGAATATCCAGGCGCAACGTAGCGAGATAGGGCAGTTGTACTCCGGAGGAATCGCGCCTCCAATAGTGAGGATTGCGCTGCAGGCGGATAAACTCTCCGCGCCTATATTCGGCAACCACGTAGGGTCCAGCTGATACCTGGCTCGCGCTGGGGCGATTTGCCGGTTCGATGGCAATCTCATCAAAGATCTTTCCGATCGAAACCACCCGCTTGGGAAGATGGACTCTCACCGTCAGCGAGTCTGGAGTGTCGACAGAGACATCATGGGGGTAGAGGAATTCCTCTGCAACCGGCGCCCCCGTGGCTGGGTCCAACACACGTGTCAATGTCGAGGTGACATCGAGGACACCCAGTGGAGACCCATCCGAAAACCGTAGGCCACTTCGAAGATGGAAGACGACTAGGCGCCCATCAGGAGAGAGGCTCCATGATTCTGCGAGGGCAGGTTCCAGCTGCTGCGTTCGCCGATTGAGACGTAGGAGAACACCGCCAGTAAGATACCGGACCATCTCCGAAGCCTGGTCGTCCACCTTGGCCGGATCCAGAGTCTTTGGATCGTATTTTAAGGACCATGACATTTGAGTCGAGCTAGCCGGTGCTTGGGCGTTGAGGATCCCGGCGGGAACAAGCGATAACGCACCCACAATAACGAGACTTTTGTTCCGCAGCATCATTGGTATACCTCAAAGACGAGCATCTCCAGAACGATAAGTATGACTACGAGAAGGACTATCGGGAAGTACACCCACCCAGAGCTGGCGAGAACGGCGGAGTGCTCTAGAGCAAGCAGCATCGACCCCCAGGATGGAAGCGGTTCACTAACGCCGAGGCCAAGAGTTCCAAGGTTCGCTTCCGCAACAATGCAGGCGGGGATACAAATCAGAAATTGAGATAACACCAGCGGACGGAGGTGGGGCAGAACGTGCCGCCGGGCGAGCTGCTTGGTTCTTAGGCCGGAGGCGCGGCCCTGGATCATCCATGTCGAGTTCAATAATGCGAAGGTGCGGGCGTAGGCTAGTCGGGCGTATGCTGGCCAGCCGAGCAGTGCCAGCAGAAGAAATGTGACCACGGCAGACTGTGCTGGAGCCAAAGACAGTGGCAGCGCGGATCGTACCATCATGAGCAGAAATAACCAGGGAAGAGCTAGGAACAGATCGGAGAAATACAGCAGACCGGCAGCGATGCCCCGCGGCGCAAAGGCGGCGGTTACGCCAACACTAACCGCAATGCAGGTTGCGAGAGCGGAGGCAGCTATCGCACCCGCTAACCCGATGATCGAAGCAGCCGCAACTCGCGTTGAGCGATCCCGGCCCAGTTCATCGGTGCCGGACCAATGCCCCGGGGACGATCCCGCGCCAATCTGTTGACGATCTTGGGTCGAGTAGTTCCATGGAGAACGCACAAGGACCAGGGAGGCTGTTGCCATAAGTACAACCAAAAGAGTCAGAGCACCTAATCGCAAGGGAGTGTCCCCAGGCGTCGCGCGGGCTCGGCGAGCATACTGATTAGGCCGATGCACATGGCCATCAGCAGCGTTACAGTCAATAGCACCGGGAGGTCACGGTTCATGGCCGCGGACCAGGCAAGTTGGCCGAGCCCCGGGACATCGAAAACAACCTCTACGGGAACGATGGCGCTTAGGGCGATCACAAATGACATTGCCGAGAGGGCAAGCAGCTCCGTTCTGAGGGCAGGGAGCAGGTGTGCCCACGTAATCCGGTACAAAACGATTCCCTGCGCTCTTGCATGAAGAAGATGAGGGGCCCTCCACGTTTGGCGAAGAAGCTTGTAGATGAGCTTAAACTCTCGCACTCCAATCAGTAACGCCAGGACGAAGACCGGGCCTCCGACATCTGTAAGTAGGCACGTGGTGGCTAGTACGCTGAGTGGAATGGCAAAGCAGATTGCGGTCGAGCCCGCAATCATTATCTCTCCCGAAGATTCCCGCCGAGCGCTCAGCGGCAGAGCAAGGGTGAGAGCCGCCAACCAGCCACATGCCACTCCGCCTATCAGGAGTCTAGTAGTCACCATTACACGAGATCCGATCAGCTCTGCTACTGGCACATCGTATTGTTTCGAGCGACCGAGATCGCGGTGCAACCATCCGGTCAGCAGAGATTGTGTCAGCACTACGATCGACCCTTGCTGGTCTTGCTGGACTCTCAGATTGGCTCGCGCTTCGTCTGCATAGCGAGCATCCATCTCCCGGCCGTCCGTGAAGTAGCCGGGCGCAAAGCGGACCAGAGCAATCGTTCCGAGAGCCGCCATGAGTAAGAGAGAGACGAACCGGGCCATACGTGTAAACAGCCGACCGGCGGGCCTCATCATACCGCTATGGCTTCCCTAGGCATCTCGGCACTAGCTGCCAGATGATAATGTGCCTCTTTGTCCAGATACATGCGCCGGTCGGCCACTGCAAGCAGCTGCTCCGCCGTATCGCCGTCAACGGGATAGAACGCCGCTCCCAGGCTGGCTGAGACAGTGCCTTCTAGGCCTCCTCTCCAGCAAGCCGTCGCCACGGCAGCAGCAAAGGACGCCAGTCTTTCAGGTGCGGTCTTTTCGTCCATTCCCGGGATCAGGAAGACGAACTCGTCGCCACCGATTCGCGCAACTGTGTCGTAGGACCGGCAGTTCTGGCGGAATCCCTCCGCGACGGAGCTCAAGAGCATGTCTCCAATCATGTGTCCCCGCCGATCATTGACCTGTTTGAACGAATTGAGATCGCATACGATGACCGACAAGATGTCTCCTGTGCGCCGACATCTACTTAGCTCCGTCTCCAACTGAAGGAACAGCCGTCTGGCATTCGGAAGATTGGTAAGGAAGTCCGTTTCTGCATCCCGCTCGGCACATCGAAAGCGGAGCGCATTTTGCAAGGATAAGGATAGTTTCGACTCCATCACCTGCAGGATGCGGAGGTGCTCTCTTGAGAAGGAGTCTGCCTGAAGCGAATACAGCGTCAACACACCAACGGTTGTCTTCTGCAAATCGAAAAGGGGCACGGAGAGTGCGGCGTGGAGTTCCGCCCCTTGCTCAGGCCTGCTGTGATAGGACAACTCGAGAGCCGCATTTCCATTGAGGATAGCCTTGCCATTTTGGGCGACCCAACCCGAGATACCCTCGCCGAACGGGATCGGCTGAGCAGAGAAGCACTTCGCATCCTCGCCGTCCACATACTGCGCCACCAGGTTTTCTCCGTTCCTAAGATACAGCGCACAGGAGTCAAACGGGATCAGACCGTGGAGTCTGGATGCCATAACGGAGATTGTTTCATTCAAACTGAGCGAATTACCCAAAGATTGACTCATCTCGAACAGCGCCTGGGCCTCCTGACTTGCCGCCGCGATTAGGTTGAGAGAGTTGACACCATTTGATGGATCGCCTCTGCGTTCCGCTCCGGTTTCCCGTGCAGATTCGATCACCTGTGTCTCGGTTCCGCCTTCTTCAAGACCCGCTCCGGGGGCTTGGCCGCGCCACACTTCGATTCCAGTGTTCAACGGCACGAAACCACTCAGCTTTTCCGCTCGAGCTGGCTGCTCCGACTTCCCATAATACTGCTCCAAGATTGCCACCACCCGTGGGTCGAACTGCGTACCAGCAAGGCTCTTAATGAGTTCCATAGCCTTGGGCAGCGGCAGCGCTTTGCGATAGGGTCTGTCGGACGCTAAGGCATCGAAGCAGTCCACCACGGTAAGAATGCGCGCTCCGATGGGGATCTCTTCCCCCTTGAGGCCATCCGGGTATCCTTTCCCGTTCCACCACTCATGGTGGGACCTGACAATAGGCACCACGGGATAGGGAAACCGGACCCTCTCCAGAATGTCCGCCCCAACAACAGGATGGATTTTCATCTTTTCAAATTCTTCCTGAGTCAGCTTACCCGGCTTGTTGATGATGTGCTCCGGAACCGCCAACTTGCCGATGTCGTGGAGGAACGCCGCGGTGTGTAACGCCAGCATCTCAGATTTACTGAGCTGAAGAGCCTGACCCATCTCGGTGACATATTCCCGCACACGAAACAGGTGGTCATGCGTGTTCTGATCTTTCGCCTCGATGGCCATTGCCAGGCCCTCAATCGTGCGCAGGTGTAGTCCCTCCACCTCCTCCAGATGCTGCTGCCTCTCCCTCATCCTTGTCATCTGGGCTGTGTAGGAGCGGTATACGGTGTAAACCACAGGAACCAGCAACAGCGAGGTGGCCCAGCCAAATCGGACGCTAATCAGGTCAGCGAGCGCAGCCAGCACGGCTCCTAGGATGTAGAAGGGAAGATACCAAGGAAAACTCGACTTCCATAAAGTGATGGCGTTGGCACCGGTAGAAGAGGCTATGACCAATGCGACTGGGATTGTGCTGCAGAAAAAATAAGCGACGGCGGCGACGGCCAGCGCGGGTGCAAATGCCGTATGGTGCCGGTACACGAATGTATACGTTAGCAGGGCGGCGGCCGTCGCGCATATCGCGCTAGCGATGTTGAAGGCCATTTGCAACGCGGTAAACAGCTTCACTACGCGCACTCGACACTGCGCTGCCGTCGATATGGCGGCCAGGAGAATAGCCTGAGTAGGTGAAAGCTGCACGATCGCGAGAAGAAGAAAAGGGAAATTCAGGGACATCGTGCCGTCGCCGCGGGGCAACGCAACCTTGAGCCCGGAGCTCAGCAGTATCGCCGTCAGGAATACGGCAAATTGCAACCACGAATGACTTGGGAACTGAACCGTCCATGCGGTAGACACTACCGCCGAACCAATCATGAACCACACTAAGAGAACTGTCCTAACGGGCATTGTTGCTCCGCGATGGAATTGTAGGTCGTCTACCGTTTGGGGGACGCATGGCCCTTGTAGCCTGATGCTATGGAGGCTCCACGAGAACGTATATAGTCCCGAAGTTGTAATAAATGGGTATGGGACACGAAGGTAGCGGTTCCCCAGGACCGCCGACGGGATTACATCGTGCCCCCTTCGTGGTATGGGATTGATGGGAACGTAACCCCTAGACTGCAATCACGACGAACAGCTCACCGTTTACGAGGTCGGATCCGCCATACTCATGTGCCCCAGGTTCTGTCCGTTCGCCACACGGACGTCACAACAGTGCCCGTCTCCGAGCTTTCCTACCTCTACTGCCAACTTATCACTGTCGCTACAACGACGACGCCTCAGCTTCGAATTGGTCGAGCAGCCACTTATGACCTCGCACTCACCTTCAGCCCAAATACACTTACGGCCGCTTGCCATAGCAGCGTTGCTAACAATAGTGCCCTGGATCTGTTTGGGATCACCGCGTGACTTTTACGCCGTCGTCCCAACAGTGGACGCTACCGGACCGGGCGAAGCTGCGAGTTCCCGGTCTATCGGTACAGGCAAGTGGCACACGCTGGGAGCCTCCGTATTAGATGCGGACGGTAACGCGGTGAGGATGGTTGGTCTTAACTGGAGTGGGCTCGAAACGACCAACGGCATACCTGGCGGATTGACGGAGCACGATTACAAGGAGGTCCTCGATACCGTTAAGCGTAGCGGCTTCAATGTGATCCGGATCCCTTTATCGAACGAGATGATTGAGAAGCCGACTGTTCCCCGTGTAGTCGGGTACCGTGACTGGAAGGGTCCTATCAATCAGGATCTGAAGGGTCTTACGTCACTGGAAGTCCTGGATAAGTTGGTGTCTTACTCACAGTCGATCGGGTTGAAGCTCATTCTCGATAATCACCGCTCCAATTCCGGTGGAGGGCCGCAAGAGAACGGGCTGTGGTTTACTCCGGAATATCCAGAGTCAATCTGGCTCCGAGACTGGACCGCTTTGGCAAGACGTTATGCGAGCAGCACCTCTGTGATTGCCTTTGATCTCCGTAACGAGCCCCATGGCGTAGATGGCGGTGGAGCATGTTGGGATTGTGGCGGGGCCCGAGACTGGCACCTTGCCGCTCAGCGCGCCGGCAACGCAATTCTAAAGGAGAACCGCGATCTCCTGATCATCGTTGAGGGAGTAGATGAGTACCACGGGGACAGCTATTGGTGGGGCTCCAATCTCGAGGGGGTGCGGCAATCCCCGGTGAAGCTTACGATTCCCAATCATCTCGTTTATTCCGCCCACGAGTATGGACCCGTGGAGTATCCACAGCCCTGGTTTTCACCGCGTACAAGCTCATGGGATTTGGAGGACATTTGGGTCAGGCACTGGGCCTTCATCAGCGATTTACAGATCGCCCCTGTGTACCTAGGGGAATTTGGCACAACCAACGATGCCGCTTCGATTGAGTCTAGCCAGGGGGGGTCACAAGGGTTATGGTTCAGTTCCTTGGTCTCGTTTTTGTCTAACCGCCCAAAGATTAGCTGGACGTACTGGTCCGCCAATGGAGAAGATCGATATGCCTACTTTGACCGTAGTTATTCCTTGGATCACAGTTCTCTGGCGAAAGTAGCCCTTCTGGAAGGGATCCGAGCCATTGCACCGGGGGATGCCTATGTCCGAAGGCCAAGCCTAGCGATGGTTAACTCCATTGCCACTACAGGAGGCCAGGACCATAGCTCCACTCTAGTCACAACGAACTCCCTTTTGCCAACGGTCGATCGCAGCGCACACACACCGGGTCTTCTTTCGATAGGTGGGTCGCTCGACCAGGACCGCATGAGGATGGAAGAGCAGAGATCGATAGCCGAGAGCATCAGTAATGCTGTGGATCATGCCACCGAGAAGTCGCAAGGGAGATAGCGCCAAATCTTTAGCTGTGACAGGACAATATGCCGCTTGATACAGTAGCACGCGTCACACGGGATCTGCATAAACGCTCCAGGCGTAGGGCTCGCGTGTTGTTCGCTGGCAATCCACTGCCGATGTGGATCTATGATGTGGATTCCTTGCGCTTCTTAGAGGTCAATGAAAGCGCTGAGGATCAGTACGGATACACGCGCACTGAGTTTCTGGCCTTGACCCTGAACGACATTGTCCCGGAACAGGATATGGATGGTGCCCAAGACCTTATCTATGGCGACGATCCGGATAGCGCCTGCGTCCACCTCAGGAAGGATGGAAGTCGGATTCATGTTCGACTACAGGCCAATGAGGTCCGCTTCCGCGGTAGACATGGAAGGTATGTGGTTGCTGAAGACATCACAGAACGGCTACAGTTGCATGCCAAACTTCTTCAGCTGGCTCACCACGATGCCCTCACCGGTCTGCCCAATCGGCTGGCACTTGAGCAAAGAATGAAACAAGGCCTTGTTGCGGCGAAGGAAGGGGGCCACCGGGCAGCCATCATTTGTCTGGACTTGGATCGCTTCAAGCACGTGAATGACCGGTACGGCCATGCCATTGGAGATGAATGCCTCAAGCGAGCGGGAACCATGCTGGTCCGTCGGCTGCGCGGGATGGATACAGTGGCTCGCACCGGAGGAGAAGAGTTCACAATCGTGCTCGCCGAGGTGGAGAGTGTTGCAGCGGCCGGTGTCGTAGCCAAGGCGCTCCTGCAGGTCTTTTCCGTTCCAGTTGAGATCGAGGGACACAAGATCTTCCTAGGCGCCAGCCTCGGCGTGGCCGTCTTTCCCGATCATGGAACGGACAATCTGGAGCTTTGGAGAAGAGCTGATGCCGCTATGTACCGCGCCAAGCGTGCGGGAGGAAACCGTCACGTCATGCTGAGTGACGACATTACCTCAGCAGCGGGCGAAACCGTAAGAATTGAAGCGCACATGCGTTCCACGCTGGAAAGACAACAATTCCGTCTGGATTATCAGCTGCAATACAGTATGGATGGGCAGATCCGTGGGATGGAAGCATTGCTGCGTGTACCTGATCTTAATCTTGGTCCGATCAGTCCGGACCGCTTCGTACCGATGGCAGAGGAGAACGGGCTGATCCACCCGCTCGGCAAGTGGATCCTCGGGGAAGCCTGCCGCCAGCTGATGGTATGGAACTCACGACGCCGGCCCCCCGTTCGCATAGCGATCAACCTCTCTCCATTGCAGCTGATGCATCCAGACTTTTCCCTTGAGGTTCAAGAAGTCGTCTCCGCTTCCGGTATCGATCCAACGTGGCTAGAGATGGAGATTAGCGAGAGAATCATTGTACATTTTGAAGATATCATCAAGCCGATGACGCAGCTTGCGGCTATGGGTGTGCGATTTGTCGTGGACAACTTTGGCACAGGCTACTCGTCTCTCCAGCATCTGCTCCAGCTGCCTATCTCCACCTTAAAAATGGATCGTGCTTTCATTCAACAGCTCAGCGACTCGAGTCGCAGCTATTCCATGGTTAAGTCAGTCATTTCCATGGGCCACGGCTTGAATATGCATGTGATCGCCAAGGGCATAGAACATGAAGACCAAGTCAGAGTTCTTCGGGAACTCGGGTGCGACGGCGTACAGGGCTTTTTATTGTCACGCCCGGCACCCCCCGAGACCCTGGAGGCTCTTCTTCTTTGGTAGATAACGAGAGTGCGTGCGGGTAACAAATAGATATGTAACCAAGGCGGTCCATTTCGTGATGAATGGCGGAGCCGACCAGACCGCGATGTGGATGAGCGAGGAAGAGTCCGTCATGTCGCCGTAGTGAAGAATGAAATCGCGATGGGCAAGGCGAAGATCCACATAGATGTGGTCGAAGCGGAGCTCTTCAATGAGTCGCTCTGGCGATTTTACTTGAAGCAAGTTGACACGCCGCGTTACCGAGGTGCGCTCATCGGATTGGTTCCTTGTGTGAGCTCGATCAAATCGCGCTCGAACCGGAGGAGGACCTCTTCACGGCCAAGGTGGCGGATGGCATATTCGCGAGCGTTTGCGCCGAACGCCCGACGGAGGGCGGGGGAAGCTGCGAGTTCCCCGACGGCGGGTAGCAAAAAGGATTGCGGCTATGGCCAAGGCGCGTGAGGATCTCTTAATCATGAGGTGGTCGATGACATGAAGCACTACGCCACGCGTTGAGGCCCAACACCTTTCGCCTGACTGTTCCAGGGTGCACGGATTGGATCGCACGTGAATGATCCGACAATAGCCTGGGAGCGTCCGGGGTTGGATAGCACCTTTGAGTCAATGATCAGAGAGGCAGGCGAGCTTGCAGCGGTGTAGGGCACAGCCGACCAGGAGCGCCCTGCACGTTGCTCTGCAGCAGTGAGGCGTGCAGGGGGCTCGAAGCGTTAGCTGGTAACCCCTCAGAGACCTGTTGACTCCTTCTAACCTGTGTTGACTGCTCGGAACGGAATTCGCGTGCTCACCCAAGCATCTCGAAGGCAGAGTGACACCTGGATCATCTGGAGTGATCTAAAAGCCAGAAACGTGGTGCCAGAAAGCATCTTCGTAGAGCTCGGCGGAGGAAAGTCGGCCCCTCTTGCGAGGGGCCAAGAGTATCAGGTTGCTTTGGCGATCTTTCCGCGACGTATTTGGAAGACCTACCCCTGTTTACCGCTGCGGCCCGCTTTGCTAAATACCCCTTTCGCATCACGCGGGGTTAGAAGCGGGGACGGAGTCTGCTAGGTTGGCGGCCGTTGGGCGGCCACGTTCTCAGAGGTTGCTGCATCTATCGCAGACGAAGCCGTAAACAGACTAGTGTCAACCTGACGGACCATGACGCTAGACGGACGCCATTCAGCCATCTCAGACCAGGTCTGCCAACCCTTGCGGCAGGAGCTTGGCTTGCAGCTTAAGACGATCATCCTCTACTCCGGCAACATGGGCAACAAGCAAGGCCTGGAGATCCTGGCGCCGCCGCTGGCCTCTTCGTTTGCCGAGTGCTCGACAACCCAGGACACAAGCATCCATCTTCTTTTCTGCGGGGACGGCGCCTTCCGTCCGCAGCTCGAAGAACTCGTCAGCCATCTGCCGAACGTCACCTTGCTGCGGCCCCAGCCTCTTGACCGCCTCAATGATTGCTGAATCCAGCGGACATGCACCTTTCCGCAGCGCGCAGGTGCTGCGGATATCGAGATGCTGTCCAAGCTCACAGGGATGCTCTCGAGTGGCCGTGCCGTCATCGCAACTGCAGTCACCGCTATGCAGGGCTGCGAATCGGCGAGTGTGACCACGAGTCCGAGAGGGCACGCCGGATCTGCCCGCGAGTACGTCTGCAAGTCGCGTGCCGCCTTGCCGTGATTGTCCTGGCTGGCAAACCTGCCTCAAAGGACTACATCTCCTATTGGAGTGCTGGGCAGTTGCTGGCGAAACGTGGGAATCCCTACTCTTACTCGCAAGTGCTTGCCATCGAAAGGACTCAGGGATATCGGCTCGCTACGCCGATTATCATGCGCAACCCTCCGTGGGCGCTCTTTCTGACTCTTCCTCTCGGATGGGCAGGTGCCCGCGTAGGCCTAGTGCTCTGGACAGCCGCACTGATGGGCTGCATCGTGGCTTATTTCGTCCTGTTTGACTTAACTCTCAAGAAGCGAATGCTTGCGTATTGTTTTGCACCTGTGGTGGGCTCCTTAGCCTCCGGGCAGAGCTCGCCGTTTCCGTTGCTCGGATTCTCGTTATTCGTCTATTTATATAAAAAGAAGCCGTTTAGCGCAGGTGTCGCGCTGCTCCTTATGGCCATCAAGCCGCATCTTTTCCTGGTGTTCTGGCCACTTCTCGTCATCGATTGCATATTACACAAGAACCTGCGGCTATTGCTTGGAGGCGCGGTGGCGCTCTTTGGGGCTACGGCCGTTGCGATGTATCTTGATCCACACGTGTGGTCCCATTACTTCGAGATGCTTCTGGCCTCGCAACTCCAAGCTGAATTCCTCCAAACACCCTCTTACATCTTGCGTTACTTAGTCGCCCCCAAAGCTATGTGGCTTCAATTTGCTCCATCTCTCCTGGCGATCGGATGGGGTGGATGGTATTACATGCGCAATAAGTGCGCCTGGGACTGGCGAATCCATGGAATGCCGCTGATGCTGGTCACAGTGCTCGTATCGCCCTATGCCTGGATGACGGACGAAATAATCCTTCTTCCCACCATCATGTTTGCTCTTTCGAGTCCGATCAAACCCAGATATTTGACTGCACTCTTCATGATGATTACTGGTGTTGCGGCGGCGATGCTGATGGCCCAAATTCAGCTCTCCTCCGGAGCTTACCTTTGGACGTCGAGTGCGTGGTTCGCATGGTATCTCTACAGCCGCCCTCGCAAGTTGGCCATGCAGGATGAGCTCTCCCTGAGACCAGATTTCGGTACGCTGGGGAAAAGTCTACTGGCAAGCTCTGTGTTGGGATGAAGGGAGTCCTCGAAGAGGTCCGAGGTCCTCGCTGATACCGAGAAAGGCAATGTGCGTGATGCGGCTCTGATCTCCGCATCGCAGCGGATCGAGCACTACGAGATGGCTGGTTACGGTTC
>JAABUH010003587.1_pt1 | contig 13202 bp, 20 predicted proteins | sample 5559121 | NCBI WGS metagenome assembly JAABUH01 (sample SAMN10711871, study PRJNA513364) | rock metagenome | isolation source: Antarctica rocks | place: Antarctica: Victoria Land, Battleship Promontory nord | collected 2015-12-28 | reverse complement strand
GTGCAGCCGGAGGATCTCAAGCTGCTGGCGGCGCTGGCGGCCGTGCTGGGCGCGCTGCGCGGCGGCGACGCGCACGACGCTGCCCTGGACGCCGCCGATGCCGCGGGCCGCGCGCTCTGCTGAGCTGCCGCGCGCGCGCGGTGCTCGGGGCTGGCTCCCGGGCCCCGCCGTGCGCATGCCGCTGGAGGCGCGGCGCCGGCGGCGCACGTGGCCGCCGCCCTGGCTCCTGGCCCGCTGCCGTGCGGGGGCGCGCCGAACCTCGCTGCGAGGGGCTGCTTCTGGTGCTGAGGCGCCCAGCGGGGCGACTCGAGCGCGCCGGGCGCGTATGGAGATGCACAGCGCGCGTCGCGCTGGGCCACGCTAGAAAATGCCGTCCCAGGCTGGGCGTGGAGCGTGAACAGAGGCGTGCATGATGTAGCGGACATGGGCATCCCATCGCCCGGCATTGTTTAATTGGTGGTGTGGGCTTTGGCAGTTGAAGCGTTAGCGGCGTTGCAGCACAGAGTGACATGCAGAGCAGCAGGCGTGTGATGATGCGCCGTGCAGGCGCAGGGTGTTCGCGTGCTTGCATGAGCCATTTCGTAGGGTGACGGGGGTATGTTATGATTCTGGCAGCTTGATGCGGCGGCATGGGGCGTTCACCGGCTGAGCACATGCTCGGCTGCCGCCCGCAGCACACCCAGATTTGCGTTTGTATTTGAGGTTTGTGGGTCAGGGCTGAGCGCTGGCATGCAAAGCCGCTCTCTCGACGCCCAGGTCGCGCATTGGTGGACCTGCAGAGTGTATATCGCATGCACGGTCTTGCCCCTTGTAGCATGTGCAGGCAGAAGGTTTGGTTGGATCTGCCGTTGGTCTGTGGCCAGTCCTGCCGGGGCGCTGTTTTGGGTACATGCTTGGGGCAATTGAGCTTGAGCTCGGGGTGGTGCAAGTCGCGTTTGTGTTATTTTTCATTGTCGCTGCTCTCGGGGGCACCTACACGATAAGGTGCACCACGTGGGCAGCTCGTTTGTTGATGGTGCAAGTCGCGCGTCCCCTGCCGGCGTGCTGCAGCGGACAGACTGGAAGAAGGCTCGCCGCCCACAACGTGTCCTCCAGCTCCAGCCCAGGTCTCTTGTGCTCCGCATCAACCTTCCACGAGCTGCTCGCAGTGAGCACTGGTGGCATGTTGTGCGTTCGCCTTCCCCGGGCGCCTCACCAGGACTACTCGACTGCTGACTTGCGCTGTGCCTGCCTGGCGACTCACAGAAGGGGCGGAGCTGCACCTTTGACCACCCGCCCGGCCAGCTGCACGGCAGAGCGGGAAAGCGCAGCACGCTGGAGGACGGCGAGCGGATCCTGCTCAGAGCGGTCGCTCTGCGGCCCGGCTCCTGGGAAGCGCGGCTGCTGCTGGTCCAGAACAGGCTGCGCATGAGGCGCGCCGCGCGTCACACTTTGGTCGTTGCAAGCAGCGGCCGGCAGCGGCACTGGGAAGGACCCGCCTGCATTGGTATCGACAGCGACCTTCAGCGGGACTGATAGCGGCCGTCTGCAGCAGTACTGATAGCAACCGCCTGCAGCGGTAGTGAGCGACCGCCTGCAGCGGTACTGATAGCGGCCGCTTGCGAACAGGGGCAGGGAGCACGAGGTGCCGCAGCTCATGCTCGACGCGCTGCGAGGCACCGACGCGGCTGCATGCCAGCCAGGCGGCGCCAAAGCCCTGCTGGCGTTCCAGGCATTGCAGGTGACGGCCTCTGCAAGCCCAGCCCGCCTGCGGCACCCTGCAGCGCCGTGTATCTTGCTCCGCTGACGCCCGCTCTCTGCTTCCAGGCAGGCGTGCATGCACTGCATGCGGTGGGCGGCGACATGCGAGACTTTCAGCAGCAGGTGGCATGCATTGCGCCTGCCCTGGCCAGCAGCATTGATGCCTTTCAACGAGAGGCAGGCAGCGAGTGCAAGTGAACCCAGGCAGTGCATAGCTTACAGTACGGTGGACAAACTTGAAACAATGCAGCCCTCCGGCACGTTGGCGCTCGCGCACTACTAGCCCTACAACAGTGGTGCTCCCCCAGTCACTCTGCCATGTCAGGCATGCCTCAGCATGGGCAACTCGCCACTGCACATGCGCCAGAGAGCTGCGAGTGCTGCCCTCACAGCAGGGGCGCCTCGCAGCAACTCCAGCCGCGGTCCAAGCTCCGCTCTCCACAGTGTCGAGGGACCTGGCAGCGTGAGCCGCGTCAGTGTCAGCACGCTGCCAGGCCAATGTGACATGATATCACCAGGGTTTTGCAAAACAGCAGTAAGAGTGAAGGCAGCGTGCCCTCAAGAAGTGCTCTACAACACCAGCGCGGCACCAATCCTGGTCAACATGCAGCGCTCCCGCAGGCAAGCCCAGCCCTGCGCCGAGCCAGCAGGTGCAGGCACGCTTAGGACACGCCGCAGCGCGCCTGGCAAGCACGCTCAGAGGCCCAGGCCGGAGTCGTCGCCGCTGCCGCGCCCGTCGCCCACCGACTTGGTCGCGCCCTGGTACAGCGCCCAGACCAGGCCAAACACAACTACGATCGCGACGCCCTCCACGCCGGCCACGCCCAGGATCTTGCCGGTGCCCTCGCCCGCCAGGCGCTGGTCCACCTGCTCGCCGGGCGCCCCCGCGCGCTCAGAAACCTGCTTGCACCGCGTCCAAGCTCCTGCCCTTGTCTGCTATCCGAGCAGCGTCTCCTGCGTGTGATAAAAGGTAACCTGCGGCACCAGGCACGCAGGAGGCAGCGGGGCACGCACGAGCGCCATCGCCGGGTGGGCGACGAGCATGGCCGGCACAGTCGCCGCTGCAGCTGCTACCCGCTTTGCAGCGGTGTGCTGGCAGACGACCGCGACTGCGAGTGCCACACACGGGTCAGCACAGCAGCAACCAGGGCGAGGCCGTTCTCAACGCAGCTAGGCTTTCCGGGGAGCTTACCACGGGCGACGGGCCGCGCTGCCGGGGCTGCGTATCACAGACCCGGTCAGTGATGCTATATAGTTCATAACACAGTGAAGAGGGAGGCAGCGGGGCAACAGGATCAGGCGCGCACTCTGGCGCGAAACAGACACGCCCTTCAGGGCCGTGGCGCTGGAGCACATGACGGTCTGCATCCTGGCGAGCTGGAGACAGCTGCAAGCACTCCTCTGGCCTCGGGTGTGCGGGAAGAGGAGCAAATCCAGGAGATAAGCCTGCGCTCTCTTGCAGACCCTAGGCCTAACCAAAGCCAAGCCCGGCTGCGGCCACAAGAGGTTGGTTTCGAACACAGTGCGCTTTGTGCAAAAGCAGGATTGCAATAAACAGCTTCGTAGTCAGCTAGCAGCGTCACGCGCAACTTGAACACTTGCTAGACGCTTGGCCGTTGCGCCGTGGTGTTGCAGCCATGTCCAGCCACCGGGACTGCCGCATGTATGAGAGCAAGTTCCCGGACGTGGACGACGTGGTCATGGTGCAGGTCAAGTCGATCGCTGAGATGGGCGCTTACGTCTCGCTGCTCGAGTACCACGGTATCGAGGGCATGATTCTGCTGTCAGAGCTGTCGCGGCGCCGCATCCGCTCCATCACAAAGCTCATCAAGGCGCGCGCTGGCCGCTTGTACGTCCGCCTGGCTCGCTTGCGCGGGCGGGCTGCTCTGCGTTGCCGCCTGCAACCGGCCACGGCTGGCGCAGAGTCTGGCCAAGCCGTGTTGTTTCGTAGCCACGAACCGGCAGAGGTGCTGCGCAAGGCTTGGGAGGCGCCTGGTGTCCGCCTGAGCAAGCGGCGACTCCGCGTCACCGGCACCGCAGGTGGGCCGGCAAGAGCCGGTGATGGTGCTGCGCGTGGACAAGGAGAAGGGCTACATCGACCTGAGCAAGCGGCGCGTGTCGCCGGAGGACATCGCATTGTGCGAGGAGCGCTTCACGCGCTCCAAGCTGGTGCACGGCATCGTTGGCCACGTGGCCGAGACGTGCGGCGTGGAGGTCGAGGAGCTGTACCAGCAGGTCGCGTGGCCGCTGTACAAGATGTACGGGCATGCGTTCGAGGCGTTCAAGGCGCGCGCGTGGGGAATGGATTAATGATTGAGTTACAACCTGGTATCAGCCAACTGTGGCTGCATACGGGCAAAGCCGTATGCAGGGCTACGCATTGCAGATCAACCCGACCAGAGCTGTCACCGGCAAGCATGCAGCGAGCCACTGCCAGTGTGTCTTGGGCCTTCCTGTGCTGCTGCGCCAGAAGGAGGAGGGGGGAACCGCTGTCAGCCACGGCACGTGCCGTTGTGGCAGGCGCCCGCGCTGCGGTGCCAGCGTGATCACTCCGCGGCCGCGGCTGGTGCGCCGCGACCGCGCGGCCTGTGCAGGGCACAAGGGGCAGCCGGCGCCTGCAGCCAGCGGGCGCCAGCGGTGAGGCTCAGCAGCTGCAGCCAGCCCACGCTGCTGCTCGAGCGGGCGCGCGCGGGGCCGCAGGCGATGGTCAACGACCCGGAGCCGGTGTTCAAGCGGCTGCAGGACGAGACCAACGACGGGCAGCCGCTGACCGTGCTCAACGACGCGGCGCGCGCCCGCCCCCGCGCCATGCTGCTGGACTGAATGTGTCCTTGGTCGCCCAGTTGTCAGGGGCAGAGGTGCTGGCGGCATGCGCGCCGTCTGCTGTGCTGCCGCGGCGGGCGAGTGTGGCCCCTGCTTGTGCGCCCCTGGCGACCTGGCCTGTCCAAGCCGCAAATGGGGGAGCTGGGGGGCACAACAGCTGCAGGCGAAGGGTTGCACAGGCGTGACTTATCACTGTAGGCCTGCTCAGTGCCGCCCCGATCCCCGAGAGCAGCGCCCGCACGCCGAGAGCAGCGCCCGCACGGCAGCGCCTGGCGTGTGGTGTGAGCCGCGCGCGGGGCGCAGGTCAAGGACCACCTGATGCGGAACATCAAGCGGCGCATGACGCCGCAGCCGCTGAAGATCCGCGCGGACGTGGAGCTGACGTGCTTCAAGTACGACGGCGTGCTGCACATCCAGGTGCCACGGGGCGCCCGTCGCACCTGGGCTCCTGTTAGGGTAGGGGTAGGATTAGGGTCAGGGGTACACGCTGAACAGAGGAGAGAGGGACGGTATGAGGGGTGACTGTGTATCTACCCGCCTCCTGCGCTGCGGGCAGCCCCGCAGCCGCACCTGCGGGCCGCCCGGGCGGCCCGCATGGGCTCCATGGTCGGGGGCTCGATTCTATGTGCGCCAGAGTCAGTGCTGTGCTGTGTCGATGTGTCGTGCAGCGGCCCCGCTCTGGGGCGCGCCCCTGATTCTCGCGGAGAGGTCCGCCTGTGACGTGTCTGGTAAGAAAGCCATGGGCCTCACGCCCGTTAGGTTGCCGGCGACGGACGAGGCTGTCAGCGGAGGTGCGCGCGTCTGCGCAAAGGCCGTGTTCAAGCGCGAGGCGCATGCCCTTGACGGCCGACCGCGCTGCACTTGCTGTCAGCTGCTTATAGCAAGGTTGTGCGGCGAAGTTGGCAGGCGCGCGCGCGCAGGAGTCGATGCGCGCAGCCGAGGCGGCCAGCACGGAGGACTGCCCGGTGAAGATGAAGCTGGTCGCGCCGCCGCTGTACGTGCTGACCACTCACGTGCGCGCCCCCGCTCGCGCTCTCAGCCCACCCCGACCCGGTCTGCGCGCTGACACTCGGCGCCGCCAGACGGCCGCCTGTGGGCCTGCCCTGGCGCCCGGTCGGCCGCCAGCGCCTGCGCGGCCCCCCGGCCCAGGGGCGAGGTGCTCAGCGCCGCCCGTGAGCAGGACAGAGCGTGGAGAGTGAGAGGGTACGAGAGAGTGAGCAGGTCCCAGACCGTGATGCGCGGGCGGGGCCGGCGGCGCAGACGCGGGGCAAGCAGAGGCGAGGTGCTCGATGTCGCCGCCCGTGAGCAGAGCCCTATTCCTAAACCCCGGGCGGTACGTGCGGGCGGGGCCGGGCGCGCAGACGCTGGAGAAGGCCAAGGGCGTGGAGGTGCTGACGGAGGCGTGCGCCGCCTGCAAGGCGGCCATCGACAAGCGCAAGGGGCGGCTGGTCATCAAGGAGGCCGCGCGCGCGGTGCGCGCCTCCGGGGCCCGCCCGTGCTCTCTGTTGCATGCGCGCTGTCTAGAAAGTGGCGCTTGGGATCGAGCTGGCGGCCGGCAGCTCGTATAGATCTTCCTGATGTTGGCAATACATAGTTGTGTGTATAAATGCATGCGCATGAGTGCCTGGCAGCCGTCTGTCAGAGGGCTTGCCTACTGGCAACTTGTGCATCGCGCACGTCGCTGCCGCCGTCCGTGCTCGGCAGTGGCGGCGGCGTCCTCTCAGGTGTGGTGGGGCAGCGGGCTGGCCGTCGGCGGGCTTGATAGCCAAAGCAGAGTGGCGCGGAGCCGCATGGCACGCTCGTGTGCAGCCGTTGCACCTGTTTGTGTGAAGCCCGGGTTCTGCAGCGGCGGGCGCCAGGCGAATGAGCGGCAGGGGCTGATGGGGGCGGGCGCGGCCGCGCGGCCAGGTGAGCGAGCGCGACGACCGGCTGCTGACGGACCAGCTGCTCGCGCTGGAGAAGGCCAACCAGGAGGTCGCCGGCGACTCCGACTCCGAGGCGGAGGAGGAGGAGGGCATGTGCGCGCGCCCCCCCGCGCTGCCCGGATAGCCTAAACCTACCCTAAACCTATGCTTGGTCTACCACACAGACGTCAGAAAGCTGGGGGAGGGCGCGCATCGCCGCCGCCTTCCTCTTGTCCGGGGCTGCGTCCCTCGAGTGCGCTGCTTGTGTTGCGGATGATTGTCTGTGGTTTGTGCCTCCTGTCATGTGGATATCAGAAAGGGTGCATCACTCCGTATTGTGCTGTCCTCTGATTGCGGAGTACACGCCCGGTGCGCTCAGCGCGTGGACGGCGCGCAGGGGCAACGTCGACATCGACGCTGCGCCGGCCATGGCGGTAGAAGCGGTGGCCTAGCGCGCGCAGTTGCACATTGCAGCCGAGGCGGGGCTCCGGCTTGCCCGGCCTTGCTTGCAGTCAGCTTGGTGATCATGTGGTCGAGCCCTGTGTGGGTGCCTGCATACCACCCATGTACTATGCTCCCTTCTCCTAGAGTCGTTCAAGCCTATAGTGCGCATGTGTGGGGCGCGCCTGCAAGGCCGCCTGTGTGTCCCAGTCAATGTAGGAGCGCAATCCTTTCTGTCTGCATGTCCTTGTGTCAGCTGTGTGCTGCATGTCCTGAAGTGCGAACTACGTGCCCCATGCACACCTGGTCTGTGAGTCGCTCCTGCAAGCGCGCGGCCCTGCTGAACCTTACACTGTTGACACAATGGCGAGGACATCGCAAGGAGCAGCACAGCAGGATGATGCACGGGCGTCGACGAGTCTGCACATGATGATGCTCACAAGGCGTCAAGACCCATCGTCTCCCGAAGCGCCCGCTGCTTTCCGCCCGCGGAAGACGCGCCTCCGGGCAGCAGGCGCCGGCTCCTGCGGCGCCCGGGCGCCTGCCTCCTCCATCGCCACCTGCCGCGTGGTCGAGCAAGGGTGCGTGACTGTCAAAACCCGTACCCGCCCATGCGCTTCAGCTGTGCCGCTACTTGGTGCGGCACCTCGCGGTCAGACGGGCTGCCGACGCACAGCCCCCTGGCTCACGCAGCAAGCCCAGGGCAGCTGCACATGAGACCAGAGACCGGCCTCGTTGGTGCGGGCCGCGCCTCCTCGGCCTCGCCCGCGGCTGGGCCCTCAGCCTCCAGCGCCATGGCGCGGCCGCCGCTGCCGCCGTCGCCGCCGCCGCCCAACCGGTCCGGCCTGGGGCCTCCAGCGTCGCCGCCGCCGCCGCCGCCGCCGCCGCCGCCGCCCGGCTGCGTGCGCGCCGCGCGCGGCCGGAACTCTATGCCGCCGCCGAACGCCGGCAGGTCGGCGCGCGGCGCCGCCTCCCCGCCGCCGCTCGGGGCTGCGCCAGCGCCGGCGCCGCGCGCGACCGCTGCCGCTGTCTGCGCCGCGCGCGCGGCCTGCACCTGCGCGGCACCTTATGCTGCACTTGACACAAGAAGGTTGCCTGGCTCATTCACTAGAGCGCCGTAGGCATTTGTGCGCTCGGGCTGCAGCGTCAAGGCGGTGAGGTGCGCTCTTGCCGCCCTGCACGGCGCGCCACCAGTCTTTCCAGGCACGCGCTGCGCCACGCCTTGGCAGGCACACCCAGCTCCGCACGCCCCGACGCGCGTCACGGCGGCGAGCCGTGACCCTGACAAGGAGCGGGCCGCCACCTGCTCCGCATCGCCGGCCGCCGCGCCGCCGCCGCCGCCGCCGATGGTCAGCGTCTCGTCCAATGCATAGCACGTGTACTTGCCCGGGTTGCGCACATGGTCCGGCACGTACGACCCGCGGCTGCCGCGCTGCGGCTGGCGCCCCGGCGGCCGCTGCGACCATGGCGCCATGCTGGAGCAGACACACAAAAGTCAGTACAGGACTAGAAGCAGGACCAGCAGCAGGCTAGGAGGCAGGGGCTATGGCCACGCTAAAGCGGTCTGGGCCGTGGCGGCGGCCCACAGCCCCACCTCGTGAAACTGGTTTGCCCTATCTTCAATAGACACACAAAAGGAGAGATGCTACACAAGCACACCATGTGTCTGCCGGCTTTGCATGCACCCTGCCCAGGCCGACACGCTGTCAAGTGGACCTCTGGCATCCCGCACACGCAACCCGCTGCGCGGAGCACAGCGCAAGCGCGTTTGCGCCCTTCACGGTGCACGGCATGCCCAGGACAGGCTTGCAACACGCGACGCCCAGGGCCACCTGGCCGCGCCGATCAAACCCTCGCGCTCAGCCGGCTGCGGCGCCGCGTCCGCAGCAAAGCGCACGCGCTTGCGGAGCTTGCCGCGCGCGCGCTCCTCCTCGTCGTCGCCCGCGGCCTGCTCGCCAGCGCCCTCCTCGGCGCGCCGTGCCGCCGACCCCGAGGAGGCCAGCTGAGCAGCGGGCTCTGCGGCGCTCGGCGCGGCCACTGCGGGCGCGGCAGCGCGCAACGCAGGCGCCGACTCAACGTCCATGGCGTCGGGCGCTGCGGTGGCAGCCTGCGCCTGACTGCGGCGCTCATATGCGTTGTCGTCGGGCACCTGGCGGTGTGGTGCCCCAGTTTGTCAGTGCAGTTGTGCAAAATTTTGCAAGCAGTCGACTTGCATCTGCTGTGTATCAGAACAAGCTTGTAACACAAGCGCGCAGTCACCTCGGTTGCAAGGTTGGGCATCGGCTCCGCGTCACCGCCGCGGCGGCCAGCAGCGATGGCATCCGCTTCATCAAACTCGTCCTCATTGTCCAGCGCGTTGCAGAACGCGGCGCTCGGCTTGACAGCAGCCTCCCTGCCCTCGCCTGCCCAGTAGGCACGAAATCGTCAGCGTAGCTGGGAGCGCTTTTTTCCTAGCGTGCATATATATTTAATCAAGTGCAGGCGCTGACCAGCGAGGTCCAGCAGGTCGCTCGGCAGAGTCTCCTCGCGCCACTTCTCGGCGACTGCGGCCTGGACCTCCTCATCGCTGGAGTAGTCGGCGGCCTTGCCCGCTTTGAACACCGTCTCCCTGCTCAGAGACCACGCTGGCTGGCCGGTCCCGGCGGACAGCGCGCCGAACACCGCCGCGGCGCGGCTGCTGAAGGCGGCTGTGTGTGCGTGCGCGTCTGGTGCGCTGGCGCTCATCTTGCGAGCGGTGCGCTGCTCGCAGCCAGCCAAGAGAGCAGTTGCTTGAGTGAGACCAACCGGTAACTCACTTGCTGATCCCTGAAGCCAGTGAGAGAGGCGCTGCACAAGCTCTCCTGCTGGTGCAATACGAAGTAGTTCTGGCGAAGGATGTATTTGACAGGGGCTGGAAGTGTCTGATCAATAGCTGCAGCTGGCTAAGCCACAGTGTACGTTTCTGTCCTTTACCGTGTCTTGCAAGTCGGGGCGCGCTGGATAGCGGCGAGCGCCGCGCCACGCCCAGCGCGTCTCTGTTTATACTCTCTGATGAGGTCGTGCAGCTGTACGTTCTGACCAAACTGGACGTAGAGGACCTCTGTATGTTCGCCCGGGTCAGCCAGCGCTGCAAGCAGCTCGTGGCAACCAGCGATGAGGCCTGGGCGGCTGTGCACCACCAGCTATTTGGCGCCTGGCCCTTCCAGCCAAAGCCAGAAGGCAGAAGCTGGCGCGAGGACGTCAGGAAGAAATACCTGTCACGTAGGACATTGCATCGCCTCGAGCGTCAGGCCCGCCTGCGCAGCATGACGAGCGAAGCGCAGGCACGAAGCGAACAGCGCTTGCTCCGACGACGTTGGCGCGGCAGGTGCCTGGAGGCCTGCTGCTGACTCGCGCGCGTCCCGACTTGCAGGTGCTCGAGGCGCGGGTGCATCGCGTCAGGGAAGACCTGGGCTTGACCCGCAGACGGCGTGAGCTGCTGCAGGCAGAGCTCTCCGGTCTACTGAAAGCAAGGTATTCCCTCACCTGGTTGCACATCAAAGTCCAGCGGCGCGCCAGCCGCACGGCAGCTTTGCAGTGCGGTGCGGCGCAACCTCTGAGGCTGATGTCTGCGCGTGTGTTCAGGCAGGCAGGCGCGGCGCTGCTGTGCTGGGAGCCTGCGGTGGTGCACAAGGCGCACGAGCGCGTGGTCAACCAAACGCCTGTGGAGGTGCGGCTGCGCTGCTCTCTGTCTTGCACTTGGCAGGGCGCTGAGAGTGCTGGCCAGCGCTCTCATGCACTGCTTCACATGGATTTGCCAAGTCCTGGTCAAATGACAAACACGTGCCTTTGAATAATGGAACTGCCGACTTCGTATGCTCCCCAGCCTCACGCCGCGCGCTGGGACCCCAGGGCGAGTGGCGGCTGCGCGACCTGCGCGAGGCGCTGCGCGACAACCAGGTGCACGCGGCGGGCCTGGCGCGCGAGCTGCACGCGGCTGGTGACCGGCTGAAGACCGTCCGCGCCGAGCGCCGCGCGATGGAGGCGCGCTATGGCCGGAGGGCTCTGCTGATGCTGGCGCGCCCGGGCGCCTAGTGCCAGCCTGGGCAGTGTAGCAGGCGCCGCGTTCATGTTGGGTGGATAGCTAGCGAGCAGATTAGCTGCTGTTGCGTTGAGGCTGCGCTTCTATTGGCATTCCTAGCTTCCTTGGGCTGCTCTGCCTCAAACGAGCGTGTGCCACCACCGATGCGCTGTATGTGCGCCCTGTGCTAGCAGCTTGGAGTGTTTGCACAGTGATGTTGTATGTCTGCCCTGCCCCAGCAGAGGTGTACAGGAAGTTGGCCACCCAAGCTGTGCTTCTGTCTCCGCCGCTTGGCAAAGTGTGCAGCAGGATGGATTGGGTGCTTTGTACGTTGTGTGAGCAGGGGAGACGGGGTGCGTGTCTGCCAGGTGTGCTGGGCCAGGCAAGGGCACTGTATGGATGGAAGGTGGCATCTGTGCAGACACTGTACAAACAAGTGCAAGAAGCAGCTGAAAATTTTGCTTGCAGCCGCTGTTCCGGAAGGATGGGTCAGGTGAGAGAAAGGGTGCTTGCCGTTGCAAACTGGAGATCTGAGTTGTATGTAAGCACAAGTTTATCGTGTTGGAACCATTATGCCTGTCATGTCCGAGTGACAGCCGCGTCAAATGATTATCGCCTTGGCGTTCACCAGCGCTTGCACGAGCACACAGGTGCAGAGCCTGACAGAGAGAGAGAGCAACTTGTGCACAACAAGTGTGATAGCCTGTGGATGGACTCACTTGATGCTGTACAAAAACAAAGTGCCTTCTTGGCCTTGTGGTGCGTTTGTCCGCATGCCAGGTAGAAGCAGCAGATAGGGTGCAGCAGCAAAGGTTCTTCTTCTTGTTCATTGAAGGCTGCGCAAGCCTGGTGCTCTTGGTGTGTTCGAAACAGAGTTTACAGCGCAGCTCGCTCTGCTCTTCTGCACGCCGCGGGCTGTCACTGCTGATAGACAGGGGTCGCCGGGCGGACAGTGCTAGCTGAGGGAAGAGAGGCAAACGGGCTGGGCGCCAGCATGGGCTTGCCTGGTACACTGATGCAGCCAGCCCCCTGTCCAGCCAGGCTTGGCGAAGCTTCTGTCGGTGAGCGCACCTGCGCCGACCGCGCTGACCTGCTGTGTGCGGCGCTGTAAGCGCTTGGCTTTCCAGCCACCGTGTGCAGGCTGACGAAGACCAAAATGTGCTCGCGTGATTAGGCGCGAGGTTGCCCGGGAGGCAACAGCAGCGGCTCAGCAGTGGCGCCTGGCAGGTGCGTCGCGCCGCAGTGGCCTCCAGTGTACGCGTTCGCTGTGGTGCACGGCGTGCAGCGTCCGCGCACGCGCACCGGAGCATTGTGCTCGGCGGCTGCATCCGCCAGCTGTGGGTCCCGGCGCGCCTGCGCGCTGGCAGTGCCTGCTGTTCACGTGCCCTGTCTTTGGAAGAGCCAATGCGTGCACTGCTCGCTCACCACTGCGCCCGCGCGTCCGCGCAGCGCGCCTCGGCCGACCCGCGCGGCAGCGCCCCGTGCGCGGCCGCGCAGCCGAGCACGCGGCAAGCCGCCGGCGGCGCTAGCAGCTCGTCGGCCGGCAACGGACGGGTGCTGGAGCCGCTGCATGAGCTGGCCGGGCTGTCGCTTAACGGCGCCAGGTCGCCAGACCTGCTCGACGCGCCGGCGGCCAAGCCAGTCCTGGAGGCAGCTGGCTGGGGCGCGATGTCAGCCGGCGGCGCGGCAGCGCCGCGGCAGCACGTTGCGCTACCACAGCCAGCCGCACCCGCGGCGCCCAACCGCTTGCGCGTTTTCTCGGGCACGTCCAACATGGTGCGCCGCGACCGCGCACGCCGGTGCTGGTTCCGCTGTAGACACCCATTCATTCACACAATCACCCTTACGTTGATATGCAGCATGCGTCTAGCTTGGCGCCTGCTGGTCGCATCACTTGCGCACGGCAGTTCCAGGCTTCCGTGCGCGCCAGAGCAGCGCGACCCGTTGCACGGCGCACGCGCGGGCCGAGCAGGCCCCTGATGCGCTTTTTGCACGGCGTTGCGGCGCGCAGGCGCTGGCGCAGGAGGTCGCGTGCTTCCTGGGCCTGAACCTGAGCAACATCAAGATCAAGCGGTTTGCGGACGGCGAGATCTATGTCCAGGTCCAGGCGCGCGCCCGCAACGCACTGCGCCTCCCCGCCCGCCAACGCTGCCAGTGGACGTCAGCTCGGCCCTGCCACATGCCCACGGCTGTCCAGCCGCACTCGCCCCGCACTGACAGGGCGGCCACGGTCTGAGCGCCGTCTGGCCGAGAGC
>JAABUH010003586.1_pt1 | contig 13203 bp, 17 predicted proteins | sample 5559121 | NCBI WGS metagenome assembly JAABUH01 (sample SAMN10711871, study PRJNA513364) | rock metagenome | isolation source: Antarctica rocks | place: Antarctica: Victoria Land, Battleship Promontory nord | collected 2015-12-28 | reverse complement strand
ATAAATGTTCAAAGATTTGACATTTTTGACATTGATCATTTGATCGATAGTCTTTATATTCAACTGTTTGATATGTTGATTTTGCAATTAAGAATCATTTTTTCAAATATCTTTGTGCTTCTGTCTCAATTTTGAAAGTTAAAATCGTCGATGTGTATTTATTTCGTGATCGATTTCCGCTTTTAGATAATCATAAAAAATTGATTATTAGTTTCAATTCAAGATTGAAGAACTTTAATTCAGTTTTTAGATTTTTCATTTCAGTTTCATGTTGAAGATTTCTATTTTCAGACTGTGTATGATTATTTTGTGTCATTTCTCATCTTTCTTAATGCTTTTAACATCAAAAACATGCTCTCATATTACTCTTTGCGCTAGTAAGATGTCTGCGATGTATTTTTTCAAGATCATCAGAACAATGTTGTTTCTCTTTTACATTTTGACTATCATGATGATTATTAGATTAATTTTCGCCTTTTTCAACGTGTTATTCATCAAGTCTCGCATTTTCATCATCTTTAAAGTTCAGTTCTCATTTTTGAGATTGACAATGAGTCTTCTTTCATGATATGATATTTCTTGTGATTTTAACGAGAATTTCTTGATGATCAGATTTTATTCGTCTGCATTTGCATTCACATTTGCATTTATGTTTGCATTTGCATTTACGCTTGTGACTTGAGCTGCTTTTTGCACATATGTGAGCTTCTGCGTTGATTTTTGCGAATTTTGCATGACTTGCGACGTTTGCGAATTCTGCGTCTTCTGCGAGATTTACGAATTCTCTGTCATTTGCTTTGCATTGATTTTCTTTTTGATGTTTTCAGCATTTTGTTGAATCAATTGTAGAATGATCTTCAGTTTGTTGTTTGTTTGACTTTGAAGTCGATCAATTTGCTTCTGAATCGAGTTTTCTATGCTTTTGTCGTATGCTCTTCGAATGTAGATTAAGTTATAATTTATAGTCTCTTTCTGTTCTGATATTGCTTGTCTTAGCTGATTGACTGCAAATTCAATTCTTTCGCGCAGTCTCTTTATCTGCATCGATCAGCGATGAAACTCATCTGTACATGATGCTGACTACAAATCTACTGTTTAGCTACAGTAAAGTTTAAAGATTATCAAAAGTTTGAATGACATCAAGATGCTGCGTGATGATGAAGCGCTATGCGTTGATCGCGTGCAGAGTTTTCGCGATCGCGCAGACTTTGATAATCTCAATGTGCATGCTACAAAGCAATCTGCATGCAGATGAGAAAGTCAAATAGAATGCAGAACTATGAGGAAAATCGCTTATGAAAATCATTCGATTCAGCATCTTGTCGTCGCGATGACAAGAACTGAGACAGAATACTTTTATGTTTGATCTATTGAGAATGACTAGCAGAAAGAACTTGAATCATGAACATTCTTTAAATTTACATGCTAACTACATATAAATCTTGTTAAAACTGCATGTCTGTTACTACAACATGAGCAATTCATGAGTCTTGTTAAGTTTGACATGAACAAACTCAAAAATCTCATTAATATCGTTTGATAAACATTCAGACACAGACATTCTATATGTAAATGATATGCTGATGAGAAGACTTTGTTAAGAGAAGAGAAACACAAGCGAGTTAGTAAAGAATGATTGAATTATGCTGTCTGATTAAAAGTGTAGCATATGAACATTTTTGCAAAACATGATTGATCTGCATGAAAGAAATTTCTACAGATAACATGAAACAGATGAGTTGCACACTTTACAAGCGAAGCGAGCATCTGCAAGACGTGATATACAATGATGATGATTGTTGATTTCAAGAATCTCACTTCTTCACTGAGCTTTGACTCTTGAATGTCTTGATGATAAAATCAATCTTTAGTCAAAGACATCATCTGTATAGTTTAAGAGAACAGTAGCGTGTGTTGATGTGATTAGAGAAGAAATTGACTGTGATATACATGTGTATCACAGACGAAACATCTGCAACTCATGCTTAAGAAGTAAACTGTCAAAATTTGAGCAATTAGAGATTTTGCTCATCTTGAACTGTGAATCTGCTGCGAGAAACTATCTCTCGCTAAGAGAAAAATCAGCATAAAGATCGTGTCTTATGTATGTTGCATGCAATGTATGCAACATATTTTCGATAAATGAATCTGAAAAAGATGCAGAAATGATGATGCATGAGCAAAGATAGAACAAATGCGAAATTCGTATCATGATGCAATAAAGCTGATCAAAAATCAATTCTGAATCAATTTTTTGAACAACGTCGAAGAAAAAAAAATGTTTCAAACATACAAGTTTACTAAATCACGTCTAATTGAAAAGCTATTCTTGATACAAAACTTGCAAAAAGAATTGAAAATTGAATTCAATGAAAAGTGCAAGACATTTCTGAAAGCAATGTACTCATCATCTTCGAAAATTCAAATCAATGAAGAATTACTATTGAATGAAAGTATACAGTGATTAAGAGTTATCAAAGAGAAAATCAAGCACGTTATTAACTTCTCAGCATTCAGAAAAGCACTCGAATCAGATGATATGTCATTTGCAATCATACAGCGAGCGTACAAAAGCATATTGAAAATCTTCAATTTAGTGTACTCAGATTTGATTGAAAATGACTATCATTCGAAGATATGACGTGAAGACACGAAAATTATTCTGAAAAAATCAAACAAGTCGAATTATTTAATTTCGAAGACATACAGAATTATTACGCTGCTAAACTGTTTAAACAAAGTAGCAGAAAAAATAATAGCAGTGCAACTGTCTTACACAGCTGAAATTAACGACAAGCTGCTAGATTTTGATCAAATGAAAGACAGAAAACAAAGATCAGCTATAGACGCGATACTAAATCTAGTACATGATGCACAAATGACAAAAAGTCGCGAAAACACGCTTATCTGTCTACTTCTAGATATCAAAGAAGCTTTTGATCATGTTGCACTGAAACAGCTGATCAAAATATTGATCAATTTAATCAAGTGAGTAAAATGCTTCTTACAAAATCGAGTTATTGACTTAGCATTTGATGATGAACGTCAGAAATCAAAGAAAATAATCACAGAAATATCGTAAGATTCATCTATTTCGCTCATTTTATTTCTAATTTATATTCGATACTTATTTTCGAGAATTCGCGCAAAGATCGAAAATCTACAATCATTCAGCTACATTGACGACGTAGCACTATACGTGAAGGAAAAGAATATTGATAAGAATGTAAAAACGCTGAAAAATGCAGCAAAAATCGCTTTTACATGAGCAAAGAAAAACGCAGTGCAATTTGATGACTCAAAATCTGAATTGATACACTTTGAAAGTTATAAGACGACATTCAATCAAATAATTATTCTACTCAATAACACGATCATAAAATCAAAAACATGTGTACAATGACTAGAAGTCTGACTGAATCGAAAGCTCAACTTCAAAGTTCATGTGCAAACGAAAATCGCGACAGTCACAAGAACGCTACACTCGTTGTTTAGATTAATGAATAGCGAGTGAGAACTAAATGTCAAATCAGAAAAGCAGTTATATTTGACATATGTCACATCTATTAGTGATTGTGACGTCGAAATATGATGAAATAATCAAAAAAGCTACTTAGTCAAATTTCGCAAACTGCAAAACGCTGCATTATGAAAAATTCTGAGTGTGTTTTGAACATCATCAATAAATGCTATGCAAATAGAAGTCGAAATCTCGTCAATGAAGATATGATTAGATCAAAAGTGCAAGAACTATGCAATTTGAATAGTTGAATTATTGAAAAAACACTTTATTAGAAAAAGAACATTTATTACGTACTCATCTCAATACTCTATTGAATTGAATCTAGATCTGAATGCATCAAAATAACTGAACTGAAACAAGATAAAGACGAATGTATCTTGAAAAGCTAAGAAGTGCAAAGACAGACTCACGCAGATATATTGAATATTGAACAAAGTGCAAAAAACACTGAATTCAATAAAAGAAATTGAAATTTCTCACTTCAAGAAATCGTGAGAGCAAGAAATTGAGCATTTAGCAAAACTTCAAATCGAATTTGCAAAAGACGAAACTTGCGACATGATCAATATACACTATAGAAAATTAGAACAAAAAGGCGAAAAACATAGTGATGTATACAAACGCATCGCAAATTCGAAAAAAGATAGCAGAAGTCAAAACAGAAATTGAAATGACAGTGATATTTATGCATGAACTTGTTAGATGCAGCAAAGTGACAAGCATTTCAGACAAAATTATCATAACGAAAGCGAAACTGCAAGCTATTAGCGATGCAATTGCAATGTGCAGCGAAAAAGCACTCAAAAACAGCGAAAATTGAATGTACATGAACAGTCAAATGACTTTGCAAAGACTAAATGCAAAGAGCAACGTCAATGCGAGATTATTCAATGACATACGACAAAATTTGACCAATTTACGTCAGAAACAGTGTCAAATTCGCATACAGTGAATATCAAGTCGCAAAAGCATTATTGAGAACGAAAAAGCAGATCAATTGATCAAAATTACTGCTCAAGAAGTATCAGATATCAACAACATGAAAGCAATCATCATAAGCTTCGTCAAAAAGCAAATTTGCAAAGAGATGAAATTACAATGATTAGAAATCTGAAAAAGCAGTATCAAAAAGAAAAATCAGTATCAAAAGATCATATTGAATGTGAATTTAAATCATAAATCACAAAAAAAGCTGAGAAAAATTGATAGATTAACGTTTTCAATCTTTATTCAGCTGAAAATGAGACATGATTATTTCAAGAGTTATTTGCATCGATTATCAGAGAATAATTCAAACAAATGCTATGAAATATGCAATGCAAGGCAAACGTCGAAGCATTTACTGCTGAACTGCAGACATTATAGAGCAAAGCAGAAAAAGCTTAAGAAAAAAGCTCAGCTCAAAAATACAGACATCATATTGACACTGTTCATCATCAAGATTGAAAGAATTGCAACATTAAAGTATTTGAAAAATACTTTAATTACGACGAGAAAATGACTATTAGAAACGAAAGAGTAGAACGCGAAGAATGCGAAGAGACGAAGAAAAATAAAAGTACGATTGCGAGAGTTTGAGCGAGAGCGCTTGTATGTGCAAACTATCAATATGATTGATCAATGAAAAGATATAAAGTAGCGACTTTGATCAGATTACATGTAACGTAGCACACACACAGCGTCTAGACAGTGTCATAGTCATAGACTGCATGCACTTAATGAAGAAAAAGAAAAAAATTTGTTTAAACATCATTACTATGACTAAAAGCTTCTGATCATATGTTTCATAATTTCTTTCAACGTTTATCATCATTCTGAATCAGAATGCAATTAAATGTTATTAATCTTCATCATCTGACTGAAACAAAATACTCATGACTGCATAGTTGAATGCATCAATCTCAATGTGTATATGTTGCTCTGAATCTAAGTATCTTAATATAAATGCTTTCATAAAGACGTTATAAAGCTGATTAAATGCTTGTTTCACTTCATTTAATCATAAAAATGAGTTCATTTTTACATCTTTTACACTATCTTTCAGCAATTCTGTTAAAGACTTTGCTATCTGAAAGTAGTGATGTATAAAATGTTGATAGAAATTAATGAATCTCAGAAAAACTTATATTTCTTAATACATCTTTGATCTGAGTCATGTTTTGATGATGTTTACTTTACTTAAATTCATCAAAACATTTTCTGTGAATATGATAAATTTTAGAAAGTTCACTTTAGTGATGAAGAATGCACACTTCTTCAAGCTAACATATAGCTTGAACTTTCTTAGTCTCTTCAAAATCTGCTTTATGTGATTTACCTGATTAATCTTCTCTACAAAGAAAATTAGAATGTCATTCAAATAAATAACATAAAAGTCATTTAAAAACTTTGTTAAGATTTTATTAATATAAGTCTGAAAGATGATAAATGCATTGATCAAATTAAATGACATGATCATATATTTGAAGTGATCATAATGAGTATGAAACATTATTTTTCACTCATCTTTATACTGAATTCTGAAATGATGATACACATTCTTCAAATTTAATTTAGTAAACTGCTTGACTTAATTGAGTCTGTTTAAAGTTTCATTAATTAAAGACAGTGAATGATGATTCTTGATAATGATCTTATTCAGATCTCAATAGTTCATGCATAAATAAAGATTATCATTCTTTTTAAGAATGAATAAAATAAATATATCAGTTGAGTTGATGAAGTACTTAATTCATTCTTTTGCTAAAACATCATTTAAATACTGTTTCAGAGTCATTAACTTTGTGTTCAACAAATTATACAATGATTCATATGATAATTCTGCAGTGATTTCGATTGCATGATCATGATTTTCATGCAAAGACAATTTGTCTGCACTTTCTATTAAGAATACATCTTTGTATTCTTTCAATTCAACGAGTAAAATCTGTGTTTCAAGCACATTTGTGATACAACTCATTATGTTATTCATTGCTTTCACTTAATGTTCAATGATCAATTCTTTAACAACTTTGATCATGATAAAAGCATACATAGTAAACTCATTTTGTAGAGCTTTTGCAAAATCTTCTGCAATAAATAACTTGAATGCATGCTGTGAAACGACAAGATCTCTTTACGTGAAACTGCGTAGTAGAAGATAATAAGATAGCACTCTATTGATGATAGAACTAATTGCTAAGAAATGAAAGCGAAAGCTTGCAGAGTTTTCATCTTTTGTCAAGTTGTTATCTTTATTCATTCATTAATTTCTTTGATCTAATCTTGCGAGCTAGTCTTGCAGACACGCATCATTCATAGTCGATGAGATGCATTCTCACAACTGCATCTTCTTTTAAAGACTTGATCTTTGAGTCTTCATAGCATTGTATTGTCTTTTTGTAGCTGATAGCGTAATCATGACTTCTTCAACGTTTTAGCATCTGTGTAAAAGTGTCATAAATTAATCATGTTAACAAGCATAAACAAAGCTAGTGCGAGATTGTTGATATCAACTCTTCAGCTTTGCTTTCTTTCTTTCTTTCTTTTCTTCTTGTCTTGTCTCAACATATTCTTTCATGAGTACTGCTTTTTCAAACTGATGAAGCATGAGATTTGCTATGTGTATCTTGCATAGCTCGCAGCTCATGATATGAGTTTCTTTCGTTGCGACGTTTTTGTGATGCAAGTCAGCTCATGAGTTAACATGAATGACATAGCAGTATCAACAACATCATCATCATCATCATTATCATTATAAGTAGCAGCATTTGCGCTCATCAAGATCATGCTAACATGCTTGCGAAATCTGCTCATTTTCTTGAAATGTACATTTCTCTTCATGTCATCGTCACTGCAACGTCTGTCACGTCTGCTTCTTCTGCTTTCTTCACGTTTGCTGCATTGATGACTGAACTTACAACTTCTGATAAACATATTTATCTTTGCATGTTCAATAAATGCTGATGTATATTAAATCATCATGATCAGAAGATCTGATGCTGTCGCTGCGTTCATCATCTGAGCGTAGTGACAATTCACATGTGTTGTGTTCTCATTGAACGTGCTCGCAAATGCGAGCATTGCTTCGAAGAAAAGCACAATTACGTGATGAATTTAGTCTCGCGTCTTCTTCAGCTGATGATGCATCACGCTGCGTGAACGATAACTCAACATTTCATCACTCATGCTTGAGATCATCTTGCTCTTCGTCTTCAACAATGAAAGAGTGAGTAGTTTTTTCTCTCAGCATGTGAGATTGTATTTAACAGTTGAGTAGAAATTCTTATTTCTCTCGTTTTCATCACTTTTCATTGTCATCATGTTACTTCGTCTTCATCTCGTAAGTATTGACTGAAGCAAGTAATGCATGACGAGATTCACTGATGAATAAATAACTCTTTTCTTCACTTCAACGTTCTTGCTTGCAATCATTGATCACTTCTTTTCTTCATTCTTTTACAGCATTCATTATCTTCTTTTTTAGAAGACATATGTTGCATGAAATTTTATAATTGTAGTTTAGTATCAACTTTTTAAACTCGCGTCTTTGCGCTTTTGATATTCTTTCAATCATGACTCTTACATAATCTGTCTTTCTTTTTTTTCTTTGACTTCTTCACAGTCAACTGATGTACTTGTCTTTCTATCTCATAGTTCTCAATGATCTTCTTCGCATTGCTAAGATTTTTCATTGATTCTCAGAAGTTTTCATAGAAAGACGAATCAGCTCATTGAACTAAATATTTAATCTTTTCTTTCTTGATTCACTGATCAAGTATCTTTTTTATCTTTCATTTCTCTTTCTCTTCTATGAGAATGATCTGCGACTTCGAATTCTCGTCACGCAAGTGTCAGAATTTCAATAAAAAGACATGAAAAATCAAGTAAATTGTATCATATCTCTCAGATAGTTCAAGCTTATACGCTTGCATGTTGATCTTCTTCAATATTCTGAATGATCTCAATTGTTTGTAATCAATCTTTTTCTTTGATCAAAGCATATGAATGTTTATACTTTGCAGAAGCACTTTGTCTTTCATTTGAAAGCTTACAGCTTTATGATGAGCATTATAATACTTTGCTTGCTGCTCTGCTATTTGCTTTCATAGTTTCATTAAATGTTTTCTGATACTTCATAGTCATTCTGCTCACTTTATAGTTAAGAATGTCTTTTTCTTTAAAGTTCTGTTCTTAGATGTTTTTGCAAAGCTCGCAATGTATTTCTTTAGAAGTTCATGTGAAGTTTTTTTAATACTAGCATGTACACTGTTGTTATATGCAAACATTATCATTGACAAAAGCTCTGATCAGTTATTCATCTTGTAATTGAAATACACTTGCAGATAATGCTCAAGCATCTGATTCTGTCTTTCTGTTTGATCGTTGATTTGCGAATGAAACGCAGTGCTTAGCTTTTGCTTCACTTCAAGATGTCAACATAAAGTGATTCAGAAATGATTGATAAACAGTAAGTCTCAATTCAATATAATGCTTCACATCATTTCATGCTGAGATATGAATTTTCGTCATAGCAGATTCATAAGTCTCTCGACGTTCAAATCTTTGATCATCGAAATATAGATTGCGTGCTTGATCAACTTATTTATTATTATCAATATAACATTGCTTGTTTTTTCGATGTATGAATTCTTTGCAGAGAGCATGTCTGTTATGAAATTTATGATCATCATGTGAAATGAATCTACGTTCTCTGAAAATATAAACATCAGCTTTTCATAGAGCTTATGATGATGCACTTGCATTCACTGACAGTCTGAATAGATGTAAACATATTTCGTCATCTCTTTGAGCATTTTCAATCAGTAATATTTTCTTCTTATCACAGTCTTAATACAAGCGTATGCAAAATGATCTGTCTTGAGATCATCATGATTCATATGCAGAATCTCATTTCTTGTAACAGAGTCATTGAATACATAAATTGCAAGATCACGACGTAACAGTTCATCATTCTTCATACTTCATTTCAAAAGCTCATTTTTTCTAGATGTGAATTGTTGATGTCACTTCTCATTTGCAACAAAGATGTTTCTTTGTTGTAACTTCAGCAGTCACGTAGTCATTGATTCACTCATCTTCAAATAAAATCTCTTTAACTTCATAATTTGATGAATCAGAAGTTGAAATGACACAGTGTTTAAAATTCTGCAAGATTTAGCGAGTATTTTCTCATTTAAACACATGACTTGAGTATCTGCAATGACTATGTCATTCAGTTGCATCATCAATGCTGCAAGTTTGATCGCTGTCAAAACTTCTTCATTCTTTAGCAGCTCAGATTGACATTTCTGATTGTGAAGTTTGTTTTACAAAGTAGATAGAAAATAATCATTATTCTTCTCACTATCATTCAATTTCATGATGTCGAATCTTCTTGATGATGCATTCGCAAAGTTTAATTTGTCTTTGCAATATTTTATATGAAAGTCAAATGCAGCTAATTTCTCAGTTTAATGCATCTGTCATGCGTTGAGCTTCTTCATCATCATAAAGTAACGAAAATTATTGTGATCTGTTATCACATATATGAATCACTTGCTATTCTGAAGATAATGTTGTCAGTTCTTAAAATCAAGAACTATAGCATACAGCTTTTTATCATGCATGTCTCATTATACTTCAGCTTCTTTGAACTTATAACTATAGTATGCAATGAAATGTCATTGATCAGTCTTGCTCTTCTGACTAAGTACATCTTCAACTTCGTGATTGAATGCATTGATCTTCATGCAAAGATCTGCATCTCAATCATAGTGTTTCAAAATGAAAGCATTGATAAAGACTGCTTTCAATCTTTCAAAAGTTTTTCTTACTTTCAACGTCATTGCAAAGAGTAAATGCATCATCTTCTTCTTTGCATTCTTGATTAAATTTGTTAAGAACATGATGATTTGAAAGAACTTTCTTATAAATCATCGATAAAATCTCATAAATCTCAAGAATATGAGAATATTCTTTGCAGACTTGAGCTCAGATCAGCTAGTGATTATGTCGATACAAGACTGTTTCATCTGAATATTTCTTCACTTTATCATGAATCTCAGAAAGATAACTTCACTACGATTGAAAGTGCATTTCAACAGCTTGACATACAATTGATATTTTAGTAGCGCGCAAAGAATCTTATGCACATGCTCTTAATGCTGTTCTTTCATCTCAAAGTATACTAAGATGTCATTTAAATATATCACGCAGCAAATATTCATGAATAACTTAAGTGCATGATTTACATAGAACTGAAAGATTGCAGAAGCATTTGTCAGTTCAAAGAACATCATCTGATACTCAAACTGATCATAGCATGTATGAAAAGTCGTTTTTCATTCATCATTCTTGCGAATTTGAATGCGATGATAAATGTTGCAAATATCAATTTTGATAAAGTGTCTTGCATGAGCAAAGCAATTTAGCGTCTCAAACAGTAAAAACAATGAGTAATTGTTCTTTACTGTTATTTCATTGAGATTATGATAGTTCATGTATAAACAAAAACTTTCGTTCAACTTCTTTACAAACAACACAAATGCTTCTGCAGAACTACTTGATGAATAAAATCATTTCTTCTTTAATGCATTGTTTAAATAATCTCATATTGCAGCGAACTCATCTTGTATCATCTTATAAATAGACTCAATGTGAGACATTTTGCTCTTCATCAGATCAATGAGATGTTTCATCTGATCATGCATGTTCAGACTATCAGAAAGAATTTTAGAAAACACTTTCTTGAAATCTTAAATAGCAAAGAATATCTTTGATTCTTTCGCTTGAAGCGCATTGCATCTTGCAATCTGATGATCTGCATTCTGCAATAAGTCATCTGTAGATAGCAGCTGATAAAGCAAAGTTACATAAGTTTTTCTTCTTTTCTTAGTTGCAAGCATTATCAGCTCGACAAATTTTGATATTTTGCACAGACTAACTTGTATTTGCTTTGCACGCTGAGTGCTGTTTTCTTGATATAATCAACGACGCTTGCGTCAATGAATATTCAAGTCAATCTCATCTAATCATGAATAATCAAGAATCATATCATATTCTTGCATGTTCACAGCATGAAATTCAGTGTTTCAGCTCTTGCGAACTTTCTTATGATCAATCAACTCAATATTGATCTGATGCATATCATAACAGAGAATTCAACGATCATTAATTGTTTGAATCTGTTTCAGAGTTGCATGATTCTTCAATAACTTATGCTTTTTTACTCATAATTACAATATAAAATTTCGCTCAATCTCAGAATCAATAAAACAGTGAGCTTTACGCATTTTCTCAAAGACATTTGTCAGTACTAATATCATCAATGCACGTGACAATCATCTTTTTGTAGTTATATTTAATGATTTGATGATGAACATCAGACTTTCTCTTTTTTCGTCTTTTTATCATGATTGCGAGTCTTTTGTCTGAATGCATAATTGAGACACATTGAATTATTGATCTTGTGTTTCATCTTCTTGCATGATTAGCATGTAAGATTGAATGAAGCAGCATTTTGCTTGAACTCATTGAACTTGAGTGTTGCATTGTTTTTAGATTGCATGCTTAAAGCAGAGAACTTTGAATTCTTCATTGCAACGATAGACTTCGTCTTTTCATGCAAGAATTGAAAACTCTTCTGAGACGCTACATTCTCACTTTGCTGCAAATGTAACTTTGACAATGTATCAATGTCTTGCAAATGCAAGTCAATGTTTATAAGATGCTTTAGCAGATCGACATAATTGATAAAGATGTATGAAATGCAAAGAAACTCATTCATGATGATTTTGTTAATCTTCATTCATAAGTACATTATGCAAGTCTTGTTGAATATATGATAGTTCAGATCTGCATACAGTCTGATAAGATATTGCTTAAAATTTGTGATGCTTTGATCGACTTGCTGCTTTGCAGTCTTAAGTCAATGTTTTATTTGAAAGTTATGAATTTCAGAATTGCTAAGTTTAATACACAAGTATTCAGTGTAGTACTTTCAGTTGAATATCTCATCATGATTGTGCATGCTCATCACATGATCTTGTCACTGATTGCAAGACTTTTTTGACAAGTATGACATAAATTATTGCAGCTTCTCTTCTTTCGTGATGAAATCAGATGATGTCACAACTATGAAGTCTTTGCAATCTTGCAGTCAGAATATCAAGAAATCATAGTTCATGATGCTTTGCTTTTTAGACTCGCGAAATCGATTAACATGTTTGCGTGCATCACTATGTTGATGTCGATGATCAGAAATTGATTGAGTCTTTCGCTTGAGTTTCAATACATAAAGTTGCAAGACAAGCAGTACATTCTGCATCTTCAGATTCTTTAACTGCTTGCGTACTTCGCTTGCTGATTGTTGAAAAATATGATCTGTCTGTTCATTAAATTCTTGCAACTTGAACTTCTCATCTGCATGTTTGAATGCGTGATTCTCAGATCTGTTCTGATGAGACGATGAATTCTCAATGTGAAAGAAGTTATCACTTCTTTCAATCATGCAACTTTTAGTGAGTCGCTGCGCATTTGACATCTTTTACTGAGCAGCTTCGTGCGAATGAAGCAATTAGAACTGTGAGATGACAAGATCTCTTTACATGAAACTGCATAATAGAAGATAATAAGATAGTACTTTATTGATGATAAAACTAATTGCTAAGAAATGAAAGCAAGAACTTGCAGAGTTTTCA
>JAABUH010003585.1_pt1 | contig 13205 bp, 14 predicted proteins | sample 5559121 | NCBI WGS metagenome assembly JAABUH01 (sample SAMN10711871, study PRJNA513364) | rock metagenome | isolation source: Antarctica rocks | place: Antarctica: Victoria Land, Battleship Promontory nord | collected 2015-12-28 | reverse complement strand
ATTCGCGCAAAACGATCCCGCACCGACCATCTGCCCACGGGCTTCTGGGGGCAACGCAAGCGGCGCACGGCCCCCGAAGCCCCCATCCCGCTGGACCAGGCTGCCTGACTCAGCGAAAACTAGAGTATAAGCAATTCAGGGTGCCGACGTACTCGCGCATCAAGATCGCCCAGTACCCGGCCGTCATGGCCTGGCTCGAGGAGCAGCAGCACGCGCCCGCCGACGAGCCCGTGGCGGAGGACAGTCAGGGCGTGTAAGAGAGGAGCGTGTCGCCACCCAGCGACACGACGAGCATGGCCGCCGGCCCGCCCGTCGCGTCACGTCGATCACCTCTCCAGCCGGGCGGCGCACCACCCCTACGCCGCCCGCTCCTCCCTCATCCCGCCCCTCTCACGACCGGGCCGGCAGGCTAGGGACGCTGACGACGGGCCGGCGGCCCGGTCGTGAGAGGGGATCCGCGCGGAGCCCACTGCGCCGACTCAAGGCGCGTACGCAGGAACCCCGCCGGGCTGGTCAGACTCGCGCCCGCATCGTCATGCACGTAGCGCAGCCAGCCCTGCACGCGCTCCCGTTCACGCGCGTCGTCACTGGCATAGCGGCGTACCAGATCCTCCGTGAAATACCGAGCGAGGGCTTCCTCGAGTGAACAGGCCCCAATGCTCTTGTAGATCGCGTCGAGTTCGGCGCGCAATTCGTTATGCCGCGCTATTTTCCGCTCCTCATCCGGCGTCCACTCCTGTCCCTCCTCGTCGATGAAATGCGCGACGGAATAGTAAGCGTCGGTCCAGACAGGCACATAGCTATCCCGCGTCGCGCGTATGTCGTCGCACACCAATGCGTGAAGCGACACGACCTGCGCCCGTCCCTCCCCCACGTCGAGCAGCACCTCAGTGTCCGCTAGCGGGTATTGTCGGATGTCCTCTTCGGTCGTTAGTAATAGGTGCTCGGCACCACCACCGGGTTGTGGGTGGTGGGTTTCTTGGGATTGGTTTTCTGTGGTACCTGGAACTGGGGTTACCTTCGAGTCCTGCCGCGGAACGACCCCCTCCCCCCGCAGGGACTGGCCCATGCCTGGCGTGAGCCCCCCCGGTTCCATACTAGGACCGGCCCCGTTCTCATATGAGTTTCCCCGTTCCACATCAGAACTCCCCGTTCCTTGACAGGACTGCCCCGGTCCTGGTGTGGAACGGGGGACGAACGAGTGCACTAATTCCTCCCAATCCCGCCGGGTTTTCAGAGCCGCTTTCCGTGGGCGGAGCGGTTCCCACGTTTCGGGGATGAGATGCACGATCCGCGCGGCCACCTCTTCGGCCCCTGCTGGCGCGTCCGCTGCCCCGCCCCGTTGCCCGAGCGCCGCGAAGAGGTGGCCGACGGCCGTCGCGATAGGCAGTGGCTCGAGCAGATAGTAGATGTTGTTGCCGGTGGCCCCGTCGTCGTGCGTCGTACGCTTGACGTAGACCAGCCGCAGGTCCGCCATCAGGGTCACGGCGCGGGACACCGTCGACTTACCTTTCCCCCAGTGACGGGCCATCCGCGTCAACGACGGCCAGCAGTACTGCGATCGGTTGGCCATGAGACAAAGGGATGAATAGATGGCGAAACCGTCGACGCCGAGCAGGGGGCCGTAGTTGTCGATGAGGGTATCGTGCGCCCAGTACCGCTCGTCGGTGCGCAGGTCCCGGATGACGATGCCGGCTTCCACATCCGGCCCGTCGTCGCCCGCGTCGTCGAACGGCGGAGGCACATGCGTCCCTCGCGGACCCCGCCCTCGCTCGACCATCTTACCCCCTCCCCTTTGCCGTGTCACGGCCAGCCACGCGCGTGTGACAACAATTAATCAATACTACACTTACTATTCCCTCGGTGCGACGGTTGTGCAAGCGGTTATGCGGGGATGCTATGGGTAATAACACAAGTGGGCGTAGGTTAAATCACACGGACCCGCTACGCCAAATCACACGCCCCGACTATGCCGAAGGGCGCAGGTGCGCTATGCCGAATCACACCTGGGCGCTACACGAAAGCACACGATGGGGCTGCGTCGAAACTTGTGGGAGGGGTGGACTCGCCGGGGACCGGCGGTGCTATGCCGAATCACACGCCACTACTATGGCCGCACGGTCAAGGGGGCCGCGCCGGCGCCGGCCCTCCGTCGCGCGGCCACGACTTACGGGGCAGCTGGTGCCGACAGCCAGTAGAGGGTGATCAGATCTTCGGGCCGCGTCGGGAGGGGATCGGGGCGATAGTGGTCGAGGAGCCCTTCGGAGCGCAGGGTATCGAGCGCCCGCCCCAGGGTGATACTGGCTTGCTTCAACCGGCGATCCTTGATGCCGGCATGATCGAGCAAATCCTGGCGCGTCAGCCGGACGTGGTCGCTCACGCCCTCGCTGCGGCAGCGCTCGACGTAGACGCGCAGCGCGTCGGCGGCGGGGGAGCGCGACCCCCCGCGTCGCCGTCCGGGGCGCGAGCGCTCGGGCGCGGGGATGAGCGCGTAGTCGGCGCCGGGCGTGCCATCGGGCTGGCGCACGCCGGCGTACCAGACATCGGTGATGGTCACCGTGATGGTGTCCGGTAACCCTTGCTCGAACACATCGATCGGGGTGAGGTGCCGCACGTTTTCTTTGGTGTCGTAGGCGAGCGAGGAGATCAAGGGGGCGATGAACCCAACGGAGCGGCCGCCCGCTCGCCGCGCGCTGCGCTGCACGCCGACCTGCGTCAGCTGCAACGCGAGGAGGGTCCGCGCCAGCAGTCGCCGGTTGTTGGTGTAATGCACGCCCCGCTCGTCGCGCTTGTAGCCCAAGCGATCGAGCAGGTCGGACAGATAGACCGTGAAGCGCGGCCGGCGCCAGACGGGCGGCTCGTTGCTGATCGCGAAGAGCAGTTCCATCACCTTCGCCCCGTACTCGCCCAGCGCCGCGCCCGCGATGGTGACGGCCGCTTTCTCCATGGTCGCGGCGTCGCTCTCCTCGCCGACCGGGACGCGCACGACCGTGCGGTTGGCGCGCTGCACCTCCCAGGTGTCCGCCGACACCTGCCCTTTCTCCGCCGTGACGAGGGGCTGGTGGATCGCGCTGCGCACCTCCAGGTAGAGCGCATCGACCGCGATAAGACCGCGCTCGCGCTCCTCCTCCATGGTCGAGCGGTATGTAATCTCCGGGAGCGCGACCCACTCGCCAGACTCGGGATGGAAGCGGACGACGGCGTCCACCCGCTCCGAGAGGGCGCGTTCCTCGCCGGTCTCGGCGTCGTTCACAGCTGCCTCCCTATCAGTGCTCTATCGTGGATATGCTACCCATATGGCGATCATGTCACAAACAACTTATCCGCATCGCCCCATACCGTGCCGCTCCGGGCCACCGTCTCCTTCGCGCCTCCCGCGCCTCCCGCGAGACGCGGCGCGGGAACAGGGCGGTCTATGGCGACCGTGTGGTCGCCTGCCTCTCCTCCCGAACAGCCCGTCCCGGCATCGCTCAACAGTCCGCGAGGTAGGCCGCCAGCTCCGCGCTCACCGCGCGGAGCGTTTCGACCTGACCGGGGCTCAGCAGCGGGTCCTGCCCCAGGAAGGTCAGGACATCACGCGCCAAGCGCTCCACGGTGGCGTCGTCGGGCCGATAGGCGCGGGGCACGCGACGGCCTGGGGGGATGCGCCGCGTATGTTCGCCGACCGTGACAATACGCCCCGCCGCGTCCGTGGGCAGCCCTTCACCCGTACGCGCGTATTCGTTAACGAACCCCTTCGCCGTCGTAGACCCTCTCGCGGTCGCATCGGGCTGTTCGTTAACGAACACTCCTCCGGCATGCGGCGATTGGCCGCCGCGGTCGGCTACTCCCTGTTCGTTAACGAACACTCCGCCCTCCCCCTCGTCGGGTCGCGCGCCGTCGTCCGCGCCCTTGGCTACGGAGGGCCGCGCCTGCGCGCGCAGGCGCTGCACGTCTTTCACCTTCCTGACGGTCCCCGCGCGCACCCCCTCGATCGCTGCGGGACGCAACTCATCGGGCAAGCGGCGGATCTGGACAGCCGCGGACGGTGAGATGGTCTCCGCCGCCACGAAGGGCGCCAGATCGACGTCGCGCGCCACATTGAGCAGTTCAGAGATATCTCCCGGGCTCCGCCCCGTGCGCCGCGCGATGTCGCGCACAGCCCAGCCGTAGTCGTCCTGCAGGCGGCGCAGCGCGTGCATCGTCTCGGCGCGACTCAGATCCTGGCGGGCCAGATTTTCCACGAGGGCGTCGGCGAAGATGTCTTCCGGTGTCCCCTCGCGCACGACGCACGGGAGTTCCTCGACCCGGGCGCGTTCCTCTGGCCGCTCGCTCATGCGCACGATTTGCGCCGCCAGCAGGCGACGCGACCCCGCGATGACGTAGTAATAGCCGGCTTTCTCCGGGTCCCGCCGGACCGCGAGTGGCTGGAGAATGCCGCGTTCGGCGATGGATGCCGCGAATTCCTGGAGGTTCTCGTCGAGCGTTTCGGTACGCGGATTGTCCGGCGAGGGCACCAGCCGCGCGATCGGGATCGCCAGCGCGCGGTCGACGCGGCGGAATGAGGCCTCGGCCACATCGGCCGCGAGCGCGTCGAGCGGCCGCTTCTCCGCCTGCCGCCGCTCGAAGACGGAGGGGACTTTAGCGCGCGCCATGGGACACCTCCTCGGTGAGATGGATGTGTCGAAAGAGTTCGGCCGCGGCCGCGTTGTACTCCGGCGCGCCCAATTCGCAGCGGCCGACGCGAGCCGAGCGCGCGATGGCCGGGAGGACGACGAGCGGCGGCTCGTGGTCCTCGGAGATGTGGGCGATGTCCGCCAGGTGCGTCTGATGCATGACCAGCCTTTTCTGCACCATCGTCGGGAGCAGCGCCACCAGTCGCATCGCCGGGCTGATCGTGATCCGCTGGGCCTCGATATTCTGCAGGAATTCGATGAGCGTGTTTACGCCCTGCGTCTCCGGCAACACTGGGACGACGACGAGGTTCGCCTCGCGCAGCGACTCGATGGCCGATAAGCCTGGGGGTGTGTCGATCACGGTGAGGACGTACCCGGCACCCGGCGGGGGCAAGTTCTCTCCGGGGAGGAGATCGACGCCGAGCGGGCAGGCCCACGGCTGGATCTCGAGCAGGCGTGTGAGGTTCTTGCTTTCGTCGCGGTCGATCAGGGCAACACGCCCCCGGCCGTTTCGCCGCCCTAGCCAAGCCGCGGCGCGGGCGCTGAAGTAGAGGGCGCTGGTGCTCTTACCGACGCCGCCCTTCTGGCTCGAACATGCGAGAACCTTCATGCATCCCCCTCGACGGCGGCCCGCGTCTGCCCGGATTGCGACCAGAGCCTGTCTAGGTCCTGTCGGCGCACACGGCGGGTGTGTCCCAGCCTCGTCGTCGGGAGGAGTCCGTCTCGGCACCAGCGGCGCACGGTCTCGTAATGTACGCGCAGGTACGCGGCCGCCTCGCTGAGCGTTAACACATCGCCCGCCTCGTTCATGCCATCCATACCCGACGCCGCCTTTCTTGTTCGTGTCTGCCGCATCATATCACGCTATCCGTCGGCACACAACCATCAACATTAGAAAACATATGGCGACGTAGCCCAACTCACGCCAGCCTACCGCCCTGTCGGGTCACAACCGGTCGGACGCATGTGGCGATTGTCGCCAATAAGTTGGCGACAGGTTTGGATATGCCAGAGGGTGGAGAGCGGACGCTGCCGCATGGCGGCGTTTCGCCCCCGCACCTCGAAGTGTGTGGGGCCATGCCGTAGATGTCGGTGGGATTGCCTCCCCCCTGAAGGTTTCGGTCAACGATGACAGCCGGGTAGTGCTCATTAGACTCATTGCAGAATAAAATTCCCTCTTACGCGGCTACGGGGAACACGACTTGGCGCTGGTCGGCCTCGCGCCGGTCGGCGCGGCGCGTGACGACGCCGGCGATGGAAACGACGATGCGGTCGTAGAGATCAAGCGGGTGGCGGAAGACATCGGTGAGGATGCGAAAGTGTTTCAGCGCGGCCAGGGTGTTCTCGACAACGATGCGCATGCGGGAGAGGGTGGCGTTGTGCAGCTTCTGCTCGGGCGTGAGCGGATGGGCCTTACTCCCCTTGTAGGGCAAGGCCACGCTGCGCTCCGGCGCGTCGTGCTGCAGCCCCTGGAAGCCGCTATCGCCCCTGAGCGAGAGGGCGGGGGGGATCGCCTCCACGGCTCCGCACTGGCGCAGCAGGGTCACGTCGTGGGTCGCCCCCGGGACCGAGGGGCTGACAGAGCGCAACCGCCCGCGCTCGTTGACGACGACGAGCGTCTTGCGCGTGTGCGCCGTCTTCGTGCCGGAGTAGTGCGCCTGCTGCGTTGCGTCGTCCCGGGAGCGCTCCACCCGCTGCTCGGTAGCGTCGATGATGGCCACGCTGTCCCCGTCGCCCCCGTCGCCCCCGTCGCCCCCGTCGCCCCCGTCGCCCCCGTCGCCCCCGTCGCCCGCGCCGTCCGCGCCGTCCGCGCCGTCCGCGCCGTCCGCGCCGTCCGCGCCGTCCACCTCGCCCACCAACGCGCGGGCCTCCTCTGGCCAGCCTAGCGTCTCCTGCCCCTGGTCCCGCAAGAGCCGCAGCAACGGCCGCGTGTAGCGCGAGACCGTCCTCTTATCCACCGCGAAGAGGACACCGACCGCGTCGCAGGTCAGGTACAGGCGCAGTCAGATCAGCGTCATCAGCAGGCGCTCCCGCAGGGCATAGCGCAGCTTGGATCCGCCTCCGGGAGCGCGGCGACGGGGCGTCTGAGCGCCCCGCTCCTGGCGCGCGGCGTCATAGCGCGTACGCAGGTCCGCCAACAGATCCTCGAACTCCTGGACGGTGAGTCCCGTCATCGATTTGAAGGTGCCCGGTTTGCGCGCCAGTGTATTATACGTAAGCATACTCCCACTCTACGACACCCCCTTGTTATTCTGCAACGAGTCTATTGGGCCTGCTAGTGAGGAAAGGATAGCAATACACTACGATCCATGCGGCCGAATTGGCGCCAGGCGGTCACCATGCTCTCCCACGTCCTGAGCGGCCCGGTACCTGGCCAACGTGTCGCGATACCCATGCGCTCAAGCAGTGACTGAAACCGCGCAAGCTGGGAGGCGTCCCCGCGCACCTGTTGGGGCTCAACGTCATGTTCAATGCAATAGGCTGCAAGGGCGCCCGCGCCCTCGCCGATTGCCCACTCACCTGGATGCATTCGATAGGCGGAGGCCGTGATTTGGGTGAGCCCGGCATTCTTGCACGCGGGCAGCAGGTTGCGCACGTGCACCGGAATGAGACTCCCCATCGGTATCTGGGCCGGGTACACCGGGAGCAGGAAGGGCTGCTTCCCCTCCGTGCTTGGCCACATATCGATAAAATAGTGCATGATGCCTACGGAATCGTCGAAGCGCCGTGCGGAACCTTGGCGGTCACACTCCTCGCCGGTAATATCCTGCTCCCGCACAGTCAACTCCGCCCGTATGCGGCGCGATTCACGGATATATGGCGCCATAGCCAGCCCGTCCTCGGTCCCGACGACGTCCGGCCGTAGACGCACGTCGGGGTAGCCCTGGCCACCGTCCAAGCGCGGCGCTTCGTTCTGGAGCCAATAGACCATTGACAAGCTGAGTTGGCGGGCCATCTCACGATGGGTAGCTATGTCTGGTCCGAAAGCTGGTCCACCGATATAGACATTCTGCGCATGGTTGAAGCAGACCACATCGCTCGGGTACAATCCATCGGCGAAATTACGCACGTCGGCGATACGCCGATCCATTGGCGGCACGTCCGCTGGAGGCTGCGCATCCTGGCCCGAATCAATGCCCGTCACGTCGAAGTTCTGCACCTTCGTATTGCCTCATGGAAGAATGTAACCCTTCGACGGGTTGTTGCCTCATGGGATATCTTACCGCAACGGGGCCATAACGATCGGCGAGGACGTCCACCGGTCAGCCTTGGAGATGTTGTGCTGCCGTGCCCTGACCTGTGGCCGCCGCAGCCGAAACGGGGTTCAAGGGGCAGGCCCCTTGGTCCGGCTGTGCCGGACAGTCGTTACCGCCGCCGGGCACGCAGAGCGGCTATACGCTGACGCGCTTGCTTGCGCTTGCGCTCCTCCCGACAGACATCGCAATAGGCGGTGAGGGGGCCACGCTCGCCCCGGATGACCGTCTCGCGCTCGCCACAGACGGCACATGTGATGCGCCGTTCTTTGATCGCCATGTCCGTCCTTTCGTTGTTACGCTAGTTTTCACTAGAAACTAGCGTAACATACAACGAGCCATAGCGCCGCTCACCCTGCAGTGGCCGCGACGGTGCTGTCGATGCGCAGCCGTAGGGCACCGTGCCCCCGCTGACCGAGGGGTGTGTCCTCATCGAGCCACCCATCGTCGAACGCGAGGATAGCCGTCGCGCGCCACTCACCGATGCGCCGCTGGAGGGTGCGGAGTTGCCCGTCGGGGTGTCGCGCGGGATCGCGTCGCTGCAACTCTAGGAAGATGGACTTTGCGGTGCGCTCCGGCTCGATAGCGAGCCAGCCGTGGATCTCGTCCCACTCGCCTGTGAACGGATCCTCGCGGGTCCGATAGGTGCGGGGCCCTGCGGCCTTGGTCCGCTGATAGGTGCGCGTGTGGCTGGTATGCGTGAGCCGGCTCAACACGTCACTCTCCTCACTAACGCCGGGCGCCAGGCCGCACGCCCCGGCGCTGAACCGCTCCATCGGCCCTGTCGGAAGCGGCGTCTTCACCACGGCATGCCGCCACAGCGCCTCCTGCAAGGTCTGGAGTTGCCGCAGCAAGCGCACCGGGTCGAGCGCCTCATAGAGCGTGTGCAGCCGTTCGCGCGACACGTCGTCGAGCACTCCCGCAGTCAGCAGGCGCTGGAGCGGGGTTTGGGCCGCGTCGTAGCGGCGATAGACGTGGCTGCCCTCCCGCCGCTTGAGTTGGAGCTTCAGCGAGGGCTGGAAGAAGTTGACGTACAGGCGCACCGCCCGGTACAACTCGGCGAGTTGGCGGTAGGCGCGCTCGCCCGCGAAGCGGTCATAGCCCACGAGTTGCCGCACCACGGAGCCGTTCTTCTGCTCGACGTAGCACTGGTCGTTCTTGCGGTACGCCCGCCCGCGCGTGAAGGTGATCGCCTCACGGGCGCAGTAGGCGAGCAAGTGGTTGTTCAGGAATTCGCCGCCGTTGTCGGTGTCCAGGCCCCGTAGCGGGAACGGCAGCAGGCGCCGCGCGTGGTCGATCGCCTGCGTGCCGGCCTCGGGGCTGCGGTAGGGCAGGGCGAGGCACTCGGTCCAGCCGGTCGAGACGTCGGTGAGCGTCAGCGTATAGAGGTAGGCCCCTTCGGCGCTCGTCCCGCAGTGCGCGACCAGGTCGGCCTCCATGAAGCCGGGGCGGACGTCATCCCACTCGGCGAAGGTGCGGATGGGTACACGGTGCTTGAGCAGCGTGCCGGCCTTGGTGGTGCCGATGCCATGGGGGCGATCGGCCGCGCGCACGCGCCGCAGGATGCGATCGGCGGTGGCCGGGCTGAGCGCCAGGAGCTGCGCCCGCACCTCGGCGGGGAGCGCGAGATGCCCATGCCGCTCCAAGGAGATCACTAACTCCGGCAGGAAAGGCACCAGACGCTTGGCGCAGACGAAATTGGCCGCCGCCCAGGCGACCTCGAGGGCCGCGACGACCGCAGGGCCATAGCGCGGCTCCCATGGCCGCGTGATGGGGCCGACCGCAGGAATGGCTGGCTGCCCCAGGACACGGATGGCGTATTTGCGCGCGTAGCCCGTCGCGGCGACAAATTCATCGAGGATGTGGCGCTTCTGCGCCCCCCTCGCCTCGCGGTAGCGTGGGGCGACCTGCCCTAGGAGCTCGCGCTTGGCCTGGAAACTCATGATGGCCCTCACTCTTCTCTCCCCTCCACGGTGCCGACGGCACGATCGCTTCGGGTTACATTATTCGTGAGGCAACATCTCTCGGAAAGTAAGATCTACCGTGATGCAATGCGGCGGCAATTCTAGTTGACGTTAAACATGCCGCGGCGGAACGCGGCGCGGGCGATGCGGGCGGTCGTCTCGGGGATGGGATCGACGGCATGCGGATGCAGCGACATGGTGGGCCTCCTTCCTAATAGGTAACGGCCGAGAGAAAGCGGCTAGCTCCATCCTATATGAGAGGGTGAGGAAACGGAAAATACCGCTACCGACGATCACCAGTGAGGGGATAAAGTTCCGTTCTTCTCCGTTACACTAGTTTTCGCAAATACTAGCGTAACGGAGAAGGGGCTCAAGTACCGTCTTGTCGCCGCACTAGACCCTCGCCGAATTTGCCAGCGGTTCCTTTGTGCGGGAGAGCCAGTAAATGGCGCTCTAGCACCGCGGGAATGCGGGATGGCCCGCCGCGCCGCGAGGCGCAGGGTCACGGCGTGCCCATAGTAGTCGTGGGGATCACGTCCCACCAAGGCGCTATGAAATAGAAAAGGGCGGATTTATGACAACGGTGACGGAACCACGTGACCGGGGGACGATAACGGAGGCGCCCATGGATCGGGGCGGCCCCGGCGCGCGACGGGATGTGGCCCAGCGGGCCCGTAGGTGTGGTGGGGCTGATCGCCATCGCGCTCATCCACTATGCGGACGCGCACAGCACGTACGCCGCGGCCGACGCGCGCTATATCTTTTGGCTCTATGTCGCCCTCATCCTCGGCTGCGCGATCGGCGCGGGCGTGCTCGTCCTGCGCAACACACGCCCCGTGTAGGTGTTCGCGGCGCTGCTGGCGGCCGGCCCCTTTGTGAGCGACGCGATCAACCGCACGATCGGCCTGCCCCGCGCCACCGACGACATCGGCAACGGGCTGGAGCCGTTAGGTGTGGCGTCGCTCGTCGTGGAAGCCCTCGTCGTCGCGCTGAGTGTCGCATAGATTAAACGGTTGAGGCGGGACGGGGCGTAGCCGGACCCGCTTACTTACGACAGCAGCGACACTGTCTTGGACCCCTCGTCGTCGCGGTTGCCCCGATCCGATCGACGTTCGCCCGCGCGTTGGCGTTGCCGTGGCATAGCGTATGCATGTATCAGTGGAAGCGCTCTTTGTGTCGCGCTAGCGTATCCTGCTGGCTACACAGCGTCGATAGCTCACCCCTGTCGTCCCCTAACAAGACATGAGATACGGGAGAATCAACACAGCTATGAGCCAGGACCAACAGCCCACGCTGACGACCCGTCAAGGGCGGCCCGTCGACGACAACCAGAACACGAAGACGGTCGGCCGACGCGGCCCAGCCACACTCGAGAATTACCAGTTCATCGAGAAGATCAGCCACTTCGACCGCGAGCGCGTTCCCGAGCGCGTCGTCCACGCGCGCGGCACGGTCGCCCACGGCTACTTCGAGGCCTACGGCGCGGTCGGCGACCAGCCTATCGACGCGCTCACGCGGGCCAAGCTGCTTCAGGAGAAGGGCAAGCGGACGCCCGTGCTGGTGCGCTTCTCCACGGTGATCCACTCCAAAGACTCGCCCGAGACGCTACGCGACCCGCGCGGCTTCGCCGTCAAGTTCTACACTGAGGACGGCAACTGGGACCTCGTCGGCAACAACCTCAAGGTCTTCTTCATCCGCGACGCCGAGAAGTTCCCCGACTTCATCCACTCGTTCAAGCCCGACCCGATCACCAACCAGCAGGACCCTAACCGTCAGTTCGACTTCGTCAGCCTGACGCCCGAGGCGACGCACGCGATCACGTGGCTGTTCTCGCCGTGGGGCATCCCGGCCGACTACCGGCACATGGAGGGCTCGGGCGTCAACACCTACAAGTGGGTCAACGCCAAGGGTGAGAGCATCCTGGTGAAGTACCATTGGGTGCCCAAGCAGGGCGTCAAAGGCCTGACGCAGGAGCAGGCGAACGCGGTGCTCACGCACAAGACGTTCGGCCACGCCACCAAGGACCTGCACGACGCCATTGAGCGGGGTGACTATCCAGAGTGGGAATTCTGCGTGCAGGTTATGAGCGACGAGGAGCACCCGGAACTCTCCTTCGATCCGCTTGACGACACCGTACTCTGGCCCTACGATCGGTTCCCGCTGCGGCCGATCGGGTGCATGGTCCTTGACAAGAACGTGGACAATTTTTTCGCTGAGGCCGAGCAGGCGGCGTTCGGGACGGGCGTGACCGTAGACGGCCTGGAGTTCTCGGACGACAAGATGCTGCAGGGCCGAACGTTCTCGTACTCGGACACGCAGCGCTACCGGGTGGGGCCGAACTACCTGCAATTGCCAATCAACCGGCCCAAGACGCACGAGGCGACCAACCAGCGCGACGGCGTCATGGCCTACTATGTGGACGGGGGCGGCGAGAACGCGCACGTCAACTACGAGCCGAGCGCGCTGGGCGGCTTGCGTGAGGCCTCGCGCGCGGGGACGCCCTATCTGCCCGACATCGCGGGGAACGCGGAGCGGGCGCGCATCGAGCGGGCTGACGACTACACGCAGGCCGGCCTGCGCTACCGCGCCTTCGAGGACTGGGAGCGCACGGACCTCATCGCCAACCTGGTGGCGAACCTGACGGAATGTCGGACAGACATCCAGGAGCGCATGGTGTGGCACTTCAGTCGGGCCGACGCCGACTATGGCAAGCGGGTCGCCGACGGGCTGGGCATCGCGGTCCCAGCGCAAGAGCCGGAGATCCTCGCGGAGATGCGGGCGCAGCAACTGGGCGACGCGGACACCGGCTCGTCGGCGCCGGCTCGCCCGGCGCCGACGAGCGCGACAGCCCCAGCCCAGGGGATGGACAAGGCGGCAGCAGCCATGATCCTGGCCCCGGGCTACGAGAGCGTGGTGGCGAAGAGAAGCCGCACCAGCGTAGCAGGCACCGTAGCAGTGGTCGCCGACAAGATCGCTGAGGTAGCTCACACCTAGCCTTGAAGCCCTCCGTCGCGGGCCACGCCTGACGTGAATTCAGGCACAGCCACCTCCTGCAGACGGGCAGGCGAGAGGCCACTTCCTGTGAAGGGGAAGTGGCCTCTCGCCTGCCCGTCTTGCTGTACGCCGGCTCTGTGCCGACATTTTGACAGTTCCACTACGCTCAATCTGGCCTGGCAACTGTTCATAGTTCCCTTGACGGACTAGTAGTTGTACATGGCCATGTAGAAAGCCCCACTGATGGCCAGCTAATGGTCCCCATTCGTGGAGAACCTGCCGACGGTTCCCCAAGCCCCGCCCACGCGAAGGCCGTGCCGAGACAGGGAGAACTTGTT
>JAABUH010003584.1_pt1 | contig 13208 bp, 12 predicted proteins | sample 5559121 | NCBI WGS metagenome assembly JAABUH01 (sample SAMN10711871, study PRJNA513364) | rock metagenome | isolation source: Antarctica rocks | place: Antarctica: Victoria Land, Battleship Promontory nord | collected 2015-12-28 | reverse complement strand
AGATCATGTCATAGTATATGAAACTTCATACTGATATGAAACTTTCTCTTGATAGAAGATTTCTTCTTGATGTTGAGTTTTTTCTTGATGTCGAGTTTCTTCTTGATGTCGAGTTTCTTCTTGATGTTAAGTTTCTTCTTGATGTTAAGTTTCTTCTTGATGTCGAGTTTCTTCTTGATGTCAAGTTTCTTCTTGATGTTGAATTTCTTCTTGATGTTAAGTTTCTTGATGATGTCTTGAATTGAATATTTCAAATCATTATGCAAGACAGCTTTATCTTGTTTTTCAATAATGACATATATTTAATATGTTGATTCAAACAATCTCTTAAAATATGAAAGCAGTTCATTGATACATACAGCATTCTGAATCTTTATTGTCATGTATGTAATTTCACTTTTATCATTTCAGTTAAATTGATTACGTCAAGTTGAGTACTTAAGTTCAAGTTGAGTACTTGACTTAAAAAGTATCAAGTCAAATTGAATTTTTTTTAAAAATGTGTTAAGTCAAATTGAAAAGTTGAACTTAAGCATTCAAGTTGAGTTGAGAAGCTTGATTCAATAACTCGACTCAAAAACTTAATTCAATTTGACAAGATATTAAATAAATGTAAATAGCTTGATTGAACAGTCTTTATGATTTTCTTCATGACTTTCTATCATGTTTTCTTGTCATAACTTTCTATCAAAGTCAAACGATCTTCATGTTTTTTCTTCATGTTTCTCGTTATGTTCTTCTTCATGTTTCTCTTCATGTTTTTCTTCATGTTTCTCTTCATGTTTCTTGTCATGACTCTTTATCAAATGATTTTCATGTTTCTCTTTATGACTTTCTATCAAATGATCTTCATGTTTCTCTTCATGACTCTTTATTAAAAGATAATGCAAAAGTCAAAAATCGAAAAATTTTCTATATTTAACTCTCTTGACATCAAGCTTGAGTTCTTGATGAATCAAGTCAAGTTGACTCAATTTTCAGTCAAGTTGAGTTGCATCAAGTTGAAAATATGAGTAACTTGACTTAAGTTGAGTTGAAAATGTGAGTAACTCGACTCAATCTCAATTTGAGTTCGAAATGTTAACTCAAAACTTGACTTGATGATCAGTTTAATTTCAATCATTGATAAGATATGATTTGCAAAGTATATTCATAAATGCATCAATATATCATTTTATTTGAGACAAAAAACATCATTGAATAAAGTCATTCAGATCTTTGATCTGAACATTGATAATTGAAAATTGAGCACAATTTATTTAGAAAGTTAATCAGTTTGTTGTTTCATACAAATATGAAGATTGATGTATGAAACATATTTCATTTTCATTCTTTACAAGTTACTGATTGTTAAGTGTCATTAATGAAACATCATTTCATGATATAATATATTTCAAACTGATAGCTTACTGCAGAAAATTACACAATATGAGTCTTTATAATTTTACTTGCTGCTGATAAATTTCATTTAATGAAGAGTTTGCTTGTTGAAATTGACTTTTGTCATGCAATCTCTGCTTGATGATGATTTAATTGTAAGAATCGAGTGACGAGCTGTAATTCAATGAAAGCTTGAGAATTTGATGATTGAAATGTTGAAGTAACAGAAGAAAAGTTAATAAAATTAATAACTTCAACGTGATGTGATTTGAAAGTCAAAGATGATTCAGAAAAAACATCTCATAAGTTTGAATCATCACATTCATGACAGAATTTAATGTTGAATGACAAGTCAATATGAGAATCATCTGTTTTGAAGTAATACTGTCTGATCATATCAATACAAGTGCGATGTATGATGTTTTTTCACTTCATATAAATCATTAAAAATTAACAAAATTACATATACAACAGAGTCATAATTAATGTGACACATGCTGAGCAGTGACTTTCTTGTCTATCAAGTCTATGACATATTCAATTACTCATTATCTTTGTTGATCTTGAACATTCAATGTACATCATCATTTGAATGTGCTGTCTCATGCATGTCAGATAAACTATTTGATGCAATGTGATGATAAATTAACTTTTTCAAGCAAAGATATCTTTGATAGTGCAATTGATTATGATGTGCAAATTTCTTCTCAAAGTTAATGTTCAGCTGCTTTGTATTAATATGAAGATCAGTCATGACTTTCAAACATCAATTAAAAACATTAATAGATAGATACTTATCAATCACTATCATTCATTAGCATGATAAATCAAGCATATCAAGATAAAAGCATATTATATCTTTTTACATTTATTGACAATTCATCAAGCAGAATTGAATTAAGTTGAAAAGCTAGATTTGAGATCTGTTCTGAGTGATGATAGAGAATTCATGATTGATTTGAAACACAGTTGAGTTAATTCTTTGTTTGACAAATCTTATGATAGTTTCAGCTTTTAACATATGAATACATTTTTCAACGTAGTATGAGCATGTAGATAGCATGAAGACAAATGTGATTTGCTGATGATTTAAAGTTGAAACTGTTTTCTTCATGAAGATTGTGAAAGTATATTTATGCTCATATTAGTATGAAGATGAGTTGCTGTTGAGTAGATAACATACACGTCAGCAATAAATTAACATTTTATTTAATTGATTTCATTAAGACTCAATACATTGATTCTTAGTGCTTGTTTCATAGAAAAAGCAGTTCTTGAAAAGAATATTCAATTCATGATTTCAATGAAAATGATGATGTGTGATAGCAAGCAAGTCTGTTTTCACTTCTTGATCAAATTTTATAACTTTTAAAATCTTGTTTATCTTCTTTGTTGAATCTAGAAACTATCAAAGATAATTTATACTGATATGAAATAATATCTTAACATAGATTCAAACAATATATCGAGAGTATACATCAATGATCTCATATATTTCAAATTCAAACATGTTCAGTTTGCAATAATTATCAATTGATCATATAAAGTTGAAGTCTGAAACAATGTATTCATTTTAAGTTTGTTGCAAGTCATATTTTTGTTAAACAACATCATCAGAGTTCAAGATCTTAATCAAATCATAGAGTCAAGTACTATAATGTGTTAGTAAAGCAAGATAACATGTTGAAAACATGAATGATCATGATATTAGATGATTTTGCTCTCAGAAATGAGCATAAAGCATATTTCATTCATAATTCTCAATGATTTTCTTTCAAAGTTTAACTTTTACAATAAACAGCATTTCTGCATCTGCTATCTTTTTATTAATCAAATCAACGTGATTCTTCAATCTTAGCTTCTTTCATATGCATATAAGAAAGAATCATGTAATTTTAGAATCTTCATTCTTAAGAATTTGAAGTATATTCTTGTTAAACAGATGAAATAGATAGAGTTCTTTGATTCAATCATAAAACTCATCACTTGTGTTCACTTGAATATTCTTAATTATCTGTCATGTGCAAAGTCAATTATGCAGAGTTCATTGAATTATGTTAACATGATATTCATCTTGTAGATTTCAATGAATATCTGATATCTTGATATCATTATAAGATAGTTCAAGAATTCTTTTCTTGTGATCTTCAAGAAAAATAACTGATCAAGACATGATGAGATTGAGTATCATTGTACATTGACAAATGTGCAACTTGCATTTTAGCAGAAGTTTCAAAATTTGACGCATTTGATACAATCAACGATTTATTATTTATTTAGTTACTTTGTGCATCACATCAAAATATTTGATTATCTTTAACATAATTATTTGTAACAAACATAGAAAGTTACAAGTGAACAGAAAAAACTGTTGCTTTGTTACATTAATGTTCAATAATTGTAATTAATGTAACTTGAATCAATTATGACTCATTGATTTGTTTATTATATGTTGAAAGTTTCTGTTTTTATGCAAATCTTAATTAATTTTTTCTGCTTTGATCTTACTTTTGTTCAATTACTCAAATTTTATTTATACTTTCTTACTTAAATCTTACTCAGATATTTTGCTTAAATCTTGCTCAAATCTTGTTTAAATTTATTTGCTTTGTCAACACTTGTTGACTTGAAAGTCTTTTTACTCAAATATTTTATTCAAATCTTGCTCAAATCTTACTCAGATTTTACTTAAATTTATTTACTTTATCAACATTTATTGACTTGAAAATCTTCTTACTCAAATCTTGCTCAGATCTTGCTCAGATTTATTTGCTTTGTCAATACTTGTTGACTTGAGAATTTTCTTACTCAAATATTTGAGCAAAATATTTGAGCAAAATCTGAGTTGAGTAAAATATTTAAGCAAGAAATGTATTTTGCTTCTTGTATTCTGCTTCTTGTATCATGCTTCATACTTACGTTGTAATCATATTAATATGTGTATTCTGCTCTGAGTCACTCATAGTCACTGTGTTATCTGTATTCACAATGTCATATCGCTTGTAATTATGATGATTCTCTTCTTTCAAGTTGAATGATAATGATGACTATGTGTTTTTGAACTGAGTTGATTATATGTAATTTGTTAACTATGACTTCTGATCTCTGACTTATGACATGATCAAAAGTAAATACAAGTTGACTTTAACTTATGATACTTAACTGATGATATTGCATGACATAATATTGAAACATTTGCTTTAGCACTTAAGAGAATACTTCATAGCATTGCTGTTGTTTGCAACTATTTAAATACTTCATAACATTACTGTTATTTATCATTATTTAAATACTTTATAGTATTGCTCTTGTTTATTGCTATTTAGATATTTTACATAGTTTAAACTCATAATATTTTTCGACTTTTGCAAAAAATGAATGATATGCTGAAATCTTAAACATAAATTCAGTTCATGACTGTTACGAGCGTGCTCAGCCTTCTACTGGGACGCGCGTTCTCGAAGCGAGTCTAGATTCTATCGAGCCTAGCGCTCTTCTTTCTTCTGTACATATAGTCTTCGCACCTCGATAGACCTCGCTCTTTAGCTTTGAATTCTCGTTTACCTGATTTACCCTTCGTTTACCTGTATTTCTATGACTTGCTCTAGGCATGATTCTAACATTATTCAAAGCTTCGTACATATCACACGATAGTGGTTCGCTTTTCTAGTTTGGCCGAACTTGCGACTCTACGTTTGAAAGGCACGAAAGCAAAGCTCTGCGACGCGTTGCAGACATGAACCGATTTCTCGACTGATCTCTTTACTGAGCCCGTCATTGAATGAACAGAACAAGCTCTATCGAATGCGATAGACACGAACAGAACAAGCTCTATCGAACGCGATAGGCATGAACAGAACAAGCTCTGCGACGCGTTGCAGGCACGAACCAGAAGTGAGCCTGCTACAAGGGCAGATAACGATTGACCTCGTCGTCGAGCTCGTCATCGAATGAACGAAACAAGCTCTGCTACATGCGTGTAGCAGGCACGAATCGATAGTGAGCCTGCTTCAATAGCAACTCACTCGATTCAGTCACGAACCTTCTCTTATTCGTATCTTTTACGATTTACCTCTATTCACGACATTGACGACAACAGCAAAGATGATATGTACTGCAGACAGGGTAGCATATACTATATGTCTCGAGGGGATAGAACATATACTATATGCCTGAAAACACGAAGATATGAGCTGAAACTCGTTCATCGTTGAATATTTGAAGCTGAATAGAAAGAGTCTGCTTGAATGACAAGAATAGTGAGCCTGCTACAAGGGCAGATAACGATTGATCTCGCCGTCGAGCTCGTCATCCGAAGTGAGTCTGCTACAATGACAAAGCCGATAGTTGATCTCTTGACTGAGCTCGTCATCGAACAGAACAAGCCCTACTACATGCGTGTAGTAGGCACGAACGGAACAAGCCCTACTACATGCGTGTAGTAGGCACGAAAAGAACAAGCTCTACTATGCAGTAGACCTGAACCGAAAGTGAGCCTGCTTCAATGACATCCGACAAGAAGGAATAGACTTGGAACGCCTGATGGAATGAGCTTGAAACGCTCTATGATGTCAAGAAGGAATAGACTTGAAACGCCTGATGAAATGAGCTTGAAACGCTCGAATAGAACGGTAACGGAACGAACAAGAAAGAAAGAACTGATTGAAGCAATGAGGTCATTGCTTGACTGAGAGGAGAAAGTAATGTTACGAGCGTGCTCAGCCTTCTACTGGGACGCGCGTTCTCGGAGCGAGCCTAGGCCCTATCGGGCCTAGCGCTCCCCTTCCTTCTGTACATATAGCCTTCGCACCTCGATAGACCTCGCTCTTTAGCTTTGAATCCTCGTTTACCTGGTTTACCCTTCGTTTACCTGTACCTCTATGACTTGCTCTAGACATGATTCTAACAATGACATTCTTGTTCTTCAGAATAAGCTTGAGAAGAAATTAATGAAAGCTTGAGATTTTTTAAGTTCTGATTCAATGATGTCTTCTTGTTTCTAAGTCAGATCGTTTTGATTCAACGCGTTGTGCAATCATAATTATATGTGATTAGAATCAATGAATTGTCTGTAATGATCAAGTCTACTAGATAGATAGACGAGATCTATAAGAGTGGTATGACAATGTAATATTCTAAGCAGGCACAGAATGAGTATATATTAGAATAGAGCTAATTATTAAGAAGCTCTCGATAACTCAAGAGAATCGATCAACTATAGAAAGTTTGTCAAGCATTGTCAAGTTGAATACAACATAACTCATGACATATTAAGTTGAAGATATGACGTAGTCTAAACGTTGTCTTGACAGAGTCATAGAGTTTCAGAGCTAACTCAGATCTGATCTTCAACTTAGTCTCTGACTTTAGTCTCTGATCTAATTTCTATGTGTCAATTTATTATGACATTGTCTCTCTTAAAGAAGATTTCAAGTAATATTTTCAACTTGATTCTGATAATGAAGAAATCAACAAAACTCAATTCTGAATCTCTTCATCATATTTAAGCAAAATAGAAAAAAATGCTTCTTTGTCTCAAGAAGTTTTTTTTTTTGCAAATGAGAATGATCTTGATTGCAACTTAAGATATTATTTATCAAATCATCAATGTGATATATCTGTCTGAAGCTTAAACATTTCAAAGCAATCATTGTATTTGTTTAAAATTCTAGCTCAGAACTTTTCTTCTTTAAAAAGAAAACATTCTTCAACTCTTGCAATTGTATTATAAACATAAGAATTCAAATTGTTCTTGACAGCATAGTATTTAAAGTCAAGTCTGAATTCTTTAACTGTCAAGATTTGAATTCACTGTAGATTCAAGCAAACGTTTTTTATAACTTGAATGAGTATTTCTTATTAACTCATCATTTTTGAAAGATTGATCAAGTAAAAAAAGCTGTTGAATGAAAAGATCATTAAAGCTTGAATTAATGATTTGAACTTTCACAATCTCATTGAGTTCAAAAGATTCATCTTTCTAATATTTATCAGATTTGATGAAAATTTTGTTCAAGACTCAACTTTGATCTTTTATACTTCATTAATTTGAACATTCTAGAATTGATCAAATCATCAATCATAGATATTGTCAGCAGATTGAGTTAGCTAGTGATCTCAATGATCACATTCATGTAAGTTATGTTTATGCTTTCATTAACTTCTTTAACTTTGATCTTGATTACGCTGCTCTTAACATTTATCTCTTGATGTGTTACAGCTGATTTTTTCTCTCACTTTAAGTCTGTTAAACGAGAATTGAGTAAAGTAAGAATTGAAGTAAAAATTAAATTCTTCGTAACTTTGAACTGATTAATTATCTCAAGCAGATCATAGAAAGATAAATAGAGAAGTTCAGAGCGAAATTTGTTTAATTGCAGAACATTGAGTGAAAACTTCACTTAATGCTTGCTGTCTGATTTGTCTCTTCTTTTTAATAATAATTTAAGTAAGTGATTTGAGAATTATAGAATCAAGATTAAATTCTTAAAAAAATGAAGTATAATCATTCAGATTTGAGAACAAAGCTTCTGTTGATAAAATAGTAAGATGTGTATATATATATATATATATAAAAGAGAAGAGAAGAGTAAACAAAGTTGAAGTGAATGAAGAGTGTATGCATGAAAAGAAAAAAAGAAAGAAAAAGATGAAGAATGAACACAGACTTTTTATCAACAAGATGAATATTCACGAATGAATGCTTGAAAATCTTTAAGTGATGAAGATTTTATTCACGCATGCAATTTTCTATTCATTGATAATAAATTTAATTCTATCATTTTAATGATAGAATAAACTGAAATTGAAATGTATAAATTGAGTATTTCATGAATAATATCACGTTCTTCAACTCACTTCAAGAAATATCATTAAGTTCTATGAAATATCAAGTTTTAAATTTAAGTCTCTGAAAATTAATGATTTTCTTTCTGTTTTCTTTGGACTGATCATTAAGTCAAGTTTTCATACCTACATTCTGACTCGATTCAAGTACTTAAGTTGAACATCTCGACTTGACTTGAATACTCAAGTTGAACATCTCAATTCAACTCAATATCGATCTTGAGTTGAGTCAGAACTTGCTGACTTGATATCAATCTCGAGTTGAGTCAGAACTTGCTGACTCGACTCGACTCATCAAGCAATCGAATATGATGTTAAAAGAGCTAAATATAGAAATTTTTCCGGTTTTTCGCCTTTACATTATCTTTTTGCATTATCTTTTTGATAGAAAGTCGTAAAGAGAAACATGAAGAGAAATATGAAGAGAAACATGAAGATCGTTTGATAGAGAGCTTTGATAGAGAACTATGATAGAAGACTATGATAGAGAACTATGATAGAAAGTTATGATAGAAAGTCATGACGAAAAACTATGAAGACTGTTTGATAGAGAGTCATGAAGAAAAGTTATGAAGAAAAGCTATGATAGAAAAACATGAAGACTATTTGATAGAGAGTCATGATAGAAAGTCATAATAGAGAGTCATAATAGAATATCTATCTATTTATCTTCATGTCTTGACGAGTCGAATCAAAAATTTCAAGTAGATACTTGATTTCAATTCTCTGACTCAACTTGAATACTTGAGTTGAACATCTCAATACAACTTAAATACTTGAATCAAGAATTCTGACTTGAATCAAGTCTTGATGAGTCGAGAACTTGACTCAATCTCGATGATTCGACTTGATGTGATCAATTTAGTTTTCTTTCTGATTCTTTCTTATTTCTTTTTATAATGATTAAGAAATGATCATGAATTAAATGAAAAATAAATATCATGAAATTACTTATGACATTCTTACAAGCAATTAGTAGAAGACAGAGATCAAAGTTTGAATCAATGATAAAAGAGTTGAAAGTGTTTTTCAAGTGTACATATAAATGTTGTTTTGACTTGTAGATAAAAATCACGAAGATACACGTTTTACAATATCTTTCTATAAGTATGATCATTGCATATGTTCATTGTTTACTTTCTTTATTGCTTCTACAGCTTTTTATATTGCATCTGTACTTTATCTTTCAGCAATGTAACTTAACAAAACATGATCTTTAATCATCATAAAATTAATCATCATCTTTGATCAACAGTTAAATTAACTTTGATAGCAGCTTAATTAAATGAAGTATGAATGTTTCATAACTTATGTTGTCATTGACTCGTTGAATTCAAATAAATGCTTGTATGCTTAGTCATTAATGAAGTTTCTTTATGAGCATTGTAAATCATAAAGATAATTGATCTTGTGATGATTAAAAAAATACAACTCATCTTCAGATTTACAGCTAAATTTATAATGATAAAAGTTTAATTATTATGAGTACAAGAACTAATGTTTTAAGTATTAAGCTCAACTCATCAAATTAGTCAGAAGAAGACTGTAATTTCTTTTTAATGTATTTACTATTTACTATTTATTTCTGACAAAGTAAGAACATGCAAAGCTGTAAACTCTGAAAGTTATTAAAATTTTTATGATTAATACATCTTTTATAACATGAATTAAGCAGATCAGATCTTGATGTTTTAATTTATAAAAATATTAAATTTGAGTTAAATTTGAGTAAGATGTTGATGATTTAATTTATGAAAGTATTAAATTTAAGTCAAATTTGAGCAAAATCTGAGCAAAATGTTGATAATTTAATTTATGAAAGTATTAAATTTAAGTCAAATCTAAGTTAAATTTAAGCAAGATGTTAATGATTTGATTTGTAAAAATATTAAATTTGAGTCAGATTTGACTTAAATTTAAGCAAAATATTAATAATTTAATTTATAAAAGTATTAAATTTAAGTCAAATTTGAGTAAAATTAGCAACATTTCAAGATTGTTTATATCGCTGACAGTGTCGTTCAATTCAATCTTATTGCAAGATGAGATGAGACAGATGATTCAATGAGTAAAAGTCGACAAAGCGTCAGACGCATTCGAAATTTCAAATAGAGCGCTTCAAGCGAGTTTAACAGAACTGACTTCGATACTAATCAGTCTGTTCAACGCATGTGTAACTCACAAATATCATTTGAAGCAGTTCAAAAAAGCTCAAACAATAGTACTATGTAAATCAAAGAAGAGCAACTACATTGACTCGAAGACGTATTAATTCATTGCTCTGCTAAACATCATGAATAAGACATTGAAATCAATCATGATCAAAAGATTAAGTGACATTACTGAGATTCATCACATGCTTTCGAACGCTCAAATGAGAGCGAGACACAAGTGATTCATGATTTCAGCGCTGAATCTACTAGTAGATCAAGTACACGCAGTATGAGACTGCGAAATCAAGTACGTGATCTTCATGCTTAGTTTAAACATCATTGAAACATTCAATCATGTCTTGCACACTAGACTTCTGCATACTCTGAGAATGAGAAGAACATCGAACTACATAGTCAAATGAACTCGCAACTTTCTGAAGAACAGAGAGTCATCGCTGACATTCAATGAATAAATCAGCGCGATGTGATGAATAAACGCTGACATATTGCAGAGATTTCTCATATCATTGATTCTCTTTCTATTCTTTAACGCAAGCTTAATCGAAAAATGCGAAGCTTCAGAAATCAAAATCGAAGTGCTTGACTTCGTAAATGACATCAATATTCTGATCTATGACAAAATCACAGAATCAATCTGCAAATTACTGAGTCAAGCACATGATGTCTGTACGAAGTGAGCTTGAACTCATGACGTTACGTTCACTTCAGAGAAATACGAACTCACACACTTCATTCGTAAGTCAAAAAGATTCGACATGACAGTCAGTCTACGCATAGAAAACTCGATAATAAAGTTGAAATCGAACGTACGAGTTCTTGAAGTGCAACTGAACATGAAACTACGATGAGATTCGCACCTTCGTCAAATAGAAGCAGATCACGTCATCAAGATGCTGACGCTTAGTCGACTTGAAGTTTTCATCTGAGAGACTACATTCGCAAAAGCAAGACAGATATACTCAGCAATGATAAGATTGAGAATGACGTTCGAAGCATCAATATGACATCAATGTGATAAAGAAGAGAGATTGTCAAGTACAAAATAAAGACTAGAAACTCTTTAGAATCAAGCGTTGTGTCATGTGATCAACGTCTTCAGAAAAGTGAACATTGAAACGCTGAAAGTCGAAATATATACATTCTCACTACATGTTCATCTGAACAAGCTACAGAATCAAGTCACACTACGCAGTTGAATCGACGACAGAATACAGAAGACTTGATAAGCATGCAAGATCATACGTGCTCATCTGATAAAAACTAATAAACTCATCTCTCGCTTTTCAATCTTCAAAAAAATGACGTTTCTGAACGTTTCAATTCGCGAAGAAGCAAAGATACAGTCTAAACGCAAATGACTCGATCTTTTAACGTTGATTCAAACGAGTAAACGTGCAATTGCACAGTTTCACAAAAGTCAATGAAATCTTCAATGAGAAAATTACAAAAAACGCATCGCAGACATTAATGCATCTTTCGCTCAAAGATCTCATCTATTCAAGAAGTCAGTAAAGATGCGTGATGATCTTCAGAAGATCAAAAGCATTCTTGCAATTCACATCAGAATCAAACACATAAAGTTGAATGTTTATCTGCACTTGAGAAACATGTTGAGCGCGAATAGTTCTCGATGCGACTGCGAATGAAGTCATCAGACAGTCAAGCATATTCTGATGCACTGCTTGAATTGAACGCATCTTCGATCAAAAATGCTATGAGACGTCAACTTCACAAACTATCGAGTCATCATCTCAATCACGAAGAGTCTTAAGACAACAGTGAGAATGATGATGAAAATGAAGCTGCTGAAGCAGTTTAAAGTGACAAGAACACTCATTCTTTAACATGCAATTATCGTGAACAAATTTGATACATAGTCTCAATTTTATCATCTCGACTGCGTGTAGCAGTTGTATAGACAGCGAGCGATTTTCTATCTCAGAAAGTTTTGTTCACTCAACACACATAGCATAAATTTTTCTCATGAGTCGATCTAATTGACATCACAAAAGTGTATGAATTATTATTATTATTATTTAAGTAAAATTTAAGTAAAATATTAATAATTTAATTTATAAAAGTATTAAATCTGAGTCAAATTTAAATCAAATTTAAGCAAAATGTTAATGATTTAATTTATGAAAGTATCAAATTTGAGTCAGATTTAAGTCAGATTTAAGCAAGATGTTGATGATTTAATTTATGAAAGTATTAAATTTAAGTCAAATTTGAGTTAAATTTAAGTAAGATGTTGATGATTTGATCTGTAAAAGTATTAAATCTGAGTAAGATGTTAATAATTTAATTTATGAAAGTATTAAATTTAAGTCAGATTTGAACAAAATTTAAGCAAAATGTTGATGATTTAATTTATGAAAATATTAAATTTAAGTCAGATTTAAGTCAAATTTAAGCAAGATATTAATAATTTAATTTATGAAAGTATTAAATTTAAGTTAGATTTAACTCAGATTTAAGTCAAATTTGAGTAAGATGTTGATAATTTGATTTATAAAAGTATTAAATCTGAGTTAAATTTAAGTTAAATCTTAGCAAGATGTTAATGATTTAATTTGTGAAAGTATCAAATTTAAGTCAGATTTAAGTTAAATCTGAGTAAAATGTTAATGATTTAATTTATGAAAGTATTAAATTTAAACAAGATTTGACTTTTTAAAAACATGATTTAACTGATTAATTTTTGTGCTTTTTGCATGTTTTACACTTCTTTTGATGTTTTTGCTTCTTTCACTCATTGATAATTTGCTTGTTACTTATCATGAAGTTCAAATCATAAACTGTGTTATA
>JAABUH010003582.1_pt1 | contig 13210 bp, 9 predicted proteins | sample 5559121 | NCBI WGS metagenome assembly JAABUH01 (sample SAMN10711871, study PRJNA513364) | rock metagenome | isolation source: Antarctica rocks | place: Antarctica: Victoria Land, Battleship Promontory nord | collected 2015-12-28 | reverse complement strand
TATTGTGAGATAAAATTCATCATTGAGCGTCGCCTCAACCCATCGGATGGATTACTCACTCGTTCACAGCTAGACTCTCGCAATTGTGCCTCTTTGAAGTCGGCTTCAACAGCCACTTTGTCAGTAATCACCTACACTATCGCCATCCAGAAGTCTGACCATAATTGAGTAAACAAAGAGAAAGTTATTTCCAGGATGACGAGGCGTAGCTGGCTCGGATGGCGCTTCCAAATTCGAAACACCCCGCCAACCGTAGCTTTAGGAGGCGCGCTCAATCTCACCAACCTTGACTCATCCTCTCGTCCATTCTTCATCGGGATCATGGTGACTTGAGGATGTTATTTTGCCACGAGGATGACTTCTATCGCTCCCAGAATTTCTCAAGCCACCCTCAAACCTTGAGCCTTGACGGGAAGCAGGCAGGCGAACTCAGTGGATCTTCGAAATCACTGCGTCCGAGTTTCTGCGCTGTGCGGGCAACAGCAGCACCGATCATGTAATTCAATCTATTCGTGCGCGTTAGGTCCATGCAATGTTCCTGCGAGTGAGATTGAGGCCTCCCGCTCATCGTGATGTTGTACATCGTCAAGCTCAAAGGCTCCGGGATGGCTTGGATGGCTTGACAACATGGCGAGCATGGCACTATCTCGTCGCATAGCCCCACACCAACAGAGAAAAACCGTCAGTCGCTTTGAAACCATCCAAGTTTACCCCTCGTCAGCCTCTTCCTGCAGTTTGACATCGTCTAGATTATTCCTTCGTGATATACTTTCGGTCAGCATCATGCTGCAAAGCTTGTCGGATTCCTGCGTACTTAGCATAACCCGTTTCAGGCCAGCCGTCCATAATCCGTGAGCAGGACTATATAGTCCAATATGACCGCAGTACCACACTGGAACTGTCTCCGAGACTCACCGATGTGGAAAGCCAAAATCAATTGACCTCAACGAGTGATCAAGTACATACCTTCCGGAATTTTGAAGGCGTAAAAGCCATCAAGCCAGTCGAACCAAGTTTCTCCACTTTCGTGGTTCAACAAAAATTTCGATCAAAGCACCAAAGTGCCCTCTGCACACTTTGTTTCTTTCTCTCTTTCACACTTGGATTTCATCAATCAATCAAATCCTCATAGTCGTTCTCAGGATCTTACAGATCGAATTGCTCAAGTGAATCAAATTCACATCTTCACCATGCCAGGCCTAGAGTCAGTCTCCTCTGGTTTGGTCAATTCGTACATACTTCTTACTGACTCAGTACAGACTCTTCCTCATCTGTCTCACCACTGCCTTCCTGGGTGTCTCCAACTCTGATCTACCGGAAAAGTCTCGGACTCAAGAGAGCGTCAATTATGTTTCTGTTGCCGGCAACCTCTTCCTCTCACACCGCCAGAGTCTAGGTGCGCTTCTCAGCAGCAATGGGGTGAAAGATTCGAAACGTATTGAATCAGAGGCTCTAGCGAGTCTCTCGTTCGACGACGACGTCGAGAATCTGCTAGAGAATGGGTGGTGAAGGGATTTGGGAACGATTTCTTACGACTTACGAGATGCACAACTCTTCACGAATCTCAGCTCGTTAGCCTGACGGTACTGCTCACATTTGACCACACACCCGTGGCAACACCTTTGGATACTATTAGCAGTCAACACATGGTGTGTAAGGCCCATACTACCGCCGATGTTCCAACGAATCATCTCATCTACCACATGCCATGCAAACTACATGCCATTCTCTCCTCGACAGCCAGCTGCAGTTACAGATCCTGATGGCATCATCGGACCGAAGAGAGACGGTGTGCAGGGATTCCGACAGTCCGCTGCAGGCAATGTCGAAGTTCGTTGGAACCTTGTTGATTGGAAAGGAAGGTATCGTCAATTCATGCAAGCCCCGCGATCGCTTTCGGTGCCTGCATGCTGCCAGATTGTGCCTAATGAGGAACTTGTATGTAGAGTACGGAAACGGAGATAGATCGTCTGCGAAATCATCGGAATTACCGTGACATCTATTTGTACTTTGTCTGAGTATCTGCAATTGAGATCCAACTGAAGCAGCTGAAGCAGCTTACCCTTTTACGTTTTACATTTTTTACTGATCTGCGTTATGAGATCTTGTAGGGCTGACACAGGCTAGATTTGGCGCGGGAACGATGCCGTCATTGAATTGGAAGTGACATATTTTTTGATTAACACGTTCTTTTGGTTGACGTCTTGTTTTTATAGTGCATTGAGCGAAGCTTCTCCGAGCAATTGTATTGTTCAATTGTATTTGTATCCTTAGGCGTAGGCAAGCCTGTTTTGAACCTCACCTACATCGAGATGGAGTGCAGACGGCCGCTGTTTCCTATATACATGGACCCTCGTTCTCTTGTGTATTCATAGCATTCTGCTTGCTTATATTTGTCTTTGAAACCCATCATGTTCTCCAGAAATCCTAGTACAAGGTCTTTGCGCTTCTTGCGAGAGCCCAGATTGCAATGCCATCTGCAACGCCTGTATACAACACCAAGCTACAGCACGCCTGCTCCTGTCGGAACATCGAAGGCGGAGGTCCAATCAGCCAAGAATTACTGCTCTAATTTACTCCAGTAATTGGCATCTCTCACTGCACTGTTCCTTCCGAAATTTCTTTGCTAAATGGCGCTTCTCTAGAAACTTTGATTCTCCCTCCCATACCCTCCTCGCTTTCATTCCGCCCGCATCACAACCAGCTTACCTTGCCCTCCGCGCCTTCAATATTGAGACTTCACGCATAGCAGATTCTGTCTCAACTCCGACTGTCGGTGCTATGCGCTTCCAATTCTGGCGGGATAACATCAATCGTGCCTTCGATGGCTCACCTCCCAAGCAGCCCGTGTCAATACTGCTGGCGCACGCCTTGGAGGATCTCGACACACGCAGTGGGGGAACGATGAAGATGAGCAGAAGCTGGTTCATGAGGATCATTGCAGAACGAGAAAAGTACATCAATAATGCACCATATCCTACATTAGAGTCACTGGAAAGGTACGCGGAGAACACATACTCGACGCTGCTGTATTTGACGTTGCAGGCGCTACCAATTGGAAGCGTCACAGCCGATCATATTGCGAGCCACATCGGGAAGGCAGCAGGTATTACGGTGGTTTTGCGAGGGTTACCGCTCGTCGCCTTCCCACCACCGCCTAATCATCACAGTAATTCAAGTCCACTTGGAGGAACTCTTGACAGTCAGCGACGGAGCCAAGGGAGCGTGACATTACCGCTTGACGTCATGGCAAGAAATGGAGTCCGGGATGAGGATGTGCTGAGGCAGGGTGCCGAGGCGGAGGGTTTGCGAGATGCAGTCTTTGAGGTTGCGACTAGAGCAAGTGACCATCTGATCACCGCCCGGCAGATGCTCAAGAACGTATACGCTGGTGAAGATGTCGACCACGACTTCGAGCATGGAGGAGAGGAAGAACATCAATACGATATCAGTTCAAAGGGCAAAGGTTTGCAGCAAAAGGAAGAAATAGAGAGGGCATTCGGAGTATTCATGCCAGCAGTAGCGACAGAAATGTGGCTCAATAAGCTACAGAGACTCGATTTCGATGTCTTCCAGGAAGAGCTAAGAAGGAGAGATTGGAAGTTACCGTGGAAGGCCTACTTTGCTCACAGGAGACGGCTCTTTTGAGAATTCCCAAAGTTGGTTGTAAGCTGATGTATATTGAAATCAGGAGTGTTTACACTGGCCTGAATCATTCCCGTTGCCACAGCCAAGCTCTAGAGTGAAGTGTTTGGTTTGTCCCCCATGAAAGGCTTTGGTGAACCGAAAGTAAAGTATGAAAGATCTCGAGACTTGTCACATCTTTCCTCAAGATAACTCGGGGTCGGCAGCCATTGAAGCCACAGGTAGGCAGCTGCTATCTCTACCAATTTGCATGTACTGTCAGATGTTGATCCTGCGTGGCAAGGTACTGGCTGGCTTCTGATGCACTGCAAATCAAGCAAAGCCATCTACAGAGCGCGAAAGCAACCACATGCGATGAAATTCTCGATTCTAGCTAATAGAATATGTCACGATCAAATCGGCAATGCCACTAAACCTCTCGGCGACCTACGTCGTGCTTCTTTTCCAGCGACTGGTAGGCGGCTCAATTCTGGGGGCTGAGACAGGTAGATTAAACTTGATGCTCTGAATCATCACGACTGCAACGATTTCATCTTGTCAATTGTATTGGCGTATGAAACGTGGAGGAGCACTGTTCTATTGAGGTAGTATCTGCGTCCTCGCTGCGATCGTACCCCTTCGATGGAGTGTAAACCCATTTCTACCGGGATTTTCGACGATAGCCGCCTCCTTCCTTGGCCTTGGTAAGCCCTTTGGCCCATCTTCAGTCAACAAACATCGATCTAGGAGTAAAGGGATGTATCCTGGGATATTTGCTCGTGATCTTTCCGCATGCCCTGCCACTTGACCTCGAAGGGCCATCTCTATGTTAATTATCTTTTACTCCATAGCCATGCTCCAAATGTCCCCCAAGTCTATACAGCATGCGTTGCATGTAATTCAAATTTTCTCTTTCACCGTCGGAGGTAGCACCCTGTCTTCAACCCTCCGCATGAATTTGTTGGTCTGCTCCGCTAAACTCAGAGTGAGGATCGTATGTGGTAGGATTCTCGCCAGATGGGCGAAGAAGCCTTTATAGACAGCTAAACCGCCCTCTGTCTTCACTGTCTTGACGAAGCAGTCGAGAGCGCCGCTGTACAGCTTCCCAGTTTGGTTGTACATTCGCGACATTACAGTATCTTCACACAAGGAATCAGCAATGATACTGCATACCAGATGACTGACATACCTGGTGGATGCATGACGCAGCACACGACAAAGCCGCTACAAGCACTGCTCGTCAAATGTAACGCCGGTCCCTCCTTCATATTAAGATGGCGCACTAGCCTTCGTTTCGCAAAGAAATATGTCGGTAGTTGTACACTGCTCCCAAAACCCGTCCGAACCATAGCCGCTCCCACACCTCGATATAGCCCTTTGATACCCTCATTGCGACCAATCTGCTGCAGCCCATCGAGAGCATTTTTGTAGCCGTGTTGGGTACCCACAGGTAAAAAGGGGGAATAGGATTGTAAGCGCGTTTTGACGAGGAAGAAGGGCGACCCTGCTGCGGCACCGAGGATACCAGACGATGCACCCGAGAAGATGTTTACACCCAGAGACTGAACGTTTGCGTCTTTGAAGATGGCGGTCGTGACGCCTTTCCGTAACGGTTCGTAGAACCCCAGTCGACAGCCATTAAGTATCATCTGATACACATACTGCAAGTAAGGCTTAGCTTTGGCCACGGACAACATAGCCCTTGAGTGTGGAATACTGCTGCCCCTATACCTCTGAACAATCCCTTCGGGCCTTCGTTCTTAAATATGACGCTGACGCCGTGCAAGACCCCTCTGTACATCCGAGGCGCCTCCTTTCTTGATTGCAATTCTCCTTGTAGTTGCAATCTAGTTGAGTCCCGGGTCAGTGCTATTCATGTGTCCTGGGCCTTGTGCAATCACCGGATCTTGACTGTCTCGAAAGGATGAGTGACGGTTACAGCTCCGCATGCGGCTATACCGCCAGCGACGAAAGCTCTGGATTCATTTCAGCGACATCTCTCTTTGCAAATAAAAGTGTGGTTAGGTATACCCAACAGTCGTTGCCATCTTCGTCGGCGCGATCAGCGAGATGGGGATTCGCGACTTTCTTTGAATGAGAATTTGAGATAGAGAGCTAGTAAAATATGGGGGCCATTTTGAGGGTTATCGCAATGCTGTTCGAGCCATTGCTGATTCTGCCCCAGCTTGGAGGATCGTATGTAGTAAGCTTAGATAACACACATAAGAAATGGCCATCATGAAGTCCGAGAAAAACCGCCCATGAATCCCCATATGCCATTTAGGCTTAGCTTCCGCTGCACCTCTATAAAGTTTAGCTTTAGGGCTAATGTCGATCTATTTTCCTGTGAATTTCACGTCGAAACGTTGAATAAGTTGCAAAATTCGCTCATTAATATTCGACGAAGCCTAACAATCTTTACATTTCGCTCAACTGAATGGAGAAGAGAAGCTAAATCAAATTTTTCAATGGCTGGACCTTTGGTGGTACCACCGCCTCCACCACCTCCAGGAGGCCCTACGCCTGCACAGAAGACCTCTGAAGTTATTGGCACGTTTAGACCAACGAAGGTAAAGCCTTCTTGACCCTTCCATATTCAGTGGACACTGACGCTGATACGTGTTCAAGCAATTCAAACTTGACTCCTCAACAGCGCACATCACTTCCCTCGACTTTGACGACTCGGGCGAGTTCCTCCTCGCCGCTACCTCCGCCGACTCTCTCCTCCTCTACAACGCCAAAGAGGGCAAACCCATAAAGACACTACTCTCGCAAAAATATGGCGCTCATCTTGCACGCTTCACTCACCACTCTACCTCCATAATTTACTCCAGCACGAAAGAAGATGATTGCATACGTTATCTATCCACCCATGACAATGCATTCCTGCGTTACTTCCGAGGGCATACTGCTCCCGTAGCATCGCTTGCCCTCTGCCCCGCCTCCGACACCTTTCTCTCCTGCTCCCTTGACAATACCGTCCGCCTCTGGAATCTGCAATCGCCGTCACCCCAAGCGCGCCTGAACCTTTCCACACCATACCTCGCCGCGTACGACCCCTCAGCCACAGTCATAGCAATAGCTTCCGCATCAACTCACAGCGTACTCCTCTACGACCTAAGAAATTACGACAACCCCCCCTTCGCAACCTTCGACATGCACCCCTATTTGACAAAGCAACAAGCCGAGCTTCCCGCACCCCCATGGACCAAGCTCGAATTTTCCAACGACGGCAAATGGCTCCTAGTCGCCTCCAATAGCAGTACCGGACACCTACTTCTGGACGCCTTTGACGGACATCTACACGCACACTGTCCGCGCTCAGTGGGACATCCGGCGAACCTTCGCGCGGCACCGGGACAACCTGGCCAGCTGGGGCAAGGCGATGCATGCTTCAGCTCAGATGGAAGATACCTGATAGGCGGTAGTGGGGCTGACAGGGATGCGGTGGTGTGGGATACGCAGGGACAGGTAGAGGTGGAGACAACCCAATTGAAGCCGACATGTGCACTACCGTGTAAAGGGGCGACGCGCGTGGTGGAGTGGAATCCACGCTTTAACATGATGGCCAGTGCCGATCGGGAGGTTGTTTTCTGGCTCCCGGATGAACACGTTGGGATGGTGAAGCTGCCATAATACGAGATAACATTTCTTGAGTCGCCAAAATCTCTCCAGATACAAAATTTGAGAATCAAGACCTCGCCCGGTTTAGCCATCCCCATTTCCAGCGTCGTTTACGCGAGGACCGCGGGCGAGGTTTCCAAGAAAAAGTCGACGAGCTTGGCATCCATCATGAAGACAACCTCTCGATGGCTATCGCTAGCTCTTACTTTAGGAACAAGTAGAAACGGAACTCCGGCATATCCCTCAAGTCTGTCATGAGAACCATCGCAAACAAAACGGCCCGCCCACATCGCCTCAACAACTTGCAAACAGCCAGCAAATTCTCGATACCAACCACCCTCAGTCTTAACCCCACGTTCCGTATGCAGACTTCAAGCTACAGGACCCTCGTTCAAATAGCTATGTGTCCTAGTCGCCTCCAAGCCGGTCACGATTGAGTTTCCCACAAAGATCCAAGGGCACTAAAGACGCTTTCAGTTTATGCGGCATTGCAACGCAATTATCCATGAAGAGGTATTTTTCCCCAAGAGTCGTAAAGGAATCAATGTCTCGAAGATGAGATGTCCTCCCTAACGAAAATTGTTGCATGGAAAAGGAATTGGAATTTAGAAAGATGTTTAGAAGGCATAGATTCGATAAAGAGCGCTATATAATCCAGGAAATTCAGGGAATCATCTCGCCATCATGTGCGGTGATGATTTCAAGGATGAGTTGTGGAGCCCAAAGATAGATAAACAATGGTAAATCAACTCGTGCTTCCCTCCAACTAATCTTGAAGCAACCAAACTCCATTTTCGCTTGACGTGAAGACTAGTAGCTGTAAGGCTACGGTCTTAAGCCAATGGCTATCTAATTTCTCTGTTTCTATTGTCACTTATGCTCATCTCCCGGAAGATTCAATCGTGATGCCGTGGGACTTTCCAAGGCAATCTGTGGACTGCGGTCTTTTATCTTACTCCATGTTCTATTAAATGTTCTGAAACATGAGACTAGTGGCCAGTATACTCATTCGTGATTACAACACCAAAAGTGTAGATATCATTCATAATATACCAGACGCTAGCCAAGCGCCAGCAGGCAAAATTGATCATGGCAGCGCTTCAGGCACAAGTGCGAAAACGATTTCTTCAGAGAGTCTTCCATCTCTCGGAAAGCCAATTTTCCTATAGACCTATTTCCTGCGAAATTTTGTGTGCATACGAAGAAGAGTTCTCGCACAATGCCCACGCGCTCGGCTTTTCTATCCTCGCAAATATCCTAGCCTCGCAAAAAAACCAGGCTCACTATCGACACCCGCTAGAAATACGTACAATCATGCCTTTCATCAACATGCAGTCTTATATTCAAGACTGCCCACATTGCTGTGTTCAAAATTTAATGTACAATCCGGTAGAGAGGAAGAAGTGGACGAGAGTATGTTTGAAAATGAACTTATTACGATTGATGAAGTGAATGTGCTTCACGAAGAGCTGGTACGAGGTTTCGGTTAGTCGAGGTACATTCAGATTGATGCAGGCACCACATACTTTGTAAGACGCCTGCTTGTCCCTGTGGATGCTCACATGCGCACTGCAAGGTACTGCCGTCTTTGAAATCGAGGACGACGCTGTTTGGCAACTCTTGACGATCTTGGTCTGGAATATACGGCGATCGGAATTCAGACATTGGGAACTTTTTAGTCATGACTTTCGAATTCTAAAAGGAATATGTCAATAAGTTGTTTTATTAAAGCTCCGAGAATGACATCGAACTTACATTATCAGAACTCGACGCAGACAAGATCAATATGCCTTGTTCATCGATCACCATGTGACGTCTCTTCCAAAGCTGGATTGATGTTTAGTCTTCAGCCTGGACAACGTTACTTGAAGAGCTTACCAAAGTATCGGGAAATTGAACGTTGACATCGCCCACATCTACTAAAGCAGAGGGCGTCTCGGCGATGGATTCTTGACGCTCGATAATAGGAGCTTCCTTTGGACTAGGGCTTAAAGCATTTGCTATGCTCCTTCGAGACATGGAGGAGATGCTTGACATCCTCTTCATCAGCCGGCTTCGCTTGGAGTCCTTCTTCTCCTCTCGGCCCTCGTCTCTACTCGTAGTAACGCTCAAAGAAGAATCGCTGAGGGTTCTTGGAAGTTCTGCCTCACTGCCTGCGCGGCTAGACCTCGAGAGAATGCTGGCAAATGAATCTCGTCGCGTATTTTGGGGGGACTCGACCTTTTGCTCAGTGCTTGAAGAGGATCCAGATCGAGCGGAGGCATAGCGGGCAAATCGAGGTCTCGGAGGCTCCAAAGGCGAGAGTGCGGGAGGCATCATCTTCTGGTGTTCCACCACAAGGGGGCTTTGATGGAACTCCATAGTACGTGGTTCGGAGGGGTTGAGTGGGATCTCGGGCGTCTTGTTTCTTGCGTCACGAACGATGGTGGCGGTTACAGATACAGACTCTGGTCGGGCATACCCTGCTCCATTAAGATTATTGAAGGGGTTCGATTTGACTGCTTCAGGAGACGGCGAGGGTGAGGGGTAGACACTACTCGGGCGACTTTGGACGTTAGGAATGCTTTTAGGATCTGACGTTCCTGGAGGACTGCGGAAAGACGATTTACGCTGAGTGATGAATGTAGATGTATTAGGCGAAGTTACGGATTGAGGGCTAGTGGGCCGGCTTGACAGCTGCTCGAGCGCTTTAATACGCTGCGAGATTCCTGAGGAAACGCCAATTTTCTTGGGTACTGGGGCTGACGGTTGATGACTGTCAGGTCGAAGGGACTGGTTAGCAGAGAAAGAGCGGGACGAGAGAGGCGTGGGTTTTCGGGGTGGGGAAAAGATCTCCTCGTCTTTGTTTGGCGGATTCAGAGGGCTCGAAACACTTCGAGTTGCCTTTGTTGTATCGACCAACCTTTGCTCGCTGTCAGACCTTGGGAACACAGGTTTGATGGGCGACTTAGATACGGATATCGGTTTCGCTTCTTGAAGCGTGGCGCTCTTAAGCTCCTCCATGAATGAATCATCTGAGAGGAATTGCTCGTCAGAGTGCTCTGGACTGGATAATCTTTTTGGAGGGTTGACAACCCCACGTCTTCGTATTTGACGTTCAGTTTGTGGTTCCCCAACGGCGTCGAAGGTGGATGGTCGTGTCGCTGTCATGTCACTGTCCTGCGATTGTCGCTTGGCTTCCGACAACTTCGGTGGAGACTTCATCTGGGCCGCGGAATTCTGTGAATAGTCTATTGCCCGTGGTAAAGGTTGACAAGATCTGAGAGTCATTTCTTCATCTTCGTCGATTGGTGGTAGAGGTATCTCAAGAGGACTTATTTGATCGGTGGCCTTGTGAGGGGTCGAAGGTCCCAAACGAATTGGTTCAATCTTCATCTCATGGCTTATTTGAGTAGATGGTGAATTGGGGCTTAAAGTGCTTCCCCCAAGTAGGGCTGCTGGGATTTTGGGGCTGTTCTGCGATGACGCTCGTTCCTCTTCATTGGCATGAAAGGCGAGCAAGTCCTTCTGCTGCGTTGGTATGATGTCTGATTTTGGTGATTGAGTCCCAGCCAAATATGGCTGTTCTTCATCCGTGTCCACTGTAGAGGTGGTAATTTCCCTCGTCACAGATTCGAATTCCGCCACTGCTGGTGATTTGGCCCAGGAGGAAAGCGCCTCCCGATGGTCTGCCAAGTCTTCTCTGGGTACCTCCTTCTCAATCATAGAGGGCGGGAATGATGTAGTGGCTGGTGCATCATTTACAGCATGCGTTGCTATTGAGTGTTCTTGCAGATCGATGCGCCCTAGCAAAGCCTCGTCTACTACACCAGGGGGGTGCCCTGGCAGCTCAGTGGCCTGCGTTATAGTGTTCCGGTTATTACTCATACTAGGATCGTTGAGTGTCTCAGCTCCAGGCGGTGTTTGATACGACTCTGTCCCTTCGCCATCATGTGACTCCCGAAGCCTGGAGATTTGAGAAGATACACCGTCACCCAATGGCGGTGCGTTGTCTTCCTCCGTGCCAGACGCTTGCTTGTTCTGCGCTGCAGCTTCTTCCTCGTCTGTAATCGAAGAAGCTTGGGTAGAGGGTCCGTCCGATGTTTCTAGTATTGATATAGGCGAAGCCTCGACGTTGCGATTATCCTCTTTGCTAGGATCTCCTACTGTCACATGTATCAGGTCAGAGTCCGCTTCGTGACTCGGCACATCTAATGTTGCGTTGAGAATTGATTCATCCACTTCAGGCTTTGTATTCTCCGGCCTAGCGGATATTTCGTCAGTGTCAAGGCCATTTGTTGGCTTCTGCGCTGCCAGTTGCTTTTGCCGAATCTGGAGAGCTTTCATCAACCGCCTCTTCTCTGGAGTTATCTTGGGCGAGCTAGCTTCTGCAGGTGTCTTTGCAGGCGTCAAAAGCCCGTTTTTCACGATCGGGATTTTACGATCAGGTATCTGGATAGGCGTCACTGGCATTGCAGGAGATTTTCCTCGCTGCGAGAAATTTGACGGAAATGCGCGTTGTGTCTGCTGAGACTGTGGCCGTGCGGGCATTACTTGTTGGGGAGCCGCTTTCCTCACAGGCATGCGAAGACCGGCAGGAAGTGTTGACACAGGTCGAAAATCGTTGGATCGATCCATGTTGTCTGAGCGTCCGCCAGATTCGATTGAAGGGCGGGGTCCTATTTTGACCTTCTGTTTGTAACCATACGCATCATATAAATCCCTAGTACTTGGCCTGGCAGACTGAGAGGAGATCCGCCCTTCCACGCTAGGTCTTCCTTCGTGGTCACCGTGATCGAAGAGGGAGGTTGTGGCCTTCTCATTTGAGTCTCTACCATTTGCTACCCTCTCATAGGGTGCACGTCCTGGTATTGGGGGAAGGGCTTTGTCTACATTGCTGATAGTACGTGCGCGTTTGAGACTTGTCTGTGTCGTGATGGAGGGCGACTTTTGGTGTCCTTGTTTCGCGCTTTTAGGTCGCGTCTGCGAATCTCCTGATTCCTGACGCGGCAGATTGATCCTTTGGGTTTTCTCGACACTCCCCCTCTCCTCAGCATCGTCAACACGAGATTCAGAGGCATCTTCCGTTATTCCGGCCAAACTTCGTTGAGGAATAGAATCGTTCGAGGACTTGACCGACGGTGTAGCGGTATGTAATGAACACGCCGAAGAGAGGGAGGAATCCTGAAGCTCCTCTAGTTTGGTGAAGGAAAATACAGTGTCATGGGGTGTGAGCTTTTCAGTGAGTGATTGCAAGTGAACTGTGACTCGGGCTGTATTACTATTAGCAAGTCGTGGCCAACTTCTGTGTGTGAGGGCATCGAGGTTGTACCTTGTAGCAACCTGGAGGTCCCTTCCGGTACATATTTGAGTAGCACCTTCCTCCTACGATAATGTATAAACCCAAATAGTGGAGACGGTTCCTCATAGCGCTTGACTGCTTCTTGGACCTCTACAAGGCCCCCGTTCCCCCGTTCCAGAAGGCCCACCTCATCTCGACTGGTGTATTTGAGCAGAAACCTGCAGGCAAAGCTATTAGCCCATTGTTTGTATTTCGACTAGCACCTTTTGAACCGACCATCCACCGCCTTCTCCCAGGGCCGACTGATAGGCCTCGTTCACCTCCGTGGCCTCCAAGCCATTGAGAGACATTTTGTCTCTTCATGGACTCTGCCGCTGAGCTCGTCTTCCTGGCCTGGTCAAGATTTTGCAAGCCCTCTCTGTCGCTTAAGGCTAGAGCCGATCATCAATCAGGGGCTGCGAGCTAGAGTATCTTAGCGCCTAGATCTCGTGGAATAATCGTGATCGAAATTCTCCGAGTCGATTGGATGTGGAAGGATTGGGCGATGTCGAAGCTCGAGGGAAAACAGAAGTCACCAGAGACACTCATGCCATGGGAAGGGAGATGTTCCTGTTGCCGCTCCACGCTTCTGTGAGGCACAAAATGAAGATAGCGAGAGACCGTTCCTGCGTCCTCTACCCG
>JAABUH010003580.1_pt1 | contig 13210 bp, 8 predicted proteins | sample 5559121 | NCBI WGS metagenome assembly JAABUH01 (sample SAMN10711871, study PRJNA513364) | rock metagenome | isolation source: Antarctica rocks | place: Antarctica: Victoria Land, Battleship Promontory nord | collected 2015-12-28 | reverse complement strand
GGGCGGCGGGGTCGCGGTCGAGGGGCAGGACGGCGTCCTCGGGCCGTCCCACGCGCCCCTTGCCTCCATGCTTGGCGGCGTAGGCGGCCTGGTCCGCGGCGTGGACGAGGTCCTCGCGCGTCAGGGCGTGCAGCGGCAGGGCAGCCACGCCCACACTCGTGCCCATACGTAGCGCGACGCCGATCTCGCACAGGTCGAGCGCGGCCACGGCGGCGCGCACGCGCTCAGCCACCTCGAGCGCCTCGTCCATGTCTGTTTCGGGCAGGATCACGGCGAACTCGTCGCCGCCGTAGCGCGCGGCCACGTCGGCCCCGCGCACGCTGGCCTTGAGCGCCGCGGCGATGGATACGAGGGTAGTGTCGCCGGCCTGGTGGCCGTAGGTGTTGTTGATGGTGCGGAAGTCGTCGAGGTCGACCATCATCAGGGCCAGGGGGTGGCCGCCGCGCCGGGCGCGCGCGACCTCCTCCTCCAGGCGTGTCTGGAAGGTGCGGTGGTTGGGCAGGCCGGTCAGCCCGTCCTCGGAGGCCTGGGCGAGCGCGCGCTCGTGCAGGTGAGCGTTTTGCAGCGCGATGGCGGCCTGCGTAGCCAGGATAGCCAGGGCGTCGTAGCCGTCATCGTCGCGCTCCATGGGTACGCCCATCAAGAGCAGCAGCCCGGCCACATCGGCCCCGTGCGACTCCAGCGGCGCCAGCAGCCGCCCCGCGTCCCGCACGATGCCCTGTCCCGGCAGGGGCACGGTCACATAGGCCGGGCCCATCTCCACGGCGTCGACCGGGTTGAGCAGGATGCGCTCGAGCAGGCTGGGCACTTCCGGGTCGCGCAGGTAGGCCGCGACCGCCGTGGCGCCTACCAAGGTGCGCGCGGCCTCGGCCACCGGCAACAGCAGGTTGGCCTGGGTTTGCTGCAACTGCAGGCGCTGCCCGGCCGCCAGCACCGCCTCGAGTTGCTCGCCTCGCCGGCGCAGCGTCGCGGCGCGCTCCTCCGCCTGTATGATGGCCTTGAACGCCAGGCGCAGCGCCAGCACGGGCGAGATGAACAGGACGAGCAGGGGCGGGTCGAAGCGCCACGCCACGGCGGCGAGGATGCCGACGGCGTTGGCCGCCAGCTCGGGCAGTAGGGTGCGCCGGTCCTCGCGGTCCCAGATCCGCCACGGCGTCTGCTTCTCCAGCAGGGCGATGACCAGCAGCAGCAGGACCGTGTCTAGCGCGTAGTACACGATGAGCAGCAGGGCGAGGAGCGGGAGCGCGGCTAGGAAGTGGCCCGGCGCCAGCACCACGTCCGGTATGGCGACCGCACCGGCGACGCGCGCGAACAGCAGGCTGCTCAGCCCGACGGTGAGGACGGGGTGGCAGACGTTGAACAGCATCTTGTAGAGGGGCGGACGCTCGCGTGAGACCTGCGAGATGAGGCCGGCCAGGAGCGTGATGACCAGCGGGAAGGGCGGCGGGCAGAGCAGGATCACGGTGATGTGCAGCGTGGCGGCCAGGCTCTGCGTAACCGATCCGTTGACCGGCAGCTCCGTGCGCTCGGCGGCGTACGTCAGGAGCACGAAGACGAGCGCGGCGGCGTACCAGGGCGTGATCCCGGCCAGGGTATGCGGCGTGACCAGCCCCTGCAGGAGCGGGCGCGTCTGGTCGACGGTGAGCGCGACGCAGGACAGATAGACGATGCCCAGGTACGCCCGCAGCGCTAGCGGTAGCTTCCGCACGTTGTCCTCACACTATATGTGTAGGCCCAGTTCTGCACCGGAGCGCGACCCACACGACTCCACACGACTCCACAGTTCTTCCCTATACCATCGACGTAAAGGGAGCTCCCGTCCATTACCTGATCGGGCTAGCCTGAATTATTCGTTCGCGCAGAAGTCTCGGGATACGCCGGCAAGGAGCGAGGGGAACGTCTGCCGGCGCCAATAGCGGTCCCAGTCGCCGTCAAGGCGCAGGGTGCGCGGGCGCGTCAGGGCGACGCTTGGAGGCGCGCCTCAACGGCGAACCCGCGGCTAGGGTCCGGGGGAGGGTGATAACGTTGCAGTACTAGATATCCAGGTTGCGAACCTTCTTGGCGTGCGTCTCGATGAACTTGCGGCGCGGGGGCACGTCGGCGCCCATCAGCATGTCGAAGATGATGTTGGACTCGACGGCGTCCTCGATCTCCACGCGCAGAAGTTGGCGTACCTCCGGGTTCATCGTGGTCGTCCAGAGCTGCTCGGGGTTCATCTCGCCGAGCCCTTTGTATCGCTGGATGTGCGGCGTGCGATTCTGACCTATCTCGGCCACGTAGCGGTCGCGCTCCTCATCGCTGTAGGCGTAGCGCGTCGTCTTGCCGTGCGAGACCTGGTAGAGGGGCGGCTGCGCGATGTACAGGTTGCCGTTGTCGACGAGCGGGCGCATGTAGCGGAAGAAGAAGGTCAGCAGCAGGGTGCGGATGTGCGCGCCGTCCACGTCGGCGTCGGTCATGATGATGACGCGGTGGTAGCGCAGCTTGTCGATGTTGAAGTGGTCCTCGCCGATGCTGGTGCCCAGGGCCATGACGAGGTTCTTGATGCCCTCGTAGCCCAGGATCTTGTCCAGGCGCGCCTTCTCCACGTTGAGGATCTTGCCGCGCAAGGGCAAGATGGCCTGGAAGGCGCGGTCGCGGCCCTGCTTGGCCGAGCCGCCGGCCGAGTCGCCCTCGACAATGAACATCTCGGCGCGCGCGGGGTCGCGCTCGGCGCAGTCCGCGAGCTTGCCGGGCAGACCCACGCCCTCGAGCGCGCTCTTGCGCATCACGAGGTCGCGCGCCTTACGGGCCGCCTCGCGCGCGCGCGCGGCGGTGAGACCCTTCTCCATGATGCGGCGCCCATCGGCTGGATTTTCCTCGAGGTACTGCATCAACTGCTCGTTGACCAGCGTCTCGGTGTAGGTGCGGATCTCAGCGTTGTTGAGCTTGTTCTTGGTCTGGCTCTCGAACTGCGGGTCGCTGAGCTTGACCGAGATGACGGCGGTGATACCCTCGCGCGAGTCCTCGCCGGAGAGGTTGGCGTCCTTCTCGCCGAGCAGGCCCATCTTGCGCCCGTACTTGTTGAGCGTATTGGTCAGCGCGGAGCGGAAGCCGGTCAGGTGCGTGCCGCCGTCGACAGTGTTGATGTTGTTGGCGAACGTGACGACCGACTCGTTGTAGTCGTCGCTGTATTGCATCGCCACCTCGACGCTCGCGCCGGAGAACTCGCGGGCTAGATAGATAGGCTGCTCGATGATCGTCTTGCGGTTCTTGTTGAGGTGCCGCACGAAGCTGATGATGCCCCCGTCGAAGTAGAAGGTGCGCTCGCGCTCCCGTCCCTCGCGCAGGTCGCGCAACGCGAGAGTCAGACCTCGGTTGAGGTAGCACATCTCGCGGAAGCGCTGGGCCAGCGTGTCGAAGTTGTAGTCGTCGGTCTCCATGATGGCGGTGTCGGCCCTGAAGGTCGTGGTGGTACCATGCCCCTCGCCCGACCCGATCGACGTGACCGCGCCCTGCGGGACGCCGTAGACGTAGGTCTGCCGCCAGGTCTTACCGGAAGTGGGCCCCTCCATGGGGCGCACGTCGACCTGCGCCCACGAGGAAAGAGCGTTGACCACGGAGACGCCGACGCCGTGCAGGCCGCTGGACACCTTGTAGCCCTCGCCGCCGAATTTGCCGCCGGCGTGCAGGGTGGTCATAATCAGCTCGAGCGCCGAGACGCCCTTCTGCTGGTGGATGCCGACGGGGATGCCGCGCCCGTTGTCGCCCACCGAGACGCTGCTGTCCGGATTGATCGTGACGCCGATGGTGTCCGCGACGCCCGCGAGGGCCTCGTCGACGGAGTTGTCGACCACCTCGTAGACAAGGTGGTGCAGGCCATGGATGTCCGTGCTGCCGATGTACATACCGGGGCGTTTGCGCACCGGATCAAGCCCTTCGAGGACCTGAATTGCGGTCTCGTCGTATGTCGAAGTCATGCCTTAATTCTACTACATATGGGGCTATGGTGGATACCTGTTATAGCCCCATATCCCCCGCGCGCCCTTGCAGTTATCGCGGCGGCGACAGCGACACCATCAGCCCGGCGAGGGCGAGGGCGCACAGCAGCGCGGCCACCTTCAGCCCCCACCACCGCGCGCTCCGATCGCCGCGCACCCGCACGTCGGCGCCGGGCCAGAGGGACCGCCCCGCGCAGCACAACCGTCTTGCCGAGCGGCGCCAGGGACACGGCGGCCAGCCGCCCGAAGCGGGGTGCCAACGGTCCTCGCCGGCCCGGCGCCGCGAGCGGCCAGACGCACAGCAGAGCTGCCAGGCCGCCGACCCACGCGCCCATCGCCGCCACGTGCGCGGCGTTGGCGCCTAGCCCCATTAGCAGGGGACCTGAGTCACCCAAGTTCGCCGCCTGCCCCAGCAGCGTCACGAAGGTCATGGCCGCCACGGCCCAGCTGCAGGACGGCGACCCGGGTTAGGCGGCGAGCGCGTCGCGCAGGAGCGCGACCAATGCGGCCTCGTCGTCGTCGGCTGCCTGGTGCGTCCCGGCATGGGGATCGTCCTTTACAAGGGCGTGCTCTTCGGGGGTCAGCACGCCCAGCACGACCACATGCACCCCCTGTAGCGCCTCGAATTCGCGCAGCGCCTGTAAAAGGGCGAGGGCGCGCCGGTCCCCGAGGTCCGCGTCGGCGAGCACGATGGAGGGACGCGCCTTGCGAGCCAGCGCGAGGGCATGGTCCGCGTCGCGAGCGGGCATGGCATGATAGCCCGCGTTGCGTACCAGTTGGTGACGACACCGGAGCAGTTCCGACTGCGCGCTCACGATTAGGACGAGGTGGATAACACGCCCTGCCATTGCATACCTCCTCGTCGCTCAGCAGATAAACACCTGTTTTACGGGGGACGTTATAGGGTAACCAGCGCAGGAAGCATGCCACTCCTGCCGTTGTGCTATCCTCTAGGCGGTACGCTCGCCGCCTCGTGCGCTAGCGATTGGAGTCCTGTATGCCCACGCGCATCGCGGTCATCGACGACGAGTTGGTCTTTCTCGACCTATTGCATGAAGTGCTGTCCGACGAGGGCTACGAGCCCCACATATTCGCCGACGGCGCGGCGGCCTACCCGCGCGTCCGCGAGCTCGCCCCCGCCGCGATCATCCTGGATCTGCGCATGGAGAGCCCCGACGCCGGCTCGCAGTTGCTCGAGCGTATGTGGCGGGACCCGGCCCTCCAGGCCACGCCCGTGATTCTCTGCTCGGGCGACTTGCCCCTCCTGCGCGAGCGCGCCGCGGACCTGCGGGCGCACGGTTGCGCGCCCCTCGCCAAGCCTTTCGACCTCGGCGACCTCCTCGCCCTGCTCGAACAGGTGTGCGGCGGCCCTCACTAACTCATCGCCCACAATTTATCTCTCACCTCTTTTCTCTTGGTTATGCGCCTACACTGGCATACTAGGGGTACCTTGCCATAGCATAGCCACTCGCATGAGCACCGCGCCTGTATAGGAAATGTAGGAATGTTTATAGTCGGGACCGTACGTCGGCGTAGGAGCGTGCCATGAACTCGCGGATGTACGGGGCGCCGCGAGGCGGGCGCGCGGGGACGGCGCGGGGACGGCGCGGGGGTGGGCGGGGGCGCTACCTGTGGCTGCCGCTCCTGGCGCTGCTGGTCTTGCTCGCCCTGGCCGCGCCGGGCCTGGTCAACGCGCTCGTTTCCTATTGGTGGTTCGGCGAGCTCGGCTACGCCAACGTCTACACGACCGGGATCGCGGCCGGCATCGCGCTCGGCCTCGCCGGCGCGCTCGTTTCCTTCCTCATCCTGAAGGGCCTCTCCTTCTTCGTCACGCGCGTGGCGCGGCGGCAGGGCCGGGGACAATCCTACCGCGGCCTCGTGCGCCTGGGCGTCAACGGGGCCATCGCCGCCGTCGCTCTCTTCCTCGGGCTGGGCCTCTCCGGCGACTGGCAGCGCGCGCTCTTCGCCCTGCACCAGACGCCCTTCGGGGCGCGCGACCCCGTCTTCGGCCGCGACGTGGCCTTCTACATCTTCACCCTGCCCCTGCTGCAGGATCTCTTGGGCTGGCTTGGCCTCGTGCTGTTCTTCGGGCTCGTCGTCGCCCTCGTGCTACTCTACGCGCTCGACATCGGCGGCCGCGTCAACGCAACGCTCGAGCCCTACGTGCGTACCGGGCAGGTCGTGGGCGCCCCGCAGTTCGACATCCGCTGGCTGCGCCCCTACCTCACCGTCGTTTCGTTCTGGCTGGCCCTGCTGTCCCTCGTCGTGGCCGCCTCCAACTGGCTGATGCGCTACGACTCGCTCGTTTCGCCCGGCAACGGCTTCCAAGGCGGCAGCTACGTCGACCTGCACGCCGGCATCCCCGGCTGGACGATCCTGACCGTGCTCGCCGTCCTCGCCGCGCTGGCGCTGCTCGCCAACGCCTTCATCTGGCGGCGCTGGGCCGCCATCGGCGGGGTCATCGCCACGTGGCTCGCCGCGTGGCTGCTCCTGGTGGGGCTCTACCCGGGCGTGCTGCAGGGGCTCAAGGTCAATCCCGCGCCGCTGCAGGCCGAGGCGCCGCAGATCCAGCACAACATCGACGCCACGCGCGCCGCCTTCGGGCTGGGCAACGTAAAGCTCTCGGAGTTCCCGGCCGACCCCATCAGCGCGCGCGACGTAACGGCGGGCCGCGCCGGCATCAACTCGCTGCGCGTCGAGGACCCTGACCGGTTCACCGAGGCCGCGCAGCAGCAGCAGGCCATCCGCCTGTTCTACGACTTCACCGCGGCCGGACTCGATCGCTATCGCATCGGGGGGCAGCTGCGCCAGCTGATCGTGTCGCCGCGCGAGCTCAACCAGGTCCAGTTGCCGGGCCAGGCCCAGACCTGGCAGAACCTCAACTTCACCTACACGCACGGCTACGGCGCGGTCGTGGCGCCGGTCAATAGCGTGACGTCCGAGGGCTATCCGCAGTACCTCGTCAAGGACATCCCGCCGCAGCGCAGCGGCGATGTCCCCGAGGCGCGCGACCTGCCGGCGATCACGCGCCCCGCCATCTATTTCGGCCAGGATACCACGAATTCCGTCTTCGTCAAGACCAACGCGCGCGAGTTCGACTACGGCAGCGGCAGCACCGAGTACTACACGCCCTACGCCGGCTCGGCCGGCATCACCATCGGCGGTTTCCTCAAACGCCTGGCCTGGACGGTCTACTTCGCTTCGCCAATCCAGTTCGGCACCACGAGCTACCTGACGCCGGCCTCGCGCGTGCTGCTGCACCGCGAGATCAAGGACCGCCTGAACACCCTGGCGCCGTTCTTTACGTACGACGGCGACCCCTATCTCGTGCTCGGCCGCGACGGGCGCCTCACCTGGATCGTCGACGGCTATACCACCAGCCCGGACTATCCCTACGCCCAGCCCTACGCGACCGGCGACGATGCGGGGACCAGCTTCAGCTACATCCGCAACGCCGTCAAGGCCACGATTGACGCCTACAACGGCACGGTGCGCCTCTACATGGCCGACCCGTCCGACCCCATCGTGCGCACTATTTCCAACAGCTTCCCCGGCTTGTTGCGACCGCTCGCGGCGATGCCGGCCGACCTGCGCGCGCACGTGCGCTACCCCGCGGACATGCTCACCGCGCAGTCGCTCGTCTACGCCCGCTACCACCAGACCGACCCGCAGGCCTGGTACAACAACGACGACCAGTGGGCCATCCCCAGCTACAGCAGCGACGGCAAAAACAATTTGCCCATGCCACCTTACTACGCTGTGACGCGCCTGCCGGGGGATACGAGCGACGAGTTCGTCCTGATGCAACCCTACAACCCGCTCAACAAGAACAACATGGTCTCGCTGCTGGCCGGGCGTTCCGACGCGCCGCACTACGGCGAGTTGCTGGCCTACCGCTTCCCGCTCGGGCGCCAGATCCTGGGTCCGCAGCAGCTGCAGGCAAACGTCAACCAAAGGCCCGAGTTCAGCCAGGTACTCTCCTTGTGGAACCAGCAGGGCTCCAACGTGCACTGGGGGCAGATCATCGTCGTGCCCGTCGCGCGCGGGCTGCTCTACCTCGAGCCGCTCTACCTGCAAGCGTCCAACTCGCGCATCCCGCAGCTCACCAAGGTCATCGCCTACGCCAACGGCAAGCTCGTGTGGGGGAACAGGCTCGAAGACGCCCTGGGGCAGATCTTCGGCAACGCCCCGTCGCCGACGCCCATCGCGGGCGCGACGCCCACGACCGGCACGGTCCCCATCAGCCCGACCAACCCGTTGACGGGCACGACGCCGTTGACGGGCACGACGCCGTTGACGGGCACGACGCCGTTGACGGGCACGACGCCGTTGACCGGGACGGCGCGGCAGATCCTGCAGCAGGTGCAGGATCACCTGAACAAGGCGCAGCAGGCGGCCGGGCGCGGCGACTTCACGACCTACGGCAAGGAGGTGGACACGGCCAACCGCCTGCTGCGCCAGGCCCTGGGACAGCGATGAATAAGGGGTAGGTCCTACCGCCTATCGGGTGCGCGGCCAGACGGTCATCGGCCTGCGCGTGCGCGATACACGTTAGAAGGGAGCCTGATGGATCTTTTGCCCGGCATCCGCATCGGCCACTGGCACGATCCTATAGGTGTGACGGGCTGCACCGTGCTCCTGCCCGTGCGCGGTGCCATGGGCGCCAGCGTGTCGGTGCGCGGCGGGGCGCCGGGCACGCGCGAGACCGATCTGCTCGCGCCGGAGGCGACGGTGCAAGAGATCCATGCTCTCCTGCTCACGGGTGGGAGCGCCTTCGGGCTCGACGCCGCGACCGGCGTGATGGCCTATCTGCGCGCACAGGGCATCGGGTACGCCACGCCGGTCGCGCGCGTACCCATCGTTCCTGCCGCCGTCATCTTCGATCTCGACAGCGGCTCTCCCGAGGTTTGGCCCGGCGCCGCTGCGGGGCGCGCCGCCTGCGAGGCCGCGACGGTCGACGAGGCGCGCGAGGGCACGGTGGGCGCCGGCTACGGCGCCTCCGTGGGCCGCGCGCTCGGCGCGTCGGCGCGCGCCAAGGGAGGACTGGGGCTCGCCTCCGACGTGTTGCCGGACGGCGCGCGCGTCGGCGCGCTCGCCGTCGTCAACGCCGTGGGCGACGTGCTCGACGAGCGCGGCGAGATCCTGGCCGGCGCGCGCCGCGAGGACGGCCGCTTCGCCGGCTCGGCCGCGCTGCTCCAAGGAGGCGCGGGGTCGGCGCAACCCATGACTAACACGACGCTCGTGGCCGTCGCGACCAGCGCAAGGCTCGACAAGACGGCGCTGCGCCGGCTGGCCTCGCACGCGCACGACGGCCTCGCACGCGCCATCAGCCCGGTGCACACCGTCTACGACGGCGACACGGTGTTCGCCCTCTCTACGGGCGACCGCGCATCATCGCCGGACGCCATCGGCATCCTGGCCGTTGAGCTCGTGGCGGCGGCCATCCGTCACGCCGTCCGCGCGGCCACCAGCATTGCCGGCGTTCCCGCACTACGCGACCTTCAAATGCCGCTATCTTCGTAGACCAGGTCCATGGGCAGCGTCACGGCCACGCTCGTCAGCGCGATGTCGTCGCCCGGCCCGTAGGTCGTCGCGGTCCATGTTCCGGCGTCGTCGCGGGTCCACATCTCGACCTTGCGCCGCCTGTACTCGACGAGGACGTACTCGCGGAACGTGGGGATAGCTTTGTAGCCCTCGAACTTGTCGCCGCGGTCGTGCCGCGCCGTGGACGGCGAGAGCACCTCGACCACCAGCGTCGGGTAGTCGATCCAATCCTGACCGGGCGCGTGGTCGCGCGGGTCGCACGTCACCACCGCGTCGGAGTACACATAGTCGCTCGGCGACTGACGTATCTTGATGTCGGGGGTGAGAGCGCGGCAACCACTACCGCGCACGCCCGTCCGCAGCAGCGTATATATGTTGCCCGCGATCTGACTGTGGTCCTGCGAGCCACCCGCCATCGCGTAGACGTAGCCGCCGTGGTATTCGTGCTTGACCGCGCTGTAGCGTTCCAGGCTTAGGTACTGCTCGACGGTCCAGAGCGGGCCAACCTGCTGCGCGACCATGGCTTACCCTCCCCTGTCATGTTCGTGCTAGTATCGTACCATGGCGACCGACGCCACGGCCGATCCTCACCTCTCCCAGGGGTCGTGGAAAGGTGGGGCGCGTTTCTGGGAGCGCGGGCGTCCCGCCCGTCCCGCCCGTCCCGCCCGTCCCGCCCGCCCCGGGCGCGCGGCGGACATCCCCGCAAGGCCGGAGCGCGGCCGACCGGCATGCCTTCGGGGCTGACCGGACGCGGGGACGGGCGGGATACCTGCGCTCCCAGGACAATCCACGGACCGTGTCACCTCTCCCGGCCATGCGCTCGCCGCTATGCGCGGCATCCGAGTTGCCAACGTTGAGAGCAGGGCGGCCCCTACCCCTCGGACACCATGGTCGACACGCTGCTCACAGGCATCGGACGGGCGATCAGGCATCGGACGGGCGATGGCGAAGCGTGACCGGAATTGCACTTTACATCGCTGACCCCGATGTGCTACCGTATGCCCATCACACTCGGAGGTGGAAAGCCGCCATGGCTTCGCTCGGTCGCTAGCCGTCCAGCAGGGGTCGCGTCGAACAGGGTAGGCAAGCGGGTCGGCCGCTTTGCCGGTGCGCGCGCACGTCCGCGTGCCGTCGCCCTGTCGGTGCGCCCTCCGCTGACGGCGTGACCGAACAGCAATATCTCTCCCGGGTCATATTCATCCCCCGCCCATTCGCGAAGCCGGGGGCGCCCGCCTTCCACCTCCCGTCCATCCAAACTGTTCGAGGGCCACGCGTCAGTACTCCGTACGACGCGCGGCCCTTTTGTTTTGCCCAAAGGGGGTATGATCATGTTGGGCATTCTTGCACGCCGCAGCCGCTCAACCGGTCCCTGGCGTCACCCGGACTTCGTGAAGCTGTGGCTGGGCCGCACGGCCTCGCGGTTCGGCTCACACATCGGGAGCACGGCGCTCTCGCTCACGGCCGTCCTCCTGTTGAGGGCGACGCCCGCTCAGATGGGCCTGCTCGCGGCGCTCGGGTCCGCCCCGTCACTCGTTGGCGCGCCCCTCGCCGGCGCCTGGGTCGACCGCCTGCGCCGCCGCCCGGTCCTGATCGCCGCCGACATCGGGCGCGCCGCGCTCCTCACCGCCATCCCGCTGGCCGCGCTGCTGGGCCAGCTGCGCATCGAGCGCCTGTACGCCGTGGCCGCCCTGGCCGGCCTGCTGACCGCGCTCTTCGAGGCGGCCGAGGGGGCGTACGTGCCCGCGCTCGTGCCGCGCGAGGAATTGGTCGAGGGCAACGCCGCGCTGGCGGCGGGCGACTCCGTCGCCGAGATCGGCGGGCAGGCCGCGGCCGGAGTCCTCGTGCAGGGGCTCGGCGGCCCGGCGGCCGTCCTTCTCGACGCGGCCTCGTGCGCGTGCTCGGCCCTCTGCGTCGGCCTGATCCGCGTCCCAGAGATGCCGGCCGCCGAGCCCGCCCGTCGCGAGGGCGTGTGGCGCGAGGCTGTCGCCGGCCTGCGCGCCGTGTGGGCGGACCCCTTACTGCGCGCCCTAGCCGGCAACGCGGCCGTGTCTGCCTTTTTCGGCAATTTTATCGGCGCCCTCTACACGCTCTACGCCGTCCGCACGCTCGGCGTGCCCGTCCCGCTGGTCGGCCTGCTCGTGGCCACGGGCGGCGTCGGCGCGCTGGCCGGCGCGCTCGCGGCGGGGCGGGTCGCACGTCGCGCCGGACCGGGGCCAGCCCTGATCGGGGCGACGCTCGTCGGCGGCGGGATGCAGTTGCTCAATCCCCTGGCGGGCGGCCCGCTCCCGCTCGCGGTGTCCGTGGCCATGCTCGGCGCCGCGCAGCTCATGGGCGACGTTGCGTACGCGGTCCACGCTGTCGTCGCGGTCAGCCTGCGCCAGGCCGCCGTCCCGGGCCGGCTACTCGGTCGCGTGACCGCGAGCATGGGCGCGATCGTCGGCGCCGCCGCGCCCTTGGGCGCGCTGGCCGGAGGCGCGCTGGGCGGGGCGGTCGGCCCGCGGCCCACCCTCCTGCTGGCGGCCTGCGGCATCCTGCTCGCCGCGCTCCCGCTGCTCCTCTCGTCGGTGCGGGCGCCGCGCGAGCTGCCCACCACGCGTGAACTGTGGCACACTATCATGTAGGGCTACAACAGCAACGAGGGGTGGTGACAAGAAGCTATGGATCAGAGGTGTTTGCTGGCGGTGTACGCGCACCCCGACGACGAGTCGTTCGGTGTGGCCGGCGTGATGCGCAAATATAGCGACGAAGGCGTCAGGACGGCGCTGGTGTGCGCCACGCGCGGGGAGGTCGGCGAGATCAGCGACCCCGCGCTGGCTACGCCCGAGACGCTCGGGCAGGTGCGCGAGGGGGAGTTGCGCACGGCGGGCCGTATCATGGGCATCGACGACATCAGCTTCCTCGATTATCGCGACGGAGATTTGGTCAAGGCCGACCCCGACGAGGCGACAGGCCGCATCGTCCGCCACATCCGCCGCCTGCGCCCACAGGTCGTGGTTACCTTCGACAAGATCGGTGGCTACGGGCACCCCGACCACATGGCCATCCATCGGCTGACGATCGACGCCTTCCACAAGGCGGGCGACCCCGCGTGCTACCCTGAGCAGCTCGAGGAAGGTCTGCGGCCCCACGCCCCGCAAAAGCTCTACGTCACGGCCAACCCGCGCAGCGCCATGCGCAGGATGCGCGAGCAGCTGCAGGCCGAGGGCATTACCTTCACGCCGGGCGGCGCCGCCGCGACGATCCCCGTGGAGCAGATGGGCACGCCTGACGAGGAGATCACCACGACCGTCCCCCTCGACGACCGCCAGTTCGGCCTCAAGATGGACGCTATGCAGGCGCATAAGACGCAGATGAGCCCCGACGCGCCATTCAACCGCATGCCGCGCGAGGCCGTGCGCCAATGGCTGGGCACGGAGCGCTTCGTGCTCCTCTATCCAGAGGCCGCGGCGCACGACAGCGAGCACGATTTGTTCGCGGGCGTCACGTTGTGAGCGTATACTGATCGGATACGGAAAGCTTTCAGACAGTTGAGGGTGGAAAGAATTATGACGTCAAGTGTGGAGGTGGTATAGCCACACGCAAGCGTGATCATGCGGCGGACCTCTCGGGTGGTACGGCGGGAGGCGAGAACGGGAGGACGCGCCCGCGCGCGGAGGGTCGCCCACGTCGAGGGGCGGTGGGTGCCGTGA
>JAABUH010003579.1_pt1 | contig 13212 bp, 15 predicted proteins | sample 5559121 | NCBI WGS metagenome assembly JAABUH01 (sample SAMN10711871, study PRJNA513364) | rock metagenome | isolation source: Antarctica rocks | place: Antarctica: Victoria Land, Battleship Promontory nord | collected 2015-12-28 | reverse complement strand
CCACTCCGCCGCCGGCACCTGCCCCAGCGCAACCAGACGCCGACGACGAGATGCGCCCCTCCAGCCTGCACGTCCCGTCCAACCTCATCGGCCTCATCCGCGCCGACCGCAACGCCACCGGCCGCACCAACGGGGAAATCCTCATCGCCGCCCTCGAGGAAACCGAAGACGTCCTCCCCACCTACCTACGCCCCCAAGGCACCGTCGGAGGCAGCCGATTCCGCTCCCGCGGCGTCCGCGCCCGCCCCGACGACAACGACCTGACCCCCGTCGCGGTCCGGCTGTTCACCAGCGACTACGCCGCAATCGACGACATGGTCCGGGAGCTGCAAGCCCGCTCCCGCAGCCACCTCGCTGCCGCCGCACTGCGCGCCTACTACAACGCCCGCCAGCGCAGCGAATAGCCATGGTGAACCGCACTCAAAGCCGGGTCCCGCACCATGCTCGACCTGCTCATCGACGCCCACCCCGACACCCTGACCCGCGACGAACTCGCCCAGCGAGCCGGCTACGAAGTCACCGGAGACACCGTCCGCGCCAACGACGTGCTGTTCCTCGTCCCAACACCATTGCCTGACGGGAGCTCCAGCACGTGACGACACATCAGCACCACAATGAACCGACACCACCAGGGCAGGCGCAGACGGTGTGGATACCCGAAGACCTCCGGCCACCGGCTTCACGGCTGTGGGAGTTGGCGGACAACAGCACCTGGGGATACGGCACGCGCCTGGGAAAGGCGTGGAAACTATGGCGCTGGCCTGCCAACCTCGGCGGCTGGTACTTCTTGCGCCAGAGCCATCGCCGTGACCGTGTCGCGTGCTATCGCAACGCGCACCTGCATGTCGACGAGCTCACCGAGCGCACCGCCGCCCGTGTGGGTCATGTCGTGCCGTGGCTGGTCTTGGTTCTCGTGGCGGCAGGACTCGTGTTAGCAGACATCGTCGACTTCCTCGTCACCGGCGCCCCCGTTTCCGCTGACATCATCATGATCGGCGTACTCCTGGCGTTCTTGCTGTTCGTGGTGCCCCTCGCAACCGAAATGCTGAACACGGGTTGGTCGAGTGCTCGGCGTGCCCCGCTCAGAAGCCTCGGCATGGAAAAAATTGCGGCGGAGGGACACCACGGCCCCGTGGGTTTCGGTGATGGGCTCGTTTCCCGCCCACGCGGTGACGGAAGCGTGCTCCGGCGACTGTGGTTGGAACACTGCGACACTGCTGGAATCGCAGTCGTCATCGACGCCCGCGACGAAGGCCTCGCGAAGATCTATGCCAATCGACACGGCTTCCGCTGGGTCGGTGAGGACAAGTTGTTGATGTACCGACTGCCATACCAATCCAGCCGGCAACAGCCAGAGACCTGAACCTCACCATCTTAGCTGCCTTGCTAAGTAGCGCTTGTTATGTAGGGTCGCTGCATGGCTGATCTTCGTATCACTGACCAGATGCTCCGTGTTCTCGACGTGCTCCTCGCTGATCCCGCTGCGGATCACTACGGGTTCGGGGTCGCCCAGGCCACGGGCCTGCAGTCGGGGACCCTCTATCCGATCCTGGCGCGCATGGAGAAGCTCGGCTGGGTGACCAGCACCTGGGAATCCCCCAACGACGAGGCGCGGGGTCCACGGCGTCGCCTGTACCGCCTCACCCGTGAGGGAGTCGAGGAGGGCACCCGCGCTGTGGAGCAGGCCCGAGCCCAGCAGGCATCGGTTCTGGCCCGCACGCTCGAGGACTTCGTCGCCGACGGTGTCCTCGACACCACCATGGCAACGCTGCTGCGTGCCGCGGTCCGGACCCGCAAGAACATTGTGGTCACCGGCCCGCAAGTGGCGGGCAAGACGTCGTTGCTGCGGGCCCTGTGCGCCGAATGCGACCCCGCCGCGTCCATCGTCTCCGTGGAACAGAAACCGGAGCTCCTGCTCGACCACCTCCCGGCTCTCCAGTCTGCGAAGGGGGTCGTTTCCATGGCGGTGTGCAACGCCACCACCGATGCCCCGCCCACCATGGAGGACCTGGTGGTCACCACGGCACGGTGGAACACGTCCCAATTGATCGTCGGAGAGATCCGCGGCCCGGAAGTCGTGGCCTTTTGGCTGGTGCCCGAGACGGGAGGCGTCATGTCCACAGTGGCCGCCGCCGACGCATACGCGGGCGTCGACCGCCTGGTAACCATGGCGACGCGAGAAGGATGGTCCGACACCGACCATGCGCAACGAATGGTCGCCGACCACATCGACCTGGTCGTGCACCTCGACTACCACCCCGCCGGGGAGACCCCCGGAAAGCGGCGACGCGTGGTCTCCACCATCATCGCCCTCTCCACAGGGAAGGACGCCACGATCAGCACCACCGAGGTGTACGCCCCGGACGCGGACGGCAACCCAGTGCCCGGCGAGGTGCCCGCCGCGCAATTGGTCGACCTCATCGACGCCGGCTTCGACTACGACGCCTACGCCCAACGCGGCGCCTGACCAACAGGCACCTCGCCATCCCGATCCAAGGCCCTGCGTGAGCGGCCGCGGAGATGTCCTGGTAGGCCGCTAACCTCTTGTCTTGGAGGGATCGCTGAGGGTGTTCTTTTGCTCACCGAGAGCTACCCCTGCGCTTGCTTCAGGTGCCGCCGGCACGAGACCTACGACGGAAGGTGACAGCGTGAGTACTGGATTCCAGAGGTCTGCCGCTGAGCGGGCCATGACCTCGGCACCGGCACGCCCCGCTGCACCCACACCTGATGTCAGGACTCGGGTGAAGGTGAAACGGCGCAACGCCTTCGCGCTGGCCATCGTCGTCCTCATTCTCGCCGTCGGTGGGGCGGTGGCCCTGGTCAACGCGGTGCGGGCGACCACCAGCGTCTTAGTCGTTGCCCGGCCCATCGCCCAGGGCCACGTCATCACCGCCGAGGATTTGCGCTCCACCACCCTCAACGCCGACGCCAAGATTCCCACCATCCTCGCGTCGGCCAAAGCCAGCACCGTGGGACGGAAGGTCACCACGGCCCTGCCTGCTGGCAGCATCCTGTCCCCGGACGAGCTCACCGACACCGTGACACCGGCCAGTGGCCAAGCTGTCGTCGGGGTCACGGTGACACCGGCGCAGATGCCATCCGAGCAGTTGGTACCCGGTGACAAGATTCGCGTCGTCGACACCCCTGGAGACAACGGCGCGGCCAACACGCCCACCACGACCGGGGCGGGCTCCAGCTCCCCGGCCGCGGCGGGAACCCCAGCCGCGAGTGCTGCCACCGTCATCGGGACGCGGTCCCTCACCGAAACCGGCCAGGTCAGTGTGGACGTCTTGGTCAACACCTCTGATGCCGCGTCGTTGGCGGCCCGGGTGTCCACCAAGCACGTCGCGATCGTCCTCGATTCCCGGGAGCGTTGATGTTCGTCGCGCTCACGTCCGCGAGTGGTGCCCCCGGGGTCAGCACCACCGCCCTTGGGTTCGCCTTGACCCACCGCCGCCCCTGCCTGGTTGTGGAGGCGGATCCCGTTGGCTCCTCCAATGTTCTGGCCGGCTATTTTCGCGGCAGCGTTGCCCATACTGTCGGGCTGATCGATCTTGCGGTCGGCCACCGCGAGGGTCGGTTGAGAGAGGCCCTGGACGCCAGTGTGCTGCAGCTGCCCGACACGAACACTCGGGTCCTGCCCGGGCTGACGCACGCCGTGCAGACCGACAGTGTCGCCCCGCTGTGGGCGGAGCTGGGGGAGCAGCTCGCGGCGATCGCCCGGGACAACACCGACGTCATCGTCGACGCTGGCCGTATCGGTGCCCTGCATGCTCCGACCCCGCTGATCCGCCAAGCCGACGTCATCGCCGTGCTAGCCCGCACCTCACTGCCGGCGTTGGCGGCTGTGGCGTCCTCCATCGGCGTGTTACAGCGCGATCTGGCGGCCACCAATTCCGCCGCCAGCTTGGGGTTGGTGCTGATCGGTGACGCGCCATACGGCGCCAAGGACGCCACCCACGCCACAGGTCTCGACGTGATCGCCACCATCGCCGACAAGCCGTCCCACGCCGCGGTGTTTTCTCATGGGGCGCAGGTCAATCCCAGGTTCCTCAACAACGGCGGGTACCTGCGGAGCCTCACCAAAGCCTGGAAGTCGACCGAGACGTACGCACTGACCCATAAGCCGTCCTGGGTGGAAAACGGGGGATACCAATGAGCATGCGCAACAACAACACGACCCGCAGAGACCGCACCAACGGTTACCCGAGCATCACCGAGGTGCCACTGTTTCAGGACGGGGGCCGCACCCAGCGGATCCCGGCCGCGCGTATCTCCGACCTGGCGCCAGGCCCCGTCATAGCCGAGCCGCCGGTAACGCCACGTCCGCAGCCCACCCCTCGGCCGGCGCCGATGACGGGCATCGACTGGGGCCGGGTCCGCGAACTGCGGGAGGAGGCCGCAACACGGCTCACCGCGCGCCGCGGGGAACGCAGCGAGCTCACCGAGGAGCAGGACCACGAGCTGGGGCGCAGCATCATCACCCAGCTCGTCGCCGAAACGATCCGCGCCGATGTCACCACCGGGGCAGTGCCACCGACCCCCGGCGAGCAGCAAGCGCTCACCACCGCGGTGTATGACTCCCTGTTCCGGCTCGGTCGGCTGCAGCCGCTGGTCGATGACCCTGAGATCGAGAACATCGATGTCTACGGGTCCACCGTGTACGTCACCTACCCGGATGGGCGAGTAGAGCCCCGGGACCCGGTCTTCGACGACGATGAGGAGCACATCGATTGGCTGCAGTTCCATGCCGGGCACGCCGTCGGCGGTGGCCGGGCGTTCTCTGAGTCCAACCCTGCCCTACGGCTGAATCTGCCGGGTGATATCCGGTTGTCGGCGATGGCGTGGCGAACCCCGCATCCTTCTACCGCCATCCGCCTGCACCGGCTCAAGGACATCACCTTGAACCAGGATCCTGGCCACGACCTGGTGAGCTACGGGGTGATGCCCAACTATGTGGCCGACATCCTGTCCGCCGCCACGATCGCCGGTACCTCCATGGTCATCTCCGGACCGATGGGGTCGGGGAAGACCACCCTGGTCCGGGCGTTGTCCAACTCCTGGGATCCCATGGACAAGGTCGGCACCGCTGAGACCGAGCGGGAGCTCTTCCTGCACAAAATGGGGGAGCGGCACCTGCGGGTGGTCCCTGCCGAAGCCAGTCCGGGCGGGGGTGAACGCCGCCCCGACGGCACCATGCACGGCGCCTACACCCTGTCCGACATCCTGTATGAGTTCGTTCGCCAACAACTGGATCGGGTAATTCTCGGAGAGGTCGCCGGTCCGGAGATCGTGGCCATGTTCGAGGCCATGCAGATGGCCAAGGGCACCCTGTCCACTACTCACGCCCACACCGCCCAAGGGGCGATCAACCGGTTGGTCACCCTGGCCGGTAAGGCGGGGATGACGTCGGAGTTCGGTACCCGCAACGTCGCCGAGTACATCGATCTGATCGTGCAGCTCAACACCACCACGACCGGCACCGGGAATGATCGGCGCCAACACCGCTACGTCAGTGAGGTCCTCGCGATCGAGCAGAGTGCGGAGGGGCTACCGGTGTTGACAACCGTCTACCGTGGCCGCGCTGATGGCACCGGCGGGATCGAGGCGATCCCGGGATCGCTGCGAGACAAGCTCGCCGAAGGTGGCATGACCGCCGACAAGCTCGCCCCCTGGGTGCGCTGATGTACGAACTCGCCGCCGTCCTGCTCACCCTGCTCGCCGCCGCTGGGATCGCCCTGCTCATCAGCGCGTTTCGCGATCGCCCCGCCGCCGCCCCGCGAAAGGTGCGACGGCAACTCAAGGTGAGCCGACGTACTCGAGTGCTCGGCTCCATCGGACTTCTTGCCGGTGTCGCCGTGTGGCTTTTCACCGGCTGGTTGCTGGCCGTTGTGCTGGCCCCAGCCCTGCTCATCGGTTTGCCGGCACTGCTCGCCGCACCGACCACCGCCACCGACATTGATCGCCTGGTTGCCATGGAGGAATGGACCCGCAACCTCGCGAATGTTCTCGGTGCGGGGAAAAGCCTTGAGCAGGCCATCATCGCCACCGCACGCTCCATCCCCGCCGCACTGTCCACCGAGATCGGGGACCTCATCGCCCGCCTACGCGCGAACCGCTCCACCGAGGGGGCCATCCGCAGCTTCAACGAGACCCTCAACGATGCGACCGGTGACCTGATCTGCTCGGCCTTGCTGATGGGCTCACGCATGCGTGACGGGGGGTTGAAAGATGTCCTAGACGGTGTGACCGAAACTGTCGCCGAAGACGTCCGCAACCGCCGCGCCGTAGAAGCCGACCGCTCGAAACCACGTACCACCGCCCGGCTGATCACCATTGTGGCCACCATCTTCCTGGCGGGAGCTTTCGTCAGTGGCTACTTCGACCCCTACAAGTCCCCGTTCGGGCAGCTGGTCCTGACGGTGTTGATCGCCGCCTACGTCGGCGTCCTGGTATGGATCAAACGCATTCAGAAGGCCCCACCGCTACCTCGTTTCCTCGGTTCGACGGTCCGCGTTGCCACCACCCCGCAGCAGCGCCCAGAAAACGCGGTCTTGGATCAGGAACCTGCGCGAAGAGGAGCAGACAGATGAGTACTTTGCAGGCTGCGATCGTTGTGGGCATCCTCTTCGGCGGAGGTATCTTCCTCGTCCTCCTCCGGTTTCTGCCCGCGCATCCGGACCTCGCTGACGCGATGACGCGGCTGCGGGGGCCGGACGCCGAGCGCCGCATCGACACCGGGCCCGCAGATGCCTCGAAGATCACGGCCATAGGGACCTGGCTGTTCCCGCACATTGCGGGACGCCCGTGGCTGCGGATCCCCACCTCAGACCTGTCGTTGCTGCGCCGCAGCGTTCCCCGGTTCCTCGGTGAGAAGGCGTTCGCAGCCACCGTCGGCGTAGTGATCTTTCCGGCCCTCACCGTGCTCGCTGCCCTCCTCGGGTACACACCACCGCTGGCGCTTCCGCTGTTCGCCAGTCTCCTGCTCGGCGCCGCCATGTCGTTCATGCCCGACCTGGAGGTACGCAGGGATGCCATCAAAGCCAGAGAAGAGTTCGGCCGCGCACTGGGCGCCTACATCGACCTCGTCGCGTTCTGCCGCAAAGCGTCGCTGGGCTCCACGCAGAGCCTGGAGCGAGCCGCCGGGGTGGGTGATTCGTGGGTGTTTGTTCGCCTCAGTGAGGAACTGGACCGCGCGGCGCTGTCCGGGCACGCACCGTGGGACGCCCTGAGCCAGCTCGCACACGAACTGGATCTGCCCGCGCTCGACGACCTCGCCGACATCATGCGCCTGACCGGGAACGAGGGGGTGTCGGTGTATGACACGTTACGGGCGCGCAGCGCGTCGTTGCGTAACGCGATTTTGTCGAAGGAGCAGGCGGCGGCTGGAAGTGCTACCGAACGGCTCGGCGCTCCTCTCGGCGTGCTGGGTTTAGTTGTGCTTTTGATGATTACGGTTCCGGCGGTCATACGCATGGCCGGCGTCTAATGCACCGGGTGGAAATGTCGTGGTAGGCGGCTACTCTTACCTGGTCTATTAACAGACCGTCACAAGGGGGTGACTGTGTGATCTGCGTCACAACGGGGTCACTGGCGAGCCGCTTCCCGCATCTTCTTCCCAGTAACCACACCCGCAACCAGGAGAACTCATGCACCGTCGCATCGCCACCCAAGCCCAGATCGCTGCGACCACCGTCGCCGCGCTCTACATTCTGATCACCGACCGTCTCTCGGAGAGAGTCGGCGACAGGCACAACGATCGAGGGCTGGTCCCCGAGGTCGTCCTGATCGCTGGCCTGGTCGCCCTCGCCATCGTCGTCGTCGGGGGCATCGGCATCGTCGTCAACAAGTACATGGCGAAAATTCAGTAACACCACACCCGCGATGACAGCGTCCACGACCGATCCCGGATCATCACGCCACCTACAACACTGGTGGCGTGATGACCGGGGTTCGGTCCCGGAAATCGTCATACTCGCCCCCGTCGTGTTCTTCCTCATCTTCGGCATCATCCAGGGTGCTCTGTACTACCAAGCCCGCACCGTTGCCAACGCCGCCGCCGAAGAAGGTTTGCGGGCCGCCCGCACCACCACCGGCACCAGCGGCGCCGGGCAAGCCGCCGCTGCCGACTACCTGTCCCGCAACGGCACCACCCTCACGTCCCCGAGCGTCACCGCGTCCCGCACCGCTACCACCGCGACCATCACCATCAGCGGGCAAAGCCAAAACATTTTGCCTGGGCTGGACTTCACCGTCACGGTGCGCTCCGCGCTTCCCGTGGAACGCATCACCCACCCAGGACAGGCGGCAGGATGAAGATGCGGGCACTACGCCGACACTGGAGCAGCGACCGAGGTTCCGCGACCCTCGAGCTGCTCATCGTGTTCCCCGCCCTGTTGGCGTTCCTCGGCCTGCTCATTGTTGGTGGCCACGTGGCCCTCGCCCACCAACACGTCCAGCACGCCGCCGAGGAAGCAGCGCGCACCGCGAGCATCGCCCGCACCCAGTCCGCGGCCACGACGGACTCGCAGACCGCGGCGCAGCAAACGCTGCACAGCGACGGCCTCACCTGCACCTCCACCACGGTCAACACCGACACCGCCGGCTTCCGCTCTTCACCCGGCACCCCCGCAACGCTGACCAGCACCGTCAGCTGCACCATCGCCCTGTCCGACCTGTCCCTACCGGGTGTCGGCGGTTCCCGGACCATCACCGCCACCGCCACCAGCCCACTGGACACCTACCGATCCAGAAGTCTTGGGTTCAGCAATACCGAAGGGCTGCCGGGGACGAACCGAAGTACCGGTGCTGGCGGATGAGCCTAACTTCTACCTTCGGTCCACGAACCGACGTCGCAGAGATGCCGGGTGAGCTGCGGTCGCTGGATGGAGAGGCCGCCGGATTAGTGCCGGGTTCGGTCGCTGGTTTCGGTGTGGATCAGGTCGGGGTGGTCCAGGGTCGTTGCGTAGCGAATCGACGCGTTGATGCTCAGCCCGAAGAGATCCGCGAGTCGCCGAACATCGCCTGCGGTGGCGTGGGTTTCGTTGAGGATGCGATCTTCGCGAAGGGCCGCGGCCGACAGGCCGGGTCCCACCGTGAGCCAAATCCAGCGCTTGCCGACAGGCTCACTGCGTCCGGCCGAGCGGTAGTGCACGAACAGGTACGGGTTGGTGGAGTTGGGCCAGCGCCGGTTGCGGTAATCGAGGTAGGCGGTAAGACGTTCTCGGACGGGGTCTGCCAGCACGATGATGCGGCCTTCGACGTACAGACGCCCGTCGCGGACGTCAGTGAGTTGCAGCCGCTGCAGGGGTCCGGTGCGAATCCCGTGGAAGGCGGTCAGCGCCACGACGGCGGCTCGCGCGGGCTCGGCAGAATGCAGGGCTTCTCGAACCAGGGCCAGATCAACGGGCAGCGGCTGACGGGCTTCATGCTGGCCTGTCTTCACTCGTGCAGTGGGATCGGAGAACAACAGCTTCCGCGATTTGAGCAGCCGGAATATCGACTTCAGTCCCTGGCCGGTGGTGGAGCGCGGGTTGCCGGAGGCGGGCAGGGCGTCCAGCACCTGCTCGCGGGTGATCTCTCGCAGCGAGGTGTGGCCGTCGGCAGTCCAGGCTTGCAGCGTTGGCAGCGCCCACCGCAGGTGCAGGTTGATGGTGGCCTCGGCGCGGGGTCGCCGGCGGGGTGGGGTGGGGCTGCCGTGTTTCATCACCGTAAACCAGGTCCGCAGTTCGCTGCTCATCGGCTCGGGCATGCCTTCGAGCTGGCGGTCGACCCACATGTCGATGGCGGGGGTGCGGTCCTCGGCGAGGCAGCCGACGTCGGAGAGCACCTCGAGCACGGGCCAAACCGGCAGTTCGAGGTCGCTGAGCAGCGCGACGTCGCTGGCGTTGATGGCCGCGTCGGCGCTGTCCTGGATGCCGAGCACGATGCGAATCCCGTGGCAGGTGTCCTGGGTCAGGCGGGTGCTCCAGCCGCGTTGGGCGGCCAGTTGCCGGGCGTGCGACTCGAGTGCGGCGGCGCGGACCGGGTCGGCGCGCAGAGACAAACCGACCCGGCCGTGCGCGGCCAGGTCGTGGCGAACGTTGAACAGCGCCAGCTGCTGATGCCGCGCGGGCCGGAGCATCGGTATCGGCGCCGAATGAGGCGGGGTATCGCTGCGTTGCGTGGGGCCGTTTCGGACCCGGAGCGAGTGCTGCTGGAACAAGTCAGCGAGGAACAGTTGCTGCCCGACGACATCGAGCTCGCCGCCGGGTTCCCGCAGCATGCTGGCCTGTTTGAAACACAATCGGCAGGTGCCGGCTCGGCCCAACGAGCGGGTGCGCCCACAGCCGGGGCACGCCGCGATCGTGAAATATTTTCGCCGCCACGACTTGCAGCCTCGGCACAACCAGTCGTGTTTTCGTGTGGTACCCCAGGCGTCGCAGTCGCGGCAGGCCTCGACACCAGGTCGCCCCGAGGGATGACAACGGACGCAGACACCGCTGGTGTAATACTCACGCCGCGACCCGCACCGCATGCACGGCGGCGGCTGCACTGGGCCGCCAGGCCAGCAGCTAAAGCAGAACGCGACACCGCGCATCGCCACCGGCCGCGTTTGGCACACCGAGCACGGCGGCTGCCGCCGGGGCTGGCGACTCACGCCGGCGGCATCGAGCGGTTGCGGCCCAGCCGCGGGGTCACCGCGGAGGTGGGTGGCGCGCTGCTGTCTCCACCGTCGCCGACCGCCCGGGAAGCCTGCTGGTGGCGGGCGGCCACCCGCTCGGGTTGGCGGATCAACAGATCAGTTGGCGTGCAGTCCAACACCGCGCAAATGACGTCGAGATCCTCCAGTCGAATTGTCGTCGGTGTACTGGTCCACAGCGCCGACATCTTCCCGGCGCTGACCTCCAACCCGGCTTCGGCCAGGAGCCGGCGCAGCTCCGTGGACTTCCAAATGCCGCGCTCCGCGGCCTTCATGCGCAGATTCCACAACATCTCGTCACCTCCCAGTCAGGCGGGTCGCGACCCGCTCGTTGGCCTGCACCCAGGCCCGTTCGATGTGCTCGTCATGGACGTGGATGTAATACGTTGTTGTCGCCAACCAGGAGTGACCCAGCAATTCCTGGATGGCCTTCAAGTCCACGCCTCGGCCATACAGCGAGGAAGCGCAGTAGTGCCGCAGCGCGTGCGGGGTCAACTTTCCCTGCCACGCCGGCAACCACTGCTCCACCGCGTCCGCGAGGCCGCTGCGCAGTGCGTCGGTACCGATGCGCTGACACCGGCCGGTGTGTGGGTCGCGGCGTTCGCTGGGCAGCAGCGGCGCGTCAGGGTCGCTCCAGTCGGTCCCGAACTGGTGACGCACGTCGGTCAGCCACCAGTCCAGCAGGTCGCCAACGGCGTCGATGCCCGGCACCAGCCGGGTCTTGGGTCCGCGGCCGTTGCTGCCCTTGCCGAACCGGACGTGCAGCTTCCCCAGGTCACCGAGGTCCGGCCGCCAGTCCCGAATGTCCAACATCGCCGTCTCGTTGATCCGCAGCCCGACGCGGCGCCACAGCGACGCTGCGAGGTAGTCCCGTGCCGCAGGCAAGTACTTGCGGGCGTCGGGCAGCGCTTCGCGCCAGCGCATGAACAGCACCTCAACATCCTCCTGCGGGGGCGGCACTCGGCCGACGCCGTAGTCGCTTTTTGCTGGACGGTTGAACTCGTCGATCGGCTGGATGACAACCACGCCCGTGAGCGCGTGGATGTCGCCCTGGTAGCGGGTCAACAGAAAGTCGAAGAACCGCGCGATCGTCCACGCCTTGTCCTTGACGGTGGCGCGCGCCTGTTTGCGCTCCACACGCAGCCACCGCAGGTAACGATCGGCGTCCTCCGGTCCGGCGGTCCACACCGGTCGGCCGAAGAATCGGACGAACTCCACCACCGATGCTCGCTCACCAGCGATCGAGGAGTCGACATGGCCAGCACCGACCATCGCCAGCGCCCATTGGTCCACGAGTTCCTGCTCGAAGTCCTCGGCCTCAGCCGGAGTGCGCAACCGGTGCGGGAAGCCCAACGACCGCACAATCGCGAGCTCGGATCCCACGTCAGTCCCCCTAAGACGACCAACGGTCGTGATTGGACTGAACTGTTCAGTAATTTCGACTCTACGTCAATAGTCGACTCAGGTGCGACGGACCCAGAGTTACCAGCAGCTATGGCTTTTCAGAGTCCAAACCACCAACAGCGGACTCAAGACACTTCCCACACGGGCAAATTGATGCGGCGCCTCCAAGCCCTGTGGCGCCGTGATGACGGCGCGTACGCAATTTTCGCCGCCGTTATCGCTCTCGCTCTGCTCATCGCGGTCGGGCTGGTCGTCGATGGCAGCGGTAAAGCCGCCGCCGGGCAACGCGCCTCCGCCGCCGCCCAAGAAGCGGCCCGCGCCGCCGGGCAAGCCATCAATGTCGGGGAATCCGTCCAAGGCCGCCCGGCGACCGTGGACACCCCGGCCGCGGCGACCGCAGCCCGCCGCTACCTGTCCACCGCCGGTGTGCAGGGCACCGTCACCATCACCAGCCCCACCACCTTGTCGATCACCACCAGCACCACCTACCAACCGGTGTTCCTTTCCATCATCGGGGTCGGGACCCTCACCGGCACCGGGGCTGCCACGGCAACCCTCAACGGCACCCTCAACAACCCGGCCAACGTGGGGGCGGCACCGTGACTGCGGCCCGCGTACGCCTCAGAGGACTGGCCAGCCTGCTCCTGCTGGTCGGTCTGCTCGTCGGTATCCCCTTGGCCTTGGTGGCGCTGTTCGGTACCCCGCCGCTGCCGCACACCGTCCCGAGCTTCGACACCATCAAGACGACCCTGCAAGCGCCCACCGGTGAAGGTTTCCTGCTGGGTGTCGTGCACAGCCTCGCCTGGGTGGGATGGGTGGCGTGGGCCACGTTCGCGTTCCCTGTGCTCGTCGAGGCCGCCGCCACCATTCGCGGTATCTCCGCCCCCACACTGCCCGCCCTGGGGTTGCAGCAGCGCAGCGCCGCAGCACTGGTCAGTGGAGCCCTGCTGTTGCTGACCGCCGGTACCGCGGTGGCCTCACCCCTGGCCGCCACCGCCTCGGCTGCCCCCGCCACAGCGGGGACTTCGGTGAGCACCAGCGCCGGTGTCGTCGACACCGCTGCCCGCACCGCGGTACCGGCGTGGGCCACTGCTCCTGCCGCCCCCGCCGCAGGGCCCATGATCACC
>JAABUH010003578.1_pt1 | contig 13212 bp, 17 predicted proteins | sample 5559121 | NCBI WGS metagenome assembly JAABUH01 (sample SAMN10711871, study PRJNA513364) | rock metagenome | isolation source: Antarctica rocks | place: Antarctica: Victoria Land, Battleship Promontory nord | collected 2015-12-28 | reverse complement strand
CACCATTCCCGATCTCCTGCCCCCATTGATTGATCCATTCGATCCCTCGCAGCCAAACTCGCAGTCAAACTCGCAGGATGGTGCTAAAACGCACTCTGTCCGGGAGAGGACGTCTGGTACACTCAGGCACGCCTTCATGACGCCATATCCGCTACGGTTTGGTATAAGCTGACGCCATTGAAGGCAGACGGAGAGGTGGAAGGATTTCGGGCGGATCGTCGGCGGGAGGGCTTGAAGCGGTGTTGGAAGTCATGGGGGAGCAGGATGAGAGTTATTTGGACCCGCAGAAGCGTCAGCTGGAACTCCAGGAGGCTGAACATGAAGACAGAAGGCAGGATAGGCGAAGGGAAGCTCTGAATGCTCGATATCGAGCGACGCGTGAGGAAGCTATGGATCGTCTCCGCATGGGGCCAACGGTTCCGTATGACGTCCTGATCAGGGAGGTAGAAGAGAGGTTTGGTGGGCTCGTGGACGAGCAGACCTCGTAGTCATCCAAAGTCAAATTCTCGTCGTTTTCCATAGCAATTGATATCATCTCCGTTACCAGCCTCACTCGCCGCTGGAGATATGAAACCCCTCGATGATGCCGATACAATGAGGAATACCGAATTCCTCCATAACGCAGAACTTGATATCGTTCCTCTGGCGAGTTGTTGGCCAGGAGATGAAGCGGGAGTGTGCGAGACGGTGTTTTTCAAACGGTCGTCTCCTAGCCTTCACTGTCTCAAGCTCAGCACGTGTCCCTTTCTTCGACATTTTGACCGACCCTTCAGTCAGTCCCTCCTGTTGTCCGGTCTGCAGAGCGTTCGACTTGGGCAAATCCAGACTCAGCTTTCCTCTTCAGCTGGATCTCGAGAGTGAAGAAGGATCCTGATCATACGCTTGATAGCCGACATGACTGTCTCGGTAACCACAGCTTCTACCATGGCGAGGGCCATTCTCTTCGATATGGACGGTACACTGCTAGGTTCACAGGTCACGAACTTCGATAGGACCCCACTGAGAATACTTTCAGACTCGACACCTGCGGTGGTAGCCACATGGGAGGTCTACGCACGGCAGTACTCGCTTGATCTGAGAGACGTCCTGAAAAGTGCGTCATGTCACAGCATTCAAGGAGGGCTATTTCTGACGATCAGTAAGCCTCGCATGGCGTCCGGACGATCGACAACCTTCGCCGATGGTGTGGCTTGACGGATGAAGAGGCGCTGCAGGTAAACGCTAATGGCGAGACGGTAGGTGCTGATCTGTCTCAGGAAGCGACGAACGCTTTCGAAGATATGATCGTGACCGAGGCGAAGCGCTTGCAGAGTGAGGGGAAGTCTGGTCTGCAGATATTGCCGGGCGTTTCCGACATCCTGGATACAGTGAGTTTTTCTTGATGTTCACTGGTAGGCTGATACATGTTGGAAGTTAGACGCTTCTCCTACCGCCCTCTGGGCGATAGTGACTTCAGGTAAGCTGTCTGTAGTCGTGGCCCGGGACCAGTCCAACCATTCGGCGCAGCCACTCCGATCTACGCATCCGCTGCGCTACCGACGGCGGGAGTAAGGCCACCTCCAAAGCTGATCACAGCCGCCGATGTTACCAAGGGGAAGCCCCATCCGGAACCCTATCTGGCTGGCGCGAAAGCGCTCAACGTCGACGCTGAGAAATGTTGGTGCCCTTAAGGCACCCTTTAGGCACCGGACGATCTGACGCCGGACAGGCATAGTGGTTGAGGATGCGCCATCTGGAATTAAAGCAGGCATCGCCGCTGGCTCTCGGGTTCTGGCCGTCTGCACAAGCCATGAGCGGGCTCAATTAGAAGATCTTGGAGCAACATGGATCGTTACGGATCTCTCGAAGTACGCTTGGCTTTCGCTTGTTAAGGTGCGGCACGGACTAATCTGACGTCTCTTCCGTAGAGTGCAAGTGGCCGTCAATGAGGGCCTGGTCCACCTTGTCATCAACGAAAGTTGAACTCCACGGCAGCGCAAGACGTGACTATAGATAATACATCGCAAAAAGCAATCGACGGATCCACCCACCAGGGTATGCCATCCTATCGTCACGCATGACCAGATCAGCCTGCAGATGTCAAGCCCAGAGCACGCTGGGCCCCTCAACCCATGCTGCCGAGAACTTTGAAGGCCAAAGCACGCAGTATCTATAGACCATCTTCAGCAGGAGCGATGGGGCCCTCAAACTTGCCGTACCTCTGCCTTCTGATTTCCCTGCAATCCTGAGAATACCTGGGCTACACTCTTCCCCTTGGTGTCTCGAATCGCCCCAAGCCTATTGCCGGCAAAACCTAAAAAAATGCGATGACGGTGAGCGTCGGAACCGAACATCGAGGCTCTACGTACCACCAGCAACCGCCCCAGGGATGTTTGCAACGATGTAGCCTACAGTCGCTCCGGCGCCGCCTCCAACCCATGACCACCAAGGCCGAACATGGGCCACTTCAGGGGCGAGCCTACGACACATGCACTCAGTAAGCTGAACACATCGAGAATGGCATAGGATTGATGGATGGGCATATGAAGGGGTACGAGGGGTGGCTCGCAGTGTACTTGACGATTGCCCCGATGGAAAAGCGACTCACATCTCCTCGAAGACGTCGCCAAATACGCCGTTTGCATCCGGTCTTGTATGCGCCCCTCCCTCCCCTCCTGCCGCGGCTCCTGTACTGGTCGCGTTCTGGAAGAATGACGAGAAGTTCTGAAAGAAGGAGCCGCTCGCCTGCTCTTGCTCGAATGCGGATGCGTTGTCGTCGGTGAACTCTGATGCGGGTCGGGAGCGGAAGAGAGAGTCATACTCGGCCCGTCGTCCAGGATCGGAAAGGACATAGTAGGCATCCGCTACTGCTTGCTTGAGTCCAGTTCAGCTTTTCAGGCATCTCGCGCCAGGACATCCACGCACAAAGCGCTCCGTTGCTCTTCGACGATCTTGAGGGGTCGCATTGCCAGGCAGTCGATCGGGATGTGTGCGTAAGGATTCTCGCTTGTACGCGGCTCGGATCTCATCGCTAGCAGAGGTTTCAGTGCCAGCCGTTGCGCTCTCGGCACATCACTCACGCAGTCGCACTTGGCGCGACATTCTGCAAGGCGATTGTCAGCTCGGACCACAACTCAAAGTGTCGATCAGCTCACTAGGATGGTATAATACTGGATTCGGGGAAGAAGTACGTTAGAGCTTGATCACATGGACCGTCAAGTCCTCGCACACACCTGGGGCAAACTGGACATGTTGATTGAAAGATCGGTTCGACCGGGCTCGACGCTGAACCAGTGGCTTCACGAGTCTAAGCGATAATGTATCTGACTCAGCGCGATGTGGTGGGAGAGACACACCGTCCAAAGGAGACAGGCAGCTGCGCCTATCTCGCTGGAAGGCGTGAACGTCGAGAATCAGTCACGTGATATCACATTCAAACACCAGCAATTGACGCATCGATGCAAAAGACTGGACGTCGATTGATCTCTGGCTTCACCCGTAGCATATACCTCTCTCGAGGTCCAGAATTACTCGTTCGATGTCTGCAAACGACTTGGAAGGGCACGAGGAGGACTATGAGGATATGAGCGTTGAATCTGAGGATGCAGAAGGTGAAGAAGAGGAAGCGAATGACGGAGTCGGAGAAGCGGTTCCTCTTCCGACCATTCAGCTCTCTTTCGACAATTCCCGAGGTGGAGCTTGGGATGATCGGGAGCTCGTCAACGCGTATGACATTGCTATGGAGGAGTTCCACGTCAGTGATTCATGAGCTCGGAAGGAGGTGGCTGAAATGGGATCTGCAGGTACACCATCCTGGTCCCGGATCATGGCTCGATAAAGCCACTGCAGCGATTGCAAAGGGGCGACCTTTACCTGGCGCGACAAATCACGGAACAGCGTGAGCCCAGTATCGATGAGATAATCGGTCTGACGCTCCTTCAGTTGGTACACAGCATCTTACGATGATCCCGTGGCTCAGACCCCCAATGCGGGTCCCTCAACGGAGCCGCCGCCCGCAAAGCGACCTCGCAAGGAGAAGCGCGCCCCTCAGCATTCCGCTCCCGGTCCGGTCCTTTCCCGATCAAACCCAGATTCTTCGCAAACTGTCGTGACCGATCGACCTGCTACCTCCCGGCGACGGCCTTCTCCATCCTACGCACCCAGATCTCCCATCACACAAACCAGACCACCTGACTGGTCCCGGAGCAATGGCCTGGCAAACGGTCATGCAGAGCCCAGCGGTGGCGAGTACGACGACGTGGACGGTTTCGGATACGGACAGTCCGAAGGAGTAAATGGAGGAGTGAGGACCTCAGCAGTAGCTCCAGAGCCGCGGTCGGGCTCATCGTCGATGATCGGCGTCCAGGCTACCGTCGGTATCTCGGCGGATGATGCCTTGGTTTATGCGATGACGGCGCAATACTGGGCGGGTTACTGGATGGGAGTTTCGCAATCCAAGTCATCGTCCTCGATCAGTCCGCAGGCGGCTCAGATGGCGGACCCCGTGTTGACTGCGCCTGGGGTCCCGGCTGGAGGATCGAGTAACGTATTCGTCACTCGACAGCAATTCTACCGGCCCGATCGGTCAGATGGGGCTGGTCTCCGGAGATGACAGGTGGATATCGAGCGGCATCCGGGATATAGGCGATGCAAGGAAGGGAATCTCGTCGCATCGCGGCTGCATCGCAGCCGGTCATCAATTTCAGTATGCATCGCTTCATCCTAAAATTCGACCGAGACTGTTCCGGACCATTCCTCCAAAGAGCTGACCGCCTTTGCCTCCAAAGCCGAATCCCAGGAGGTTGCCGCTAGCGGAGACCGAGGAAGCCAATCGTTGTTGCGCGTCACGATCAGCGTAGCTACCGCAAGAATTCAGTAGAGATTGGCTTCTGGTTGAAAGCTCTCACGTGAATCCTACAACGTTGGAGAGGTTGAAGACGAGAGCGAGAAAGACGATGGGTAGGAACCTGAGCGGCATAAGCTCTTCAGACGATCCATGGAAGGTCACGAACGAGACACTGAATTTCAATAGTGAGACAATGAAGAGAACAAGCCAGGCGACAGGATAAGCATAAAGAGCGATCTTGGCATGATGAGCAACATCCTCTGCGGCAAACGGGATGGCAGCTCACCCAGAACATTCTGATTTCGCGTTGTAGGATTAGCTTGGATCACGGGATTCGACGTATGCACTGACTTTGCGTCTATCGCATTCGCTGGTCTTGATGGCTAGATGGAGTATCAGCTAGATCCACCAGGTTACGTGGTATCTTTCACATCTCTCGATTCGAAAACCCAGGAGCTCTCGCCTTCCTCATCGACCTCATTCCAATACCGCAATCCGACCAGTGTACGGCCGGCGACATTCTGAAAAGTGGTTGACACAGATGACCAAAAGGTTGAAGCAGCCGCTCACCCTGGTGTTCCAGAAGTCGAGCGAGAGCAGCACGACCACCACCACAATCTGTCAGTCATGAGCTAAATCCGCCCACCACGATCTCCGTCGCGACTTACACTCAGAACATAGTTGTCAGTGACTGGACATTGTGGTCAGTATGAGACGAACCCGCCGTATGTCACCACTCACATTTACCGCAAAGGACATAAACGACGATGGCAGCTGAACGGAAGAGGTACAGCGTAGCGAGCGAGACCGGATGAGATGATTGTTTTAGTATCCCAACCTTTTCACATAGAGTCAGCTCTGTCAAGCTCATCAATGAGACCCTCACAATACCCCCTTCCTCTGCGCTACCTCCCGCTCGAGCAGATCCATTCGCTGTCGCGCCCGGAACAAGGACGACGGGCTCCCTTTGAGGTTTACCGTTGTCACCGATGCTGCCCTTTGGAAACTTTGATGTCGGTGTTTCGTCATCAGCTTCGATCGTACCGGAGAGGAGAGGCCCTGAAGAAGCCATTATGAAAGACCAAAACAGCGATTGTAGAGGTCCGGAAAGGAAACCGTTAACCGGAACGCAAGTGGGGGAAACTTCGACGCGTGATCGCCACGCGTTCTGCTGGTAGTGAAGCTGTTCAAGGCGTAATGACTAGCTCGCCTATCCAGCTAACCAGCAGGCCTAGTTGGCAGCTTCCCCATCACCTGTCCCCAGCTACGTTACGTGTGAGGTGGGGCGCTATGCTCAATCGAGCAGGAAGGGTAGAAGAGGAGGAACTGGGAGTGAACAGGATGGAAAGGACGGGATGAAAGGCTCAAGATGGGCTTCGATTTGGTCGGAGACGTCAAGTATTCTAGGGTATACGTAAAGTGCAGGGAATCGTTAATATGGTTTCAATCTCTGCCTCTCGCTCAAGAACCCCAGCTCATCCTCATCCGGCTCCTCGTCCTCTGGCAACTCCATCGCCTCGTCCTCCTCGTTTGGATCCCAGAATTGCTCGAAAGGGACCCTGATACGTATTCCTCGTTCCGTCATGAGCTCCGCCCAGTCTCGCAGCTCGCGAGGTGTGAAGCTCGGTCGAAGAGCATGGATGAAAGGGAGGAGGTAAAGATCTGATTATCTGGTCAGCAGAGGGCCTGGCTTGGAGTTGGGTGATTAACCTTTGCAGCCACCAATGGCGGATACTGCTCGGTAGCTTAGCTGCTTCGCCACACTCGTTCGTCCCATCAAGGTCTCGAATTCGATGTAGAGCTTCCACATCGGAGCGGATTGCTTGCCGCTGGTCAAATGAGCTCCTTATACGCATCTTACACGACTAGACTCACAGGATCGAATTAATGCCTCTATCTAGCGCATTCCGGACACGCTCCGCACCTCCGCCACCTTTGTCCCAGAACGTACGATGCGCAGACATAGCTTCTGCCCATACAGACCAGAGATGGCCAATTACCCCAGCTCCGTCTCCCGAAGCTGAAGATAGCTTAGAGACAAGGGACTGCACCCGACCGTATACTCTGCCGCCCATCTCGCCCCACAGGTAAAGAGACAAAAGAAGGGTGTTATCTGGGTACGACGAGATGGCGATTTCGAGGGTTTCTCTCGCCAGGGACGCTGGGGCAGCGTGTCTTGAGCAATGAACGTACAGGAGCTTGCAGAGGAATTGGTAGGCCTCCTCCATGGCGCATGTCTCCACGGGCAACAGGTCCATATGTCGATGGATCACCTTGCGGGCCGCGTCGATATCATTGACCAAATAAGCGAAGAGACCCGTCATGAGCAGTTTTGCAGGGCTGTGCGGTGGTCTCAAGGACTCGTAGAACTGAGGACACATGGTCAATGACGGATCTAGGGTATGAGCCACGGGTGATGCTCACTTGACGGGATCGGAGCACTGCGATAGCCGAGGGGCTGGCAGCAGCGTATGAAGGATCCAAGCACCTTTCTGTATCTCCCCATCAGCGTTGTCGGAACGGGGACAATGCAACGGACCAAGCTTGGAAAGCTCCATACCCGTCGCCATCACGAGGACTTCCACGCAACGAGACTCATTGCCCTCCTCCCACTCCATTTCCGACCATGCTGACCAAAGCTCGTCCTCATCCGCGCTTGTCTCCCCTGCGATGTTTGAGGCCGGATCTCGCTTGACCTGTGCTGCCTGCAATGCTGCCACATACACCGCCCGAGCGGCATCAGTGTTGCCCCTTTGCCGCTCAAGTCGAGCGTATCCATCCCAGAGCACCAGGTTGTTGCGATCAGCGGAGAGGATCGACTTGGCCATCTTTACAGCTCTACAGAAATCGGGATATTAGTTGGAAGTACTACGTAACATGCGGACGACGCACGACTTCGGTGCAACGGCTGCTTCAAAAGCGAAACTAGCCAGAGTGAAGGCTGGATCGGGTACGAGAGGTCGCAGCAGGCTGAAGACATTCCTGTTTCAAATCAGATCGGCGCCGCATGCTGCGCGCGAGAACTTACTTGACAAGACTCACGTCGACGTGCTGCAGATCGGCATTCTCGAGATCTCGAAACCATCGCCCGGAATCGGAGAACATCGTGCTCCGCTCCTGCGGCCAAGACTTGATCGGACAGGAGAAGGGATTCTGCAGGGGGCGAGAGTGTTCTGGCTCCATCGGTTCGCCACCGACCGTTTGCCATACCAGCTGTTTGGTGTTGGCGCGGAATGGCCAGAATGCGGATCGAAGGGCGTCGTTGTATGCGAGAGTCCACTGAAGATGTGGGTCTGCGGCTGCGGGCGTTGTTGTCGGAACATCTGGAGGAGTGAAAGGCAGTCCCAAAAAGTTGAGAAATGCGTAAATGAGTTGTAGTCGTACTTCGGGTGCCTGTACGGGAAACAGGAAGGGCCGTATATCGGAGAAGAGTATTACTCGATAAGGATCGTCCTCGCTGTCGAGTCCAAGATCAGTGGCTCGCCCAGGCATAGCACAAAGTCGATCGGCATGACGCTCAGCCTGAAGCCAGCGCTCGAAGGAGTCTTCAAGCGAGGGTGTGGCGCACGACATGGCTTGGGAGATCCGCACAGCCGGTGCAACCGAAGAGTCTCGCCATCCCCGGGCTCCGGTTTCTCCTATCCTTAAGGACTCGGCGTCCCAGAAGTCCTCGAATCGGGTCAAGACTCGTTCGAACCACTCCTGCCCAGCTCCTCGCTGAGGTCGTAAATCGTCAGGCTTGAAGAAGGTGCTACGTGATCAACAATAAGCTGGAGACCGTAGGGTATAATGCGGGCGGGCAAACATTTCTATAAGCGCTTGGAAAATCGACAGAGCCCGCTCCGTATAGCCTGAAGCGGGTCAGTGTTGTAACAACAGGGACGAGAATGACTCACCTGCTTGTCTCAAGAATAGGCAAGCTCTCAAGAGCAGGTACACCTGATTCTCTTCGACTGCTTGCTGGTCTCCTGCAATTGCAGCATGAGAAATGAAGCGGGCTCCAAAGACTATCGCACTTACCAGATCGTTTGCTATTGCCTAGACTGGCGAGACAGCCCACATACACATCCACTACCTCTTCCACCCCTCCCAGTCCTTCTCGCCCATCTGCGGATTTGCCGAATCCCTGGCCTTCCCTCCACTCGATATAGCCTAGCCAGACTGCCATTATCCCTTCTTCCACTTGTCTCCCTCTACGCCCGCTCAACTCCCGTAGAACGTTTTTCCATCGCTCAGTCACCTTTTCCGGTGGCCAGATTGTCTCAGCAGCGTGCACATAAGCGATATGCAGTCTGGGAGACGCCGTGTTCTGCTCATGTGCGTCAAGTGCTCGAGCGAGGATCGACAAGGTGACCTCGGCGTTCGCTCGGGTCTGCGGGGGTTTCGCGGGATTAATTACGCCGGCATTCTGCCCGCTCGCCAGCTCAGGGGAAAGCTTGAGATGTATAGTGGAGTAAGTGATCCAGGTTTCCACGTCGTCCGGGTGCTGCTGCAGGTGCCGTGCCATTTCGGTCGTCCGTCTCCGCAAATCCTCCTCGAGAGTCCAGAATCGACTCAGCGCTGTATCCAATACATCTGCCTCTTCGTCATCGTCTTTTTCATCGACGCGGCTGATATTCCGATACGTTGGGGTTTCAGAGGTATCTAAAGGCCGTCTTGGTCGAATATCGAAAGCGACAAAACTCGAGCGGGGGTCAAAGCTGGTGTCCTCGTCGTCCGGGCGTATCAGTAACCGTCTACGATGTCTGTCGGAAGCTGCTTCGAGCGGACGGGCGGAGTATCGGGGAATCTGACATTTGTCAGAAACGCTCTTAGATACGTCGACGAAACTCACATAGGTTTTACCCAATGGCGCCAGTTCCAGTCCCCGCTGAGTTCGGTCTACCGAATGTACAACTCGTAGTCCCTCGGATACGCCCAGTATCTTTCCTCCTGTAAAGACGATGAGACTCACATATATTGTTGGAGAATCACATACGGCCGTCTCGATGATATTTTGCTACGCTATGAGATGAAGAAATGCAGAACTTGATGGCGTCCTTATCGCCCGCGGTGTCGGAGAAGAATGCCTTGGGAGCAGTCTAGCATTGATTGTAAGCCAACGATAGTGATGGACGGTTCCGATCCCCTCACTGATTCGAAATCCTCTTCGTAGCCAAGCAATACTTTTCCCTCCCCTGACGCTTCGTACCACGGTACATCATCATCCACCTCAATTCGCCTGTCCAACCTCTTCGAGGCTAAGTTGCCCTTGTCTACACCTCCCTCATGCCCGATGTTCCGTTTCTCCCCCTTGACGAGAGCCGCTGCCCGCTCCCGGTCCCTTCTTCGCTTAGCTTCTTTCCGCTCACTTCCTTGCTGTCTACTAGAGATTGTTCGGCTTTGCGAATATTCACCTCGTTTATCTTCCTCGTCTACCAGCTGCGGTCTGGTTGAGAAGCTAATGGAGGATGGCTTCAAGGCAATGACAGGGAACGACGAGAAAGATGGAGGGCCAGTCATCGAGATCGCAAACATAGGAAAGAATTTAGAGCGCTCTCCAATTCGCTGGAAACACCTCACTAACTTTCTATCGTACGTAAGCCATTCAGCGAAAAGACAATATAAAACTGTACCCTCATCTAAGTTTTGATTGATTTCGTCGTCTGCAATATTGCAAATTGTGGCAATGCAGATGGATGCATCGTATAAGATGGGAGGAAAGCCGAGAGCATGAACATGTGATGGAGAAGCTAAGCGAACTCCCGAAACAACTCCTGGCGAACATCTACTTCTTCTTCGGCGCACTAGCTTTCTCAGCCGACTTAGTAGTCTGCAAAGCTCGTCAGCATACTGCGCGTCTAGACAGGGGCAACTCCTCACCTTGCCCCCTGCCTTATCACTTTTCTCCTGCAAGCAGACATGAGCGTCTAGAGAAAAGGGCCGCGGGACAGGGATTTGAACGCACCACAGACTTGATGACCCCGACAGCGACGGTTTGCCTCATGTCCCGGACCTGAATGTTTGATCAGCAGTGCCTCGCAATACTGCGCAATGCTGCGTTTCGCACTCACAGCGAAACGGCCCAATGGCGGGTAGTCGGCGTAGGTCTCGACGCAAAGAGGCTTCTGGGAGACAAGCTTGACGATAGCGGCATCTCCGGACTTGACGAATTTCGGGCTCGCCTCCATCACTTTACCTGTACGCCTGTCGATCTTCTCGCTGCAGATAATGTCAGGGCATTTTATTGCGATAGCGGGGAAACGACGTACATGAGCTCGGCAAATTTGCAAGAGATGTGCGCGGTGTGGCAGTCCAGAACGGGTGTGTAGCCGGCGCCGATCTGACCGGGATGGTTGAGCACGATGACTTGAGCGTTAAACGAAGCGGCCTCCTTGGCCGGGTCGTTCTTGGAGTCGGACGCGACGTTTCCACGACGGATATCCTTGATGGACACGTTCTTGACGTTGAAACCGACGTTGTCACCGGGCGTGCCCTCTGGGATTTGCTCGTGATGCATCTCAACCGACTTCACCTGTCATAGAAGCATATTAGCCTTGGTCTGACCGCAAACGCCATGTACCCACCTCAGTGGTGACATTAGTAGGCGCAAAGGTAACGACCATGCCGGGCTTGATGATGCCAGTCTCGACACGTCCTACGGGCACTGTGCCAATGCCACCAATCTTGTAGACATCCTGAAGGGGAAGACGGAGGGGCTTGTCGGTGGGTCGCTGAGGGGGTTCAATGGCATCGATAGCCTCGAGAAGGGTCTTGCCCTTGACCACACCGCCTTTGATCTCCTTGGTCCAGCCCTTGTACCAGGGCATGCTATACAGATTTAGCTGAAGTACAACAGGAGAAGGAATATATATCACTTGGGGGAGTCTTCCAGCATGTTGTCACCGTGCCAACCGGAGATGGGAACGTACGGGACCGCCTTGGGGTTGTAGCCGACCTTCTTGATGAAGTTGGTCGTCTCCTTGACGATCTCGTTAAATCGGTCTTCGGACCATTTGCAAGTGTCCATCTTGTTGCAGGCCACGATGAGCTGCCTGACACCAAGCGTGAACGCGAGCAATGCGTGCTCTCGGGTTTGGCCATCCTTCGAAATGCCGGCTTCGAATTCTCCGATACCAGTCGCGATGATGAGAATCGCGCAATCCGCCTGAGAAGTACCCGTGATCATGTTCTTGATGAAGTCTCGGTGGCCGGGGGCGTCGATTACGGTGACCATGTACTTCGGGGTCTCGAACTTCCAGAGAGCAATGTCGATGGTGATACCACGCTCGCGCTCGGCCTTCAATTTGTCAAGCACCCATGCGTACTTGAACGACGCTGGAAGACGGCTCAGCTAAAAGAGCCACAGATGGACCCGGATCGCCTACATTTGCCGAGCTCGGCAGCCTCCTTCTCAAACTTCTCGATGGTTCGCTTGTCGATACCACCGCACTTGTAGATCAAGTGGCCGGTGGTGGTCGACTTGCCAGAATCTGAGGGAGCATTAGCTTTATACCGAATAAGCTTTGGGGAGATACAGACCGACGTGACCGATAACAACGACGTTGCTGAGAGAGCCGTATTAGCTAGACATTCCGATAGAAAAGAAAGCCTGGCGGTGACATACATGTGGAGCTTCTCCTTACCCATAATGAAAGATGTACTGAAGAGAGGAGTCAGCCCATGTCCATTTCTGTGGCCCGTGAAAGTTGGGTAGACACGCCACTCGGTACGGTGCGCCATATTCGAACAGAGGAAAAAAACGCGTCTCAAAGCAAAGACTGAAACTCACTTTGCAAAGACTGAAACTCACTTTGTGAACTGTGATACGCGAAGGGGGAATGGATGTCTATACGATTTTTTTTGAGACGTGAGAATCGATCAGAAGAGACGAAGGGGAAATGTTGAAGATGAGTCGGCGATGCCCAGAGGGTATTCCAACGATTTTCACCGGTCTTAAGCGCAAATCCCGATGGGAATCTGTGGCAGTTGAGGGGATGGCACGTGTCAAAGAACCGAGAAGCTTTCTGGACTGTGGCACTTCTTCACTGAGACTGGGCTGCTGGGTTTTGAATTGCATAGGTTTGGACGGGGTAGGGAGGAAGCGGGGGAGAGGGGAGGAAGGGATGGGACGTGAGCCGTCTGTACGAATGACGCCTGGTCTTTTAAAATGTAGAGGGTCTTTGTCATGGGATACAGGAGCAGGGTGGTCTAACAGGGCTGGCAAGGTTGCATACGAGTCAAGGCGAGACTATATAATAGCGGTTAAGGGCAAGATACTTCTACGAGTTACCTTAAGTACCCAGAGCGAGTCGGCGGCATTTCGACGAATCTCGTTGATTTCGTCGAGTGGCGATTTGTGGTGTGGCGTTGTCCATGACGGTGTCATAAGACCCTTCGGCGGTGTC
>JAABUH010003576.1_pt1 | contig 13218 bp, 11 predicted proteins | sample 5559121 | NCBI WGS metagenome assembly JAABUH01 (sample SAMN10711871, study PRJNA513364) | rock metagenome | isolation source: Antarctica rocks | place: Antarctica: Victoria Land, Battleship Promontory nord | collected 2015-12-28 | reverse complement strand
TTGCCGATTGGAACTGGCACTGGGCTTCCTGTGTTGCCTAGTAGTAAGACGGCGAGTGCGACGCTAGTGCCTTATACTTGAGTGTGGCTAGTCAGTAGCTGGAACCATAGATGTTAGAGTCGTTTGGAACAGCATGGGATGATATTGGCATCGCGTGATTGGGAGATTTGGAATACAACAGGCTGGGAATTATTTTCTTGTGGATATGGCTGGAGAGCATGTATTGCTGACTCTTTTGGCACTTTTACTCTACATAGCTGGACTATGAAATGGCTAGATCATATGAATATATCGATGCATGATCTCGAATGTATGGCGAAATGGTGAAACGATACCAATCACCATATCAGACTGACATGAGATTTTTCACACATCCAATATCATTCAATAACAGCCACAGCCAAAATCTCTAGATCCTTGATTATATAACCCTTTCACTCCATGGAAAGTAACAATGGCGATGCGGTGAGTTCCATGGACTAGGAACATTGAGCCCCTCGCTTTAATATTATCAGGGATGAGTCCGACTCCATGCCTTCTCACCCCGAAATCATAGCGTTACTCCTGAATACCCCCCAGCTCCATTGCGGTCCTTAAGATGATTTGTCCTTCGGGGTAATGATTCTTTTGTCTTTCTGTTTTCTATGTCTCTATGTTTGTCTATAGGGGCACCGTGTTTTTGATGTGAGGACTTTATTGTCTTTTTGTATTTTTGGGAGAAAGGAGATGGTTTTGAATAGGCGGACTGGCTTCCACTGGGATGCACATATGCTGACGACTCTTGAATAAAGAGCCTGCTCATCCCGCTCCCCTTTCTCAATTCGGCCAATGCTGCCACGACTACTGGCTCCCAATGGCGCTCTGCCCTCTGCATTATAAATCTGTCATGTGCATAATGTTGCTGAGAATTCGGTCAGGATTTGTTGCAATGAGAGTACTATAAAGTTGGCTGATTCTTTTAGAAGCGCCAAGTTCAAGCGAAACCCCTCGCCCTTCGGATTAGATACTACACAGAGAATTGGGAATACTGAGTATTTTGGGATGGCTGTTCAGCTTGTTATTGGTGGTATTTGGCCATAGTGGCTTTTGCTTAGATCGGCATTCGAGCAGTGCTGATGGTATTGGATGGTCTCGTGATAAGATAGGTGTGGCTTGAAGAGTAAGAAGAGAGAGGAGGGGTCTTGTCAGAGGAAAGGTCGGAGCCCTTCGTTCAGGATGTCGTTGGCTATGCGCCACTGCCTAATGCGGAGCAATCGCCTGCTAGATGAAGGTTCATTGACATATGAGGTGCTCATCTCTAGGCGTGGATGGATGGGAAAGCTGACTGCTTACTGTTTGTGAGCGTAGGGATGATACCTGAATGGACCGTGGAAGGAAGCACATCCAAATGGGCCTCGATAATCCTCATTTGTATGTGCGATCTGGTACCTGTTGGATTCTTGCAGGGCTAATTTTCCTGCGGACTCGTCGATACTCATACTCAAAATCTGTAGATTGCATGAAGATTAGATTGATCCATTCCAGCATATTTGGGCTCGCGTCGCCGATCGATTCCAAGAGTTGCCTGTGATGACGATGCGATCGAATAGAATTGGAATGATTCTGTATTGAACGATCAAGTTGCGACTCTCTATTATGAAATTCTGCGGCATTTGCGTCAAGTAGCAGAGGCTTCCCCTGCCTACTTATGAGCTTCTTCAAGTGCCTCTAAACGCTGAGAGATAGCAGCCAATAACTCCTGTTGCTGCTGCATCAGTGTGTTATGTCGCTGGTGCCATTTTTGTTCCCTGTAAGACTTGAATCTGTCCGCAAAGGTCAATGTTCCCATCACAACCTCTAGTCTTCTTCTAGTTGGGACACTAACCTCTCCTCCGCCCGCCGGAATCTCTCCAAGGCCAGATTCTTCTCCGCGGTCCCCTCCTTGAGCGCCTTGTGCAACAAGAAAAATCGTCCACGATATTTGAAGAATCTTACCTGACTACTCACATCCTGGCTCACCGTCACTAAAGGCTCACAAATCTTTATAAGAGCCCTCAATGTAATGATAGCATTCTCTGCAGCCTCTACTATATTTCGTTCAAGATGCTGGACATATTCGTCTGCTGTCGAATTGCTCATGTCCTTGTATGCTGACGTAGCGGCTCGAATTTCGTCATTATTGGTATTGAGTGATTGAACGAACTTTGATAGTTCGTGAGGGTTTTGGTTGACGTCATGGGCGAAGATATATGTGTAAAGGTAGAAGCCTGCAGAGATAGCGTAAAAAAATGTTATGATGCTTAGATTATTGGCAAGGACTGAAAGTTAACTGTCGTGGCAGGATGATAGGCACTGCGTTGGTATTGGCGTCGCCATTTTTCTAGAGATTGTCTCTACTTTTCACTAGGAGTATGAGATGCTCGGTAGACACAGGCTGTGTGAAACTGGCAAGCCCAGTTTTAACGGCACTCAAGGCAAACGTTGCAAATGGATTTGGGCATTACCCAGAACGGAGCGATGGAGAGAAGGCCAAAACATTTCAGAACGTGGCTAAAAGTCAAACCTTACAAATGGATGTTATCTGTTGAGACAATTTCTTGAATTAGGGGAAAGGCGGGCGGGCTTTTGGCGCTAGTGGAGAATTCATCGTAGGGCTGATAAGGTGAAAGGCAAACCATTCTATGAGACCTAGGATAACCGTTATGCATTCCGCTGCTAATGTCGGCCTGGTAAATGTTTAGCACGGCTTTTCGAAAACGTACACACTAGCTAGTCTGAATGAAAAATCGTGCCTGCTGAGCCCGAATGAACGCAATCAACTAGGAACAAGGAAGCCGAAATGCTCTTCTCCTGCTTCGATTGCTATTCTAGGCAACTACTCGGCGTTTCATCGTGCTCAAGGCCTCAAGATTCTCGAGAGCATCTAGATGGCCTTTGAAAATAACTATCCACTCAAATTCCCTGAATAAAATCTCTCATCCAAAGTCCTCGCCGCTGCCCCAATTCTTGCATTTTGCTCGCAGGTATGCTCCAACGGAACAGGGGAGAGAGACTCAAGTTGCCCAGTCTGCGAGCCGAGATGCTGCTTCAATGGCTGATGGTCTACTGTCGGAAGCCAGACTCCGATCGACGGGTTTTGATCGTATCATCGTCATGACGCTTGGAATCCAAAGATTTGAGCATTGGTGTCCAATCCCAACCAATGCCGATGTCTACATGCAATGTCGTTGGCTTTTAAATGGTGGAACAATTCGGAGAGCGCGTCATGGTTCATGATCTCGTGATACTTCATATGACCAGGGCGTGTGCTGTAAACTTAAGGGACTACCCAGTGCTCTTGGCGTGCCCGTGTTATTGCAGCATCTGCACGGTCTTCATCGCTCAGTAATGTTCAGCCCCACGGACTGAAAGGGAAGCAAGAAGTAAGGGCAGTTTGACCTTCACAGAGGCCGTTTTTGTCAGGGTTTGGATAACTCCGTCTTGCAAGCCACTGCTTGGACTCGTTCTCAGGCACCTCATAAGACTCCCAGGTTCGTAGATGAGCGAAAACATCAACGCCATTGAGTCTCAATCGAAGATAAGTCGGCAATATATCTCTGACTTCCCATCGGCGTATGCATTGTCGTGATGTTTTCCCTTGACCGGGAATAATCCTGAGTCCAAGCCAATTCAGTCGTGGCATATTGAGAAGACTCTTCCAGCAATTTCACATTATAATTGTTGGCCGGTTAGACCTCGTAGCTCCATCACTGGTTTCACAGTCTAAGTCCACCCAATCTGCTATGCGTAAATTCTCCCCGTCTTGACCGTCGCCGATGAGATTAGGGTCTTCGCCCATGTACAAATGTACACTCCGGATGTATCAGGCCGTCAGGATAGCATGAGACACCGGACAATGGTCAAAGAAATCGGATAAGGATATAGCATCGACCGCGAATTGAATATCAGAGCAGTACAGGGCTTCGGCGGCTGCAGACGCAACACTAGTACCTACAACGCGAGCGTCAAGACAAGCCATGGTGGCACTGAACACACTCTTATCGTGTTTTTTTATAAACGTGAAGTGCGTTCGTTCTGCAGTCTTCTTCACCTCCACGATCGTTCGTTCCAGAAATAGATCGTCAAAGAGAAATTTGAAGATAGCGATACGAACCTCTTGAGGCAAGAAATGTATCCTACCAGGAGCAGATAGTGTAGCTAATTGCTTCACCATCATCAGAAGCACCACAGCAATTGACTTTGCGTATTGACCATTGGTGTGACGAGCAATCTGATATTTGTGGCAAACGAACTGGATTGGATTCAGTCCATAGGATTAATTGCCCAATTCGGCTTCCCAGAGAGCATCATGGTATGGTTTGATGTAAAATTGTAAGATGTGGAAAACATTGCTAGCGTGGACGGAAAATCAACAGCCGCGAGCGGCTAGCGCATGGGCCATGTCCTCTCCGATTGTTAACATCTCGCCCCAATTCCGACAGTCAAATGGCTGAGAGACCGATCAGTTTCGGTGCTGACTTGCAGCAATATTCATACAATGAGACATCCTCGTCATCTCCAAGTCAGAGGAGGACAAGAAGGACATTGGAAACGAAAGACTCACTCACGCCAACTACGTTTTCACCGACGCCCAGATCCAGAACATCCACACCCAAGTCATCCACAGCATTGCTCTCCCCAGCATCTGCGTCCCGAAAACGCAAAGCTTCTGCGCCAGCAGCTGCAGCTGCAGCCTCTCCATCGCCTTCCAAGAAGAAACGCTCGTCCTCTGGTTACGCGCCGCCTTCTAAATATGCTCACCTGACCAATCACCTCACCGACTCTCTTGCTCCCAATCTTATCTGCGTCTTCATTGGTGTGAATCCTGGCCTCCGTACGGCTACCTCCGGCCACGCCTACGCCCATCCCTCCAATTTATTCTGGAAATTATGTAACAGCAGTGGCTGCACACCACGTCTGTGCAAACCTGAGGAAGATCAGGATTTACCTCATCTGTATGCGCTGGGGCATACAAACATTGTCACCAGACCTACTAAAGATGCATCCGAACTGAGCGCTCAGGAGATGGACGAGGGCGTGGCAGTGCTGGAGGAAAAGGCCAAGCGGTGGAGGCCGGAGAGTGTGTGTATCGTGGGGAAAGGTATCTGGGAGAGTATATGGAGGGTGAGACATGGGAGAAAGATCGCCAAGCATGAGTTCAAATATGGGTGGCAGGACGAGAAGGAGAATATGGGGACGATCAAGACAACTGACAATGAGGATGGTTGGCAGGGTGCGAAGTTGTTCGTGGCTACGACTACGAGTGGCTTGGCTGCAGGCATGAGACCACATGAGAAAGAAGAGGTGTGGAAGGGTCTGGGTGAGTGGGTTGCGGATCGGAGAAAGGAAAGAGGTATACCAGATGAGGGTGGTGTGAAGACAGAAGACCTAGTAGTCGTGAAAGAGGAGGCGCTGGTAGAGGAATGAGATATCGATTAGCCCGAGCTAAGTCACCTGTCTCATTGTTTCCGCTGTTACGAGACGAAATTTGTTTTCATTTGCCTGCCATCTAGCCACCCAACATTCACTGTTTCCTGCTTCGAACAGTTGAATATCTCGTGCAAAGAGGAGCCATGAAGTAGCATGCCGCCTTGCGTTTCGTTGATTTGCTCTCTCCATGAATCTGAAACGTCGCCTATAGTCTTTGAAATAACATCCGTCACCTTTCTATACTAGCACGGGATGAATGCTGCCCAAGTCTACTATTAATTCAGTCTCTCAAATAGGTCAGCTTGCCTCATAGAGAAAAGTCAATCAATATGTTTGTTTTGGGGAGATTGACTCTCGCTTGTGTCACTCTCTGCTTTCTCTTATACTGTCCAAAGATCGTCCTGATCCCCATATTTCGCATTATTGGCTCGCCAAGGCTTACTACATGGACCGACAGATTACAATGGCAATTGAGATAATTCGGCCTGTCGGCAAAGTAGGCGAGAAGCTAGCTGCGTACTATTCTTTCGGTCTTATCTCGCAGCATGAAGTCGCCTAGGCTTATAGGAGGACTGAGCATGTTCAAGAGGCTGTATTTTTTAACTTGGCGTATTGTTCCACCTCACAGATCATCAAAACGTCCCAGCCGGCCAGTCTGGTCTCATAGAATCGCCCCCGCTGATCGAAAAAATGGGTGGAATCAAGAGGCTAGGGGATTGCTTAAGGGTATCGTTAACGAAGAAAGACAGCTTGCTGATGAGATCTTTGATTGTGGAACGGCATATCTTTCTGATCAAGCCACCTAGATACTTCATGAGGAAAAATACCTTAGCGATGATAGTTAGAGAGGATCCCATACTCGAGATTCAGATCCTCAAGAGCAACATTTTCTAGATTAAATTCGGAGTGATTACTAGTAACATCGATCACGTGATCATCTCACCGAGCGAATCCTCGCGCTAATAGACGCTCAACCTTGGAGCCTAAGGTGGGAAGCCTGAAATTCCTTGTACAACCCGCAAAGTCCACCGGCTTGAGACACAGTGGAATACAAGTACTCCAAATTGTCATGAAGGGCCTGATGAGCGTGTAGACTAAGATTGATGTCATGTCTCGTACTTTCCCTAGGTCTTCAATGAAAAGCAGCTTGTCCTCGTTATCACAAGCGAGAAGCAGTCAAGACACCCTAGTCGATAGCGATTCTAGGCAGTGCGAAAAGACATCTCTTCAATCTACGATTGGATCTCCAGAATGTGAAGGACAGAGACTGGATGACCTCTTCCCAAGAGTGTCTGGATTCCTCACTGGCGAATACCAGAAAGCCCGCCATCCAGTTCCCTTGCTGAAGCCTACTTCTAGCAATTATGGAGGCAGCTGGGGCTCTTTCAATGAAGAACGCGTTTTGTCAAACGTAGTGTGTGGAAGAGAACCTCGCCACTGTCGAGATCTGAATGATTCTGATTGGGGCGATTGTAAAGAATGGAAGTTAGGCATAGAAAGAATCCATTCAGAGAGGCGGATAGACAACGTTCACAGTGCTACTTCTTCACCATACGAAGCCCCTGGGATGCATGTGTGGCGAATACATGGCGTTAATGGGGATGAAGCCGATACCGGCACGTTTACACTGCAATTCGGGAATCTACCTCGAGAAACTCCACATCAGCGATCCATTCGGGAATGCCTGTTCTTCACGAAGGACGCCTGCAAATTCGACATATCTCCTCCACAGGATTACAGACACCTGAATCATGTTGACTTTGATAAATATAGTGAATTCAAGGTATGCTTCTTTCATGTCCTCATCATCGTCTCTGGAGCAGACATCGTTCATTTAGTTACATAATAATTTTCACACATAGAACGACATTTCGCTAACGTGATGTTGATTCTCAGAGCATGCTAGACCTAGAAGATGCCCGGGTAGTTGACGCCTTCACTTGCACGTATCCCTATTTTGAGAGGGAATCCGGACCGAGTACTGTGGCTAAGGCATACGCGAAGTTTAGAACTATCGTTACAGGCCTCACACTAGACCTCCTCGTACTTCACCGGATTGGTTCTAAATCCAGCCGTTGATCGGTTTGTCGCTGCTTATTCGACATGGTTTGAGTACTCGTACCTTTCGCCTTGCTGCTGAAGCACAAATGGCACTTCAATACGAGGATCAATTTCCAGACTCATGACTATAACACACAGCACAGTTGACGCTGGTGATGGTGATCTTTATAGCAGAAGAAATATGATGGCACCTGTATCCAATTGTACGAAATGGAAAATCAAGTGACTATTCTCCGTTGAATTGTGTTGAAGGACCTGTCCCATTTTGCTGATTGGTTGATCGTTCTCGATTCCGGAATAGTCGTCAAGATACAGTGGCATTGTGGGCGTTTGTGCACAGTCCTACCAACCTACGATAAGTTACAAGGATTGCATTTGTACCACATTTCAAAGAGCAAGATAAAGCCACAGAGATATCCTTGATCGCTGCATGGTCGTATTTATATGCAGATGTGAAGACTGCAAAACTAATGTGGTTCCTGTCGTAGAGATCACAATATATATACATACACGACGATGGGGATAGGATTCTGCCGAGTTTCGGAAGGGAGGCAAGCGATCAGTCACGTGACCGCGGCTCAGCGCGAAGGTACTTTTATCCCATGTACTGCCCGTATTGCCCATACTTACAACCGGATGTGGACAACATTATTCTTCACTAGGTCTTTAAGACTGTGAGAGGGGACTAGCTCAACTCCAAGTTTTGGTCCATTGCAAGGCCAACTCACGGTCGATCAGTCCAGCTCTCCTTCTTTGATGCCAGGTCATTGTGAGCGGCATTTACAGTAGATGAATCTCCCGCAAGCCGAGATTGAACTATGACTACAGGCTTTCGCGCCTGATGGGTTAGGAGTCACCAGATCAAGCCTGAAAGGACTCGACACACCGTCGTATAATCGTTGGTGTGTGGAGTCTTATCCACAGCTCTGATCTCTTTGGTAGTGGAATTTGTCTCCTGCGCCAAAAGCGTGCAAGTCGTCCCGAGTTGCTACTTCGTGACCAACTGAGTTTCTCACCGGCCTCGTAGCCTTCACTTACCGACGATCTGTGTAAGATTTACTACTCCAAGTTACCCACTTCTCGCAATATCCTTTGTCCTCCGTTCAGACTAGCTCACCTAAGGAGCAATTGTATGATCAATTGATAACAAGCATTAAGCACACGCCCTTGGTTTTCTCTCCACGGTGGTTGTGATTAGCAAATCTATAGCCAAAGGCGGAGGCTCATGTATCATTGTCCTGACCGCAACAAAGCTTTCTCGATTGGCGACCTTTAAGCTTCGCGTGAAAAGAGCTCCCCCTCGGGACTACACTAGGTTTTGATGTATTGACAGAGGGTCACGATATCACCGAGTCCACTCTGACCCTACATCCGTCTGCCTAGACATACTGGCGTTATCATTTAATTACTTCGCTGATCGAATTGGTCCAGAATCAAGACCTTCACCTCCAGCCAAAGACATGCCAAGTCTACGGATGAGGATTGATATAGGAGGTGCGAACGAGTAGACTAAACAATAGCCGAACAATAGACCCGCTGATCATGTAAGGAACAAACACTGATGCCGTATTGCTGGATACAAGCCTTACAGAGACTACCAGCGACTCAGTACTCCAGTGGCACAAAACGGCAACCTCTCCCGACATCATCTCTGGTATTCAAACAGCCACCACAGCGCTACTTGCATCGCCATCGGTGAATGTCCATGACACCATCTGTGCAACGATTGGGACAACCGTACGTTCACCCTTGAGTCTTCCATGCCTCTTAGAATCTGATCGAGTTTGCTCAGCATCTTGTCAATGCCCTTGTCGAACGCGATGCAAGGAAGCTGGAGAGAGTGGGCGTCATTCGCTTGGCCTCGCTAGGCTTCACTTTAGAAACGCCTCCTTTCATCGAGTTTGCGGCAGATCTGCGAGAACGTACGTTCCAGAAGTTGAGTTCCTACTGCTGGAATGCTGATAGACTTCAGTGATATATGGTGGTCATTTCATTGTTGATGGAGGTTTACAGATCGACGGTAGCGAGATTGGATGCATCAACAGGGAACAGATCTTACAAGCTTGTGAGAAATTTAGGCGAGATGGCATACGGAATGTTGTAGTCTGTGGGACTTACTCTCCGATCGACACAACGTTCAGCCAAGAAACGCAATGTCAGAAGATTATATGTGAGACCCTAGGGACAGTCAATGTGTTCTGCTCTGCCGACTGTAAGGACTCTGATTTCTATTCCAGATCAATCTGGAGCTGATCGCGTTATAGTGGGCGGCCTTGGTATCTTACAAAGGGAAAATGCAGCTGTACTGAATGCCTCCATTTGTGCTTATGCATCATTTGTCTTCGGTGAAATTGAGAGCGGGCTTCGAAAAGCTGGACTTCGAAGCTGTCCCATCTTTATCTCCAGCAATGATGGTAGTATGATCCCTGTAAGAGAGGCAGTACGAATCCCGATTCGAACAGTTGCAAGTGGGCCTGCCAATTCTATGCTTGGGGCCTCTTTCCTAGGATTAGAAAAATTAATGTTCAATGATCGAGGCAAATCCGATCTAATGGAGAACAGCGAGAAGATCTTGATTCTTGATATCGGCGGCACAACGACAGACGCTGGTGTACTAATGACGCAAGGCTTCCCGCGACAAGCATCAGCTTATACAACGGTTAGTGGTGTGCCAGTCAATTTTCCCATGCCGGACGTATCAAGCGTTGGATTGGGTGGTGGCTCTATAGTCAAGATAGACGCAGAGGGGATTGTAACAGACATTGGCCCGGAAGGCGTTGGGAATCAGTTGGCGGCACAAGCACTGTGTTTTGGTGGGAGCGTGCTTACCCTTACGGACATCGCCGTTGCTGCTGGGGATGCGCCTGATATTGGCATTGTACCTGTTTCCCTCGAAACCAAAACGATAACCTCCGCGCAAGCATTGATCAAGGAAATATTGGAGGAAATCATTGCAAATGCAAAGACTCAATCGAAACCACTACCCATTGCTATCGTCGGTGGAGGGGCCATGATATGCCCAAGATCCTTCTCTGATGGTATTAGTTCCATGAATATCACCTTCGCATCCATAGCAAATGCCGTTGGCGCCGCTTGTGTTCAGCTCAGCTCAACTGCGGACACCATCATTGAGGCTACATCCAGATCCCGTGACGAGGATGACAGTCACGTAAAAGCGGTGACAGAAATCGCTATCCAGAAGTGTGTCGACTATGGTGCCAGGCGAGAGACCATTCGGACAGTGGAGCGACAAGTATTAGAACTGGCATACATCGCCGGCAAGATACGGGTAATGATCAGAGTGGTAGGAAACTTCGACGCAAGATCAGCGCGAGAGGCCGAAGGCACAGAGCATGATGAGTTGTTTCATCTAACCTCGAAGCAAGATCCGAAAGGCGCTGGAAAAGGTAGGCCCATCGTGTATGAAAACCAACCGGGGCAGGATGAAAGGTTGGTCGCTCGCACCAATATTCATAGCTACTATCCTAGCGTCTCGAAGAAGAAGAAGTGGACATTATCTGAAGTCGACATCGAATGGCTCTCAATTGGATGTTATATCCTCGGGTGTGGAGGAGGTGGATCACCGTATCTCGCATCGATAGCAGCCAAACAGCTCCTACGCCAAGGCAGAAACCTCAGTATAGTCAATGTTCAAGATCTCCAGCAAACGGCTCTTCTCCCTCCAATTGGGCTTCTAGGCTCCCCTATGGTGAGCATAGAACGTCCGGGAGGCAGCCTATGTGCAGATGCCCTCGACAAATTGCTTGCCCATCAAGGCCTCAAAGATTACGGTGCAAGCCTCTGCGTTGAGATTGGCGGTTCCAACGGGCTTTCTCCACTATTTTTCGGTCGATTAGGTCGTGAAGATCGCCCCATGGTCGACGGCGACCTCATGGGCCGAGCTTTCCCAACCTTTGAGATGGTAACACCGTATGTCTTCAATGAGGATATCAACCGCCTGCTTCCAGCGAGCCTTGCAAGCGGCACCGGCACCAGCATGATTTTGAAGAGTGCCCAGAGCACAGCGGCTGTCGATAGCGTACTTAGAGCTTGCTGCGTGACCATGGGGTGTGCTGCGGGTATCGCCTCGCGCCCCCTTACTGCTGAAGAGTTTGTCAATCAGGGCATACTGCACACACATTCAGCGGCTTGGAGGATCGGTAGGGCCGTCAAACTTGTACAAAGTGGTTGTTGGTCTGGTGATGGCACATCTGCTGACGCTATTGTGGAAGAATGTGGTGGGCCTAATTCAGCTAAGATCCTCTTCGAAGGGAAGATCGTCGAGATGTCAAATCGCTTGATCAAAGGCCATTCTATCGGCCAGCTCATCGTGGAAGGTTATTCTCCATCCTTCGAAGCTGGCGATGTTTCTTCACCAGGATTTGCAGTCCAGCCAAATGCAAAGATTCGTCAGCACTTGCGCATCAACTTCGAAATAGTAGGTAGAGCTGATTGAATCATGCCTCCATTCCAGAGAATTCACAACACTCTTGCGAGGAGAATCCCCTTCTCTTCTTCTTCCTCAATGACGCTGAGATTTCTGAGATTCAGTGTTTGGACTCGTGAGCTTTTTAATTGGAGATATTAATTTCAAGATGGTTTCCAGCATGATCTTCAGGTACACCTCAAGAATTTCTTCAAGCTTGTGCTAGTGGCTATGGGCGCGAGGATTGTTTAAGACCTGATCGATCGCACCCTCCGGGTACAGACCACTTTCCGGGGGGCATGGGTCGGAAGGAACAGTACAAATGGTACCTCCATGATGGTTTTAGTCCCCCTCTACAACATCCATCGCAGTGGCTTTATTCTTGTCGCGACCATTATTACATCCTTAGAATGGCTTGAGTTCTTCTTTCCGCATCTTTCGCTTAGACTTTTGAGGTCGTTAGTATCAAAGAGTATCAAAGACTCGTATGATAAGGAGCGCTTTGATCTTCGCCCTTCACAGCTTACCTACGCACTGCGTTTACTTGGAATCCTCACAGCAAACCCATTCGTCTCTTTAACCGTTTGTCGAACGTTGATTGCGTCGTTAGCAACGAGGATGGGACATCCATTCTCACAGAATATATCATACACTCGTTCTATCCGATCTCACACCATCAACGTCATCAATCGCTGTTGAGAATTGAGAGAAGTTTGTTTTCTCCCGGCTGTGTAGAGTACTTAGCCACAATGTATCTGTCTGAAAAACCTAAATAATACCACTCACGCCGCAACAATTCAATTTATGGCTTACACCTCTAATCCGCGATAAAGAACGTCAAGCCCGGTGCTTTTGGTGAGAATTGGCCCTCTTTCATTCAATGTCAACAATTCGTGCTAGAAACCAAGAAAATTTTCATCAGAAAGAATTTTGGCACGAGTTTGAGGGAGGCCCACTATTGGGTACAACAACACACTTTATGGACGAACAACATCTTAGTGAGCTCCTTGACAATTATATTATGAAGGTCACTGCGGCAGCCGCCAGCAGGGTTATATTTATAGGTCCAGGTGGGACCACGACCCAACCTTTGCTGCCTACTATGGCCGTGCCTCCTGAGGTCACCGTGCCTCCGCCGCCTAAAGTCGCCGTGCCTCTCTCTACGGCTCCTGTGGTTAAGGATGTGGGCACAGGTAGGACCATGACCCAGCCATCACTGCCCGAGGTAAAGGACACGCATGTAAATGGAATGCAATTGACCGATGATTGTTCAGCTTACAATA
>JAABUH010003574.1_pt1 | contig 13219 bp, 18 predicted proteins | sample 5559121 | NCBI WGS metagenome assembly JAABUH01 (sample SAMN10711871, study PRJNA513364) | rock metagenome | isolation source: Antarctica rocks | place: Antarctica: Victoria Land, Battleship Promontory nord | collected 2015-12-28 | reverse complement strand
GGTTCGGAACGCAATGAGGCCGAACGAACGCGCGCGTTGCCGTTTTTGTGATGTGCGACTCTCGGCGATAGTTGGCGAAAACGTGGTTTTGCCGTCGTTGTTCGATATGCGATCGTGACAGTTTGCAGATCATCAAGTTGCCTTGGGCTGGCTTGACCTGCTGGAGGATTCTTGGTTCCAATTTTCTAGAGGTCAGGCTTGCGTGTGGGTGAGGTGGAAACCGCCCAAAGCTGGGGTTGAGATGTCCATTGCTTTGGTCAGTTGCGGATTTGTGTTTCTGGCGGTGACTTCACCAAGTCAGTTGCACAGATTAAGCCCATGATATATGCTCCCCGCTCTTGGTCTAGCGCTCTGTAGGCAGCCTCTAGTCCTTTGACCTGTAGGCAGCCTCTAATCCTTTGACCTCGGACCCCTGCCTCCTGTCACAAGGGATGCAGTGGTCAGAGGCCACAGTTTGAGCAACGTATCACTTGATTTCCAGCATACAAGAAGAAAAGTCTGCGAGATATTGAGCATGTTGATGGGGCTATCTGCTTTCCTTGCTGGCAGCTTGGCTTTGACTGGCCCAATTGCCTGGGCAGAGGTGGCCAAGAGGATTCCTGATCGGAAGGACCCAACAGCCTTAGTAGGCGGTATCTCTTTCGACATTGGCAACTGGACCCACATCTTCCGGGACCCAGTCCTTGGCAATGATTCCAACAATCAGATGGCCGATGTCTATGGGATTAAATACACCTACAAGAACACCTACATGCCAGCCAACATCATCACCCTTGGCAGTACTGCTTCTTTGACTGAGCAGTTTGTGTATGAGGTGTTTCAGTCAAGTGGAGTTTGGCCGGATGTGGGGAACGAGCAGGTGACGGACCCTGCCAAGGTGTCCTCTGAAATTAAGGTGTTGCAGCCAACAACTACTGCCAGTGTTACTGTGAGCTCAAGAATTGTATGGTGAGAGGAGTGAAGCGCTAACGCTAACAACGTCAAGTGCATCATCACCGCAGCTGAACCCATGAGTAAAATTGCGACCCTCAGCATGCTCCCCATCAGTCCATGGATCACCCCCACTGAGATCTCACCCATCGTCGCACAATGCTTCCCACCACCACCCGACCCAGCCAAAGAAAATCCTGTATACTACCTCTTTGCCCGCAACTGGACACATCTCGAACACGCAGCGCCCGGCCTCAATTGGGGTGGATATGGTTTCGATAAGCCTGATGCGTCGATGGGTGAGGACGCGATGAATTGGAATTTCACGTTCAACTCTACTCACAATAAGGAGGTCTTTACGTTCGAGGCGGCAGATCCGAGTGGGGCATGGGGACCGGAGGCAGACACTGAAGGGGATAATAAAGCCCATCCAAACGCAACCTTAAGTAAGATGGTGAGTCTGGCAGACGTTGAGAGCGGGAGAGACGCGTGCTGATGAGGTGGTCAAGTGTACAATCACTGCTAGTCCTCCACCAACTGGCTCGACCCCACTGTCAATGACGATGCTCACTGCTTATCCTTGGTTCACCCCTGTTACGACCGGACCAATCACTGCTTTCTGTACTTGATTTAGCGATCCTGGTCCCTACAACAGGGATCATCTTGAGCGCTTCACTACTCCAGGTGATGCGATACAAATTTGACCTGAGATGCATGTAAAATGTCTACGCTCTACTCCTTCTTACAGACCGTTGTCCAATCTGACCACCTCTCCGCCCTCCCATTCACCCAATCATGGAAAGTCTCCCACCTACACGATCCCTCCAGCCCATCCTCACAACCACCCATCACCTGCTGTCTCCCATTGACGACCGCCCGGACGTAATCCCCATCATCATGCCCGTCACCGTCAGAATCGCAGTGGTATCGCTCGAGGGCGATGTGGCCTAGGAAGGGGATGAGGTGGGATGTCCGCCATGCACGATCGGGGACTCGGTGGTCGAGAGGCGGGGGTTCGGATGCGGGGTGGGCGAGAGAGGTGGAGTTGAAGAGGTTTAGGAAGACGGCGACGAAGCCTGGTGATTCTCGATGCGTGAAGGACGGGTGGAGTCTATGTATCAGCTCGGTCACGGGAGGCGAACTCACCGTTGGCTGTGAGTCGCATTTGGGGGCAGTCTTGGCTTGGGCAAAGGCTTGAGTCTGCCTCCCGAAAGGTGGTCATTGCCATCATCGCTATCCTTCCCCTCGAGCAGGTGAAGCGCAGTCTTGACCCAAGGCATCCCGAGATAGGGCGAGAGCGGCTGCCCGTAGCCCAGCATGTAGTGAAACCGGACATCCTGCTGATATTCGAAATCCAGCCACTCTTCGTCAGTGAAGACATGGCAGAACGGTGAATGTCCTTGAGCGATCGTCTCGTACCCGCAGAGCTACATATCAGCCACGTCGGCTTAACGGACTCACCATCTGCATAGCAAGCAAGTCCTGATCACTCAGCTCGTCCACGAGATCCGGCATGTACTCCGCCAAGCGACTTCGCACTCGCTGCGCGTATACCGCTAGCCGTATTATCTTCACAGACTCGCTCAAAGGTGTACTGACCGTTGCACATTTAGTAATGTCAACCTTTGTATGGAGAAGGCGGGCATCCTTGAAGAGTATTCTCCAAAGAGAGTCTGTAGAAAAATGAGAAAGAGCCCGTTGGTAGATATTTTTCCTCCTTGCCTCGTTCTGAACCCAATACCAACTCCGATCCAAGCCTAACTGCAGAGCCAGTCAATATCATATCCCAGAGCATTAGCGTAGATATGGCATAGACGTGTTGCCATGGCGTCTCTTGCGTATGCTCTCAGATACATCAGACCTTCGTTTCTGTTCCATGATTATTCTTCTCCAGCTCTGGATCACACGTCAACAGTTTTTCTTACCAGAACACCTCTTTGGGTCCCAGTCCCAATCCTCTAGTCCAGGTCCACTCCTCATTGGGTCACAGTTCCGGTACTCTAGAGACAAGCCAGGGACATTCCATCTATCAGTCTTTAGTCTGTGGTAACCCCTCTTGATCCGTGACAGTTGAGCAAAGGGGTGTCATGGGCATTCAAAGCATATACACCCACTCTTCGGGCTCGCACCGCTGACGCAACGACGTAGAAAGCATGCGACGCGTTCGAGAAGATCAGCTCGGTGAAACCGGCGAATGAGCGGAAGCCTCAGTTAAAGGAGGGAACAAGCCATCTTTGTGGAGAAAATCCTCAAAGGAAAGGGTGTGCTGGCATGAAACATGCAGAGAAGCCCATCGCAGTATGACAAAGGGAACCCTATGGGTTTTTTTCACATCTAGCTTTGAGTTTTCAGGAGTATTGAGCAGAATTACAGACAAAGGTCTTGCCCAGGTGTGAGGCTTTGTGCTATTCTTCCTGTCTGGAAGAAGGGGGAAAGCGGTCTGGCAAGACCAAAGATGGATCGCGAGAATCCCACGGATACATAATAATAACTACATTCATCGCATTACCCTTGCTAGTCAGTCCGAATGACTCCATCCAGTCCCCACCACCGAGGTCCGTCCTCCAGATGCATGCACTCCCGCGGGATCCCATACATCCAATCTCATCGCACTACGCTCGATGTGGCATAGCGTGACCTGAAACCGCCTGGTACTGTCATAAACCCCTCATCATCCGCTCTACCCTTTCGCCCTCCTCATCCCCATCCGCGACCCCATCCCCGTTGAGTCGCTCCACCTCCATCTCCCCTTCTTCATCCGCCTCGTCCCCACTGCTCTCTTCCATCGCAGTCCCCGCATCACTCTCCACGCTCCCCTGACACCACGCCCCTCTCCCCTCTCCCCTTTCCTTTCCCTTTCCCCTTCCCAATGCCGTTCCCACTTGTCAGACCATCGTGCTCCGGGGAGCGACCAGTGGCGGGCCGGACCCAACGGCGCCACCATTTCCCGACGGCGCGTTTGACGGAATCGTCCATGTCGAGATAGTCGATGTTACGTACTAGACCTTGCCATGTTACGAGCCCGCGGGAGAGGGCGTATTCGAGAGCTTCGGTGTTTCCCCTACCTCATCGTCAGCCAAATCCTCGATAACAACCGAGTCGTCTCAGAGGCGTGGAAAGTACGTAGAGGGATTGGGAGGATTGGGAAATTCGGAAGGAAGAAGCTCGAGGGAGGGAGGCGGACTCACCAGTATAACCAATGGACGAGCACTCCGAAACTGCTCGGATCGGGCAACGGGCAGAACACGGCGTTCGGGTTCCCAGGCTTGGTAGGGAGGACCTTCATGCCTTTTGCCGTCGGCGAGGGGAGTGGGCTCGTGGGGGACTGAGGAGGTAGAAGCGGGGTGGACGGGGTGGGGAGACGGGAGAGGAGGGCGCGGAAGAGCTTGGATTGGGTTATGAGGTAGTCGCGATGGAGGGGGAAGACGAGGACCTGGTCAGAGTATCAGTATGCGTCGGTGCCCAACGAGGGCATGAGACACACTGGAACGTTGCCGGCTTCTGGTACACTGGCTCTTCGCCCTTTGAATAGCTGTTGCGAGAACTTGCCCTCGTCCCCGGTGAGCTCGCCGTCGACAGGTCTGGCTGGGGATGGTGGCCAATTCGGATGCGGCGGTAGGCCCGAATGAACCGATCTAGCGAAGTTGGGCGTGGTGGCGGAGGTCGGCTGAGTCCCGCCAATCGGTGATGTAAGGCGAGAAGCGATCGGGATGACTGGTCACACAAATCAGCCCGTCTTCGAACGTCCCCAGAAAATAAGGGTCCACGTACAGACGTGACAATCCGCTGACTCGGGATCATTCCATACAGCCCCAGCATTCCTGTTCAACCCCTTCACCACCCACTCCTGGGGTGCGCCAACAAGTCGGTACGTCGGTCGATTCGGGCTGCTGGGTGACACAGACTGATTGGGAAGTCTTGCGGCCGAGATAGGTGGTGCTGAAGACGAGTATGGTCGGTGGGGAGTATATGGCGCGGTGAGCGGGCCGGTGGGCGAGATGTGGTGCCGAAGGAGGGCTGATCGATGGGAGCCTGGGGAGTATTGTGGGGTTGGTGGGATTCGGAGGGCGGACGGAGTGGATAGGGATTGGTGGTGTCGCTCTCGACGGTCTCGAGGGAAGGAGGGGGGTGTTCGGCGTTTCGAGGTGGACATCGATCCAGTCGGTAGGGCGAGGAGAGAGGGGTTCATACTGTTGGTTATTGAGGCGGTGGATATGATCGGTAAACCCGATGAAGAAGCTTGCAAGTCAGGTTTGACGAATGGCGATGGAGTAAGGAAAGGTGACGAAGCGGTCATACTCGATGATAGGTTGGGATAAGGTGAATGTCGATACGATGCGAGCGGTCGATGTTCGGCCAAGGCTTTGGCAGAGTACAATGAGGTCCTACCACTCGCTCGGAAGAAGGCCCCGTCCTCGTCTCTTTGTTCCGATGAGGGTGAGTTGGGGTGGCAAGGGTCAAGCTCGTGGGTTCTTGCCCTGTCGCTGGACGCAGGATTGTCGTCGCCAGTTTCTGGGTGAGAAGCCGTGCGTTGGTGTGGGGACAAAGACAAATTGATCGTCGCCTCCGAATACTCGGACACATTGTTCCTCCCTTTATTGTCATCTCCATCTCCCTCCTCTCGCATCCAATCACCATCCATATGGCGAATAACAAAAAGGAAAAATTCAAAAGCCGTCCGCCTCGGACGTTCGTAACTGTTTTCGTCTTTTTGTTCGCTGTTGTATTCTCCGAGAAATCCGGAGTTGGGTTTAAACTTCGTCAGGCGTTTGAGCGAGGAACATGCTAAGTCACCGATTCGGGGCTTGGGATAAATACTCGAGTTTGTGCCGTTGACAAGATGACGGTTGACGGAGGAATCGCTGATCGAGTGGATCGAGTGGATCGAGTGGATCGCGTCTGATCGGGTTTCAAGGATGATGGTTCAAAGGGTCTGCCGACCGAAACGTGTCGGAACAAAGAATCAAAGGCTAATTCCCCCCGACATAAATGTAACCTCATCTCGTAAAGTAGAGAACAAAAAAGATCGGATTTCAGGGACCGGAGATCTCGGCGCACAGACAATGATCGAGGATCCCGCCGGGAAGGTTAAACCTTCATTACGAAGCGAAAGGTCTTCGCTGGAGGCTTTTTTTCCGCCCGAGAGCAAGGAATGCACACAGGGGCTTTGATCTTTGATTCACCCCATTTGTGTTTTGCGATTCGTCGCCACCGGCGAGATTACCCAATTCGAAACCTCGGAAACCATGCATCAAATCGCCTTGACCCCGTCTCCAACTCTAAAGCCAAGCAGCGGTGCAGTGATAACCCAAACTCCCTCAAGCACGAAAGCCACGAGATTGACCAGAGCATAGAACGCCTAATCACCTCCTCAGCTTTTCTGTAGTATAAGAATGTTTGGGACCTACCATCGGGATCACACCCATGAAGATGTTCCCAGCCAATCCACGACGATGGATCGTCTCCCACAGCTCGGTCTTGACGATCCCTGGCGCGAGCTCGCTCTTGTACGGTCCAACCAACCTGTAAAACGTCGGGAACGACGCCCCAAAGCTATTGGGTCCAATCAATACCAATGCGGAAATAGGTTGAGCAGACTGACCAGTACACGAACATGACAAACCACCCGAACTTGCTCCACAACTCGCCGAGACTGGGTGCGCTACCCATATCCCGAGCGAGCTGAGCCATGTAGGTGGAGTAGTCCACGCCGTACTGGATGCGAGAGGTGGGAGTATGTAAGAGGTGGTAGTTCTCCGGTGTGGTCGGGATGGAGATAGAGCCAGTGGTGAGTGAAAGGAAGAGTTGGGCTTGCATCTCGGCCATTGGAGGGATTGCACCTAGGTGAACGCCATCAATATCGCTCACTTCAGTGCAAGGGGGTGGGTGTCGTAAAGAGGTAGGGGATGGGAGGACTTACCGACTCCAGGCCGGAGGAAACCGATAAATCCGACGCTCAAATCCTTGCTCGCGCACACACCCCTCACATCACATTCCTCCGGCCCCCTCGGGTACCCCTCACCCAACCAATCCCAATCCTGCCTATACCCCGTACAAAGCACCACCAAGTCCGGTCGATACTCCTCCTTCCACGCCACCTCCTTCTTCCGATGTTCCGGCGGAGGCGGGAACATAGCTCGTCCACCATCATCAAACGATTTCGGGAACGGCACGACGTGTATTGTCGGATCGTCGATTCCCTCTGGGAGAGGCGGATCGATGTAGTGCGCGACGAGACGGTGGAACCAGCCCATCTTGAAGTATGGGCGATTGATGAATTGCATGGCCTTTGCTGATTTGTTGAGGAAGACGTAGGCCCTCCCTTGACGTTCGGGCGGGAGTTCACCGGCCCATTGATTACACCCCGCCATTGTGCCAGTGAGAACCCAGAGGACGCGACGGATGACGAAGTCGGATACGAACCATCGTAAATGAGATGCGGAGACCCAAGGATGGACATAAGCCGTTTCGAAGAGGTTGGTGATGAGCCCATCGATGGGTAGGTTCCCCTCGAAAGTCGTTCCCAGCACCCGGAAATTGTTGAGCACCTTCGGAAAGCTCAGGAAGCCACCTCGGACACCCATCCATGTGCGTTTGGCATTCGACATGACGGATTCGTAGACTATGTCCATACCCGTCTCGCCCGCTCCTAGTACAAGTACGTGCTTGCCCGTGAGCTGAGAGCGGGACTTATACGAAGACGAGTGGATCCAAGCTGGTGGATTCCTTGAAAGTGGTTCGGCGTTAAGACCTGGGATGGAAGGGATGGAAGGGGTGACATGTAGGCCGGTGGTGATGATGACTCGTCTCGCAAGGAGGACATGCTCTTCACCCTCCTGGGATCCCGGGCCAACGCGTCGAAGGACCGCGCGATGTCGGTAACCGTTCGCCGCGTCGTCGCCTGTGAGAGAGAGCGAGATGACCTGGGTGGGGAGATGGATGTGCGGGTTCAGCCTGAAGTGCGAGGAGTAGTCGTGGAGGTATTTGACGAAGTTTGGGAGGCTCGGATGGTCGGGAGCGGAGAGTGGATAGCTGAGGACGATCAGGGAATGCAGAATGGAATGAAGCGAGACGTACCGGAAGTCGGAGAAACATGTCAATTGCTTCGAGCTGACCAACTCGGCATTCTCGTACCCTCTCCACCTGCCCCCAAATCTCAGCTCCAGCTGGTCGATCACTAGCGAGGAGCGCGACATACCGGAAAGTCCCCCCAATCTCACTCTCCATCTCGACCAACACCGGCTCCTCCCCATCATCCCATTTCGGCCCATATTCCAGCGCATACTTGAGAGAGACGAGCCCGGCTGGTCCACCGCCGACGACGAGTATCGAGGTGTGAGAGGGGAGGCCGGAGATCATGGTGGGTGGGGTATGTAAACAGGAGGAAAAATAAATGAATCGTCTGCGAGGTCTCATTTAGGGTGCTGCAGTTACCTGTGGGGCGCCGCTTCGATACGGGACGCTTACCCGGATCCTTATAAGAGGTCATTTAGCCACAATTGATAAGCCTAGTAGCTACTTCCAAGGGCAGGGTGCCAACATGATGAGGAATGCCGTATTCCTCCAAAAAGCTGAACTTGATGTCGTTCCTCTGGCGGGCTGTTGGCCACGATATGAAGCGAGAGCGCTAGCCGAGGAGGCTATGATGCATCTACCGGTCCAAACATAGACAGAACCCTCTACAACTCAGTTAAGCTCGAACTGTGGTGGAGGGGAAGGAGAAACTCGAAACTTGGAGTCTGCGCTCTATGACGTTCAGGGTGTGTCCATGAGCCCATCGATAGGTGAAGACGGCTATCTGATAGAGGGGGAAGCCCTGGGGCTTGCGGTTCTTAGACTGAAAGACGGGATCGAGCTCGAAATATGGAGTCATCTGTCAGCTTCAAACTGATGTATTTGCGTCTAGCTAGCCATCAAAATTGACTAGCCTCACTGATTGCAAGACCCCTCAATCTGACATACAGGAAGCAGAGATCCATACATGTCATAGAGCTGGATAGACCAAGCCTGCAATGACACACCTCCATTTCTGTGCCATCATCAAAGTTGAGTGAGATATATGCGTGGGATAGGAAATTCTTGGAGCCTTAGGAGTGGCCGGACCCTACAAACATCCGGAAGGTTTCATGCCAGGTGGACGCAAGGATTGGTTCTTTTCGACACTTTCTCTCGCCACCTACCTTATGCAATGTTGGTTTGCGCATCGCGCATGGTGAATCACGAATGACGCACAGCGCCGGCTCGCCTTTCCCGAGATACGACCACCTCACCTACGTAGACTTCCTCGTCCGTCCCCCTTCACTCCTCCTTCATTTTCACATACACCTAATCGTCAATGTAGCACGACCACCTCATCCCGAATAAGCCTCTCCTCCTCTCGCAGTCCTGCACGTCTCACTGGCGAGCCCGCATAGAATGGTGCCAGAGTACCTCCGAGCCAAATCTCTCGGCTCTCCGCAAATACGCGCACCACGTAGTTCCAGTCGCCAACACCTCCGTCCGCGAGTACTCGGAATTCGAGCGCGATGAACGGCCTTTCGGGGAGGTGCTTGATCTTTGGGAGCGTGGCGAGGGGAAGGGGTTGTATATCAAGGATTGGCATATCTTAGCCCTCACCGACGGGGAGGGGAGGGGGGTTGGGGAGGTGTACGAGGTCCCGGAGATCTTTCGTGGTCAGTCTCTTCGTCGCCTGAGCAGTGTTGTACCCTGCAGTCCTGTTGGATCATGAGCTGATGAAAGAAGAACAGATGACTGGATGAACCCTCCTCGCTCCCCGACCCACATCACCCGACCTGAGGACCGCGGGGACTTCCGGTTCTGCTATTTAGGTCCGGCAGGGACGTTCACGCCCCTCCACCGAGATGTGTACGCCAGCTACTCTTGGTCCGCCAACATCGTTGGCCGAAAGATGTGGTGGTCGTTCCCTCCTAATACACTCCATCGGGTGAAGGATAGCGAGGGGGAGATGGTCTTTGACGTGCGGGATCTACCGGATGAAGGTGAAGGGATCAAGGTCCTTCAAGAGGTTAGTCCACGCGACACAGAGGGCAGGGCGGTATTGATGGGTGGATGGGCAGGAGGGTGAGGTAATCTTCGTGCCGAGCGGATGGTATCATCAGGTCGTCAACCTTGATTTCGTATGTCCCCACGTCTCACTACGGCTGAGAGCTGATGTCGTGTGGCACGGCACAGTGCATCTCGATCAATCACAACTTCGCATCCTCGCCTACCCTCCCTCAGCTATACACAGCCCTCGAACAAGCTCAATTCCGCGTCGAGGACAGTATCGCCGACGTCAAAGAAATGATCCAAAAGCGACTCGGCACCCAGGGGATCGAGTGGGAGAAGGAATGGTGCGAAGAGGTGCAAGGGCTGCTGGAGAGGGATGCGGGGTGGGGATGGAGGGGGTTCTGGGAGATGGTGAGGGATAATATGCGGGTAAGTGCTTCGGGTAGAAGGGGGATGACAGCTGATGAGACAGTCTCCGCCTGCGGAGGAGGGGGTAAGACCGAGTAGCGAGATGACCAGGGGGTGGGTGAGGGAGGTTGTGGACCGGTATAGGCGGAGGAGGGAGTTGGTAATGTTGCAGGATGTCAGGGAGGTCGTGGAGGAGGTTGGGCGATTGCTCGGGACCAAGGCCAATTATGGAACCAATGGATAACTCCACCTATCTCTGCAGCGTGCATACCGTCAGCTATTGCGAAACCCAAACCTGGGACCTCGAGCCGAAATCCATGGGCTTTTCCTCGTCGCACGAGACTGAAGACCTCACCCAGAGTAGACGGCCCGTCATCTACCGTTCCTGCGACATCATTTTCAGCCGATCTATGATTTATCCTTATCAAGCCAGATCCCCTACGCCACCTTTGCCCTCTTCGTCGCCTCTCCACCATCCTCCTCGTCATCATCATCCTCATCATCCTCCTCATCACCAGCCGGAGCCCCAGCTTTCCGTTTCGTCCCCGGCTCGGATTCTCCCTCCCCGTATTCTCCGTCTCGGCCTGCATCTTCCTCGTCGTCCTCGTCGTCGTCTTCTGGCTGCTCGTTCTGAGCATACCGTCAGCTCTTCGGTCCCTTGTCTTCCAAGAGGAAGCTCCCTCCTTTCCCCCCCAAGATGAGAATGAGAGCAGCGGGATATATAGGACGACAGCGGGGTATGTACAAGGAGGACAAAAGTTTCGCCGAATTCCCGGGACACAGAAGAGTCGGATGTGGAAAGCCAAAAGCCCGAGCCCGACCCACCTCATAGAAATCCTTCAAAACCTGCTGATTCGTCTTCCCCCTCGCGCCAACCACCATCGGAGTCTCACTCTCCCCCTCCGGCTTCACGTCATCTTCCTCATCGAAATCCTCGTCACCCTCGTCGTCGTAGTCTTCTGAGTCGTCCTCGTCGAGTTGTTGGGCGGGGGGAGCTCCGGGGTCACCAGCTTCGGGCTCGTCCTACGCGGAACGTATGGATCAGCTTGGTGCAGTGAATGAGCGGGCCGAGTCATGAGAAGGAGGATGAGAGGGTGGAGAGTCACTTGATAGCTCCCTTCGTCGTCGTCGTAATCTCCATCATCGTCTTCCACCGCTGCAGCTAGGGATACAGTGTCAGCTCATGAAAGAGGCGCACGACAGGCAAGTGAATGAAGTCACACACGTTCTTCAGCTTCTTTAGGCGGCATGTCGTTCACTATCCTGATCGTGTTGCAATTACAGGGAAAGAGACTAGAGAATCTTGGGCGACTGGAAAGTCGATATTGTGCACGCACGGGATGATCATAGCGGGTCAAGGGGCGTCATAGGGGTTTCGGGAGGATTCAGGGAAAGCCCGGGTAGGCCGGTGGTTGATGTCAGGGGGGAGGGAACAAAGTCAGTCGCGTGTGGGGCGCCTTCCCAGATTGCATCTCATTTAGCTTTCGCTTGAGATTCCACATCTCGGCATCATCTTGCCGGCTGACAAAGCTCTTCGACTACTTTTGCTGCCCCCCACTTAGGCGACTGAGCTTGATCTTCGTCGTCGTCATGCCCCGCCGAGCAGCGAGACAGCCAGACTCACCACCCAATGACTATCGCACGCTCTCCTCAGAAGACCCTGACGCTTGGCCGTTACTGGTCGCTTTCGACTTAGAGTGAGCTAGACCCCCTTTGACTTAGCTGTCTGGAGCTCGGAAATGGTGAAGCAGGCTTACGGGCCTTCTCGGAAGAGCAGCTATACCTTGTGGGATCTGTGGATCGATGTGAGCTTCTCCCTCGGGTCCTACAAGACTGCTGGAAGCAGGCTTGAGACTGACGAAAAGCTGGGTGCAGACTCATATCACTCCACCGCTCAAACGAGCTGGGGAGACCATCAACTATCTCACAGACCGGCAAGTCCCTGGTTTGGTATCTTCAATCCTCCTGATATCATACCTTTCCACCCTTTCCACGTTTACCTTGAACAACTTCGTACCCTGACTTGGCTCTTCGCTGACGAAATGTCAGAGGCGGGGGAGCCCTCTCATTCTACCCCGCAGTCCCCGGTATCCTTGCCGAGCTGCACGAAAGACGTATACATATCGCCGCCTGCTCGCGGACGAGCGCGCCTGAGTTGTGAGTCAGTCATCCACCCCATGCGTCCCAGTATCAGCCAGGTTGTGATGTATGATCGCGTAGTGGGGTGTTCCTGATGTAGCTATAGGGCACGAGAGGCGCTTGTCATGCTGCTTCTACCATCTGATGACGGCGGAAAGCCGGTCCGGGCGGTTAGCTACTTCAATGCCGTGAGTCTCAGAGTCCTCAGCTTGTATTTCATTTTTGGTCTCGAGCGAGGCTTCGCTCTTGATCGATGCGCGCGAAATAAGCTGATGGAATGCTCTCTTCGCAGATGGAGATCTATCCTGGTAAGCTGCTCTCTCCCTTAAATCAAAAATCATCGATTTGTCGGTCCAGAATGGCGACGGCGGCGCTGTTGTTGCCGTGTTTCAATTTGGCGGCGCTGAACTAGCAATATAGGCTCGAAGCTGAGACACTTCAAGGAGCTTCATCGGAAGACCGGAATAGCGTATGAGCAGATGGTATGTCCTCGTTTCACACCTACTTTGGTTCCAGTATCCATCATCAGACCAGCTAATCACGGCTCAGCTGTTCTTCGACGACGAGCATCGAAATTTTGAGGTAGAATCACTGGGCGTCACTATGCAGCTTGTACCTTCTAGGGGGACGGATAGGCGGTTATGGGAGCAGGGATTGGCAATGTGGCGCAAACGGAGGGGTGTACGGGTCAAAGATGACGCAGGTGAGCGAACGTCTATGTATCTACCAGCAG
>JAABUH010003573.1_pt1 | contig 13223 bp, 17 predicted proteins | sample 5559121 | NCBI WGS metagenome assembly JAABUH01 (sample SAMN10711871, study PRJNA513364) | rock metagenome | isolation source: Antarctica rocks | place: Antarctica: Victoria Land, Battleship Promontory nord | collected 2015-12-28 | reverse complement strand
CAAACTCGGAGGGCTACCAACAGGCGGGGGTGTTGCGTCCAACGCTCCATCCCCTCCATCTTCATATATTCTACATGGTACGGCAGTGAGTCTCATATGCCTACCTTGGTTGATCATAAGTCACAACAGGGGTGCTCCCACTGAGATGTGCTCCCACTGAGATGTCAGTGGGAGCACCATAAGTTACAACAACAGCAAGGGTGAAAAACACTTTCTTGCCTGTCCATATTGCCTCCCTCTATACCGGTCAGGCGTCGCATGCAAGGAAGCAGACGAACTATACTACTACGGTATAGTCCCACCCGCCCCCGAATCCCTATCCCGCTACGGCGAGAGACTCACCCATCACTTGGCCATCATACTGACAAGTCGAATCGCAGGTGCCTATCTCAGGGACACCGGCATTACGTACCCGATCAATGATGGAGTAGAACGGACGCTGGGCAAGGGGATCAGGAGAACGAGAAGGTAGAATAGGGAGGGACGGTGTCAGTAGCTTACCCGGAGGCGCCCAAGCGATTGGGCACCTGAGCTGAGAAGCAAACGGGCAAGAGATGCATGGCTAAAATACTTATCACTGGACGGTACGGGCTCAATGGCAGGCTTGTGTGACATTATCAGATCGACTTTATCCAGTTTCACACCACATCACGTACACCGATACCCCATGTGCTGTCGACACTGGGGCATACTCCTCTTACAACTCCACATCGTTCTTCCACGCATTGTGCTTCTGGCCACAAGCTTTACAGTACCCAGTCCATCGCAGTTTCCTTGACTTGTTTCTCTCTTCCCATCGTAAAACCAAAAGGGTCTCGCCAAAAATGATTAGCCCTTCGAAGACAGGCATATTGAAGTGATCTCCTCAACCCCCGAATCCCCTAACCCCCTAAGAATCCAAACGCAACCCAAGGGGAGCGAATCACCCGACATGACACCGTTGCATCCCAACCATACTTCCATGGCGCCATCTGGGTCTAGTGACCTCAAAGCCGTCTGCACGGAATAGTTACACCTCGTCATCATCATCGTCCTCGTTGTCGTTGTCGTCACCGGTCATGTTCATGCTCATACCTTTCCTACTCTAACCCAACAAAACCCAATCACCGTCAGCTCCGACCCGGTCCGCCGTCACTGGGAACGTCCAAACAAAGAAGGACCCGAGAATCAAGTTTTGGGTGTTGGTGGTTGCACCAGAACTTGTACCTCACGAGAGTCCGAGCAGATCCTTGACCTCGGCCATCTCGTTCTCCATCAGCCCACGCCCACTCCCATTCGCATTCCCGGTCTTGTACCCGTTCCCACTCGCGTCGACTCGGACGGCCGCCTCGAAACCAATGATCCGAATCCCGCCATCGGGATGCCTGAGCCAGTGTCGGGACTCGACGTCCTTGTGGACCACGCCGGCCGAGTGGAGCGCGGTGTAGTGGGAAATCAATATGTTGCTAAGGTGTGGGGTAGCCTATCAGCTCGGACTGCTTGGTATGGAATCCACACGTTAAGAACGGAAAGTGAATGGAGGCGAGGACGACCGAGAACGGGGACGAGCGGGAAGGGGAACGAGGACAGGACGAGTACGCAATGAGCGCGAGAACGAGACGAGAACGAGACGAGAACGAGAACGAGAACGAGAACGAGAACCACAAACTTATACGCACCGACCATCGTCACTCAACCCATCGACCGACAACGAACTTCCACAATCCTCCAAGATCATCACCCAAACCTCCCTCTCCCCAGCCCACCTCGCGTCAAGCCCCAACACACCGCCCGAAAGCCCAAAAGATCTCGGAACCACCATCCCGCAGAGTTTGGACGCCACAGCTCGATAGACGGCGTCCTCGTTAAGGATCGCTGCGCGCGCGTCGAGCTCGATGTAGTGTTCTCTGTACCTGTTGCGGCCGGGGCTGGGCTCGGATGGGAAGATGATCGGGCATGTCATCTTGACGATCACTGTAGACTCCACTTCGAGCTTCTCGCCCTCGCCCCCGACCTCGCCATCGACGGTGGATGTGGACGTGGACGTGGACGAGATGAGGACGGCGCAGAAGGCGTCCCAGAGGTGACCGTATTCGAGAGCGGACTTCAATCTTAGCTCGACCGGTCGACCGGTCGACCGACTCCCTTTCCCCACCCCCGCCCCCGCCAAAGAACGACAAAGGCGAACCATGACCATCACCAGACACGCTCGTCCAGGGATCCTCGGCGAGTTCCGGCGAGTCGGGACGACAGTGCCAACCTTGTCCTCGCATAGTCTTCAGCTGAGGGACGAGCATCTTGCAGCTGGCCGCAGACGTTCCGTTTCCGTTCTACGTGCTCGGGCTCGGCGCTCGTATACGGCCCGAAGACATTGCCATTCAGAAGAGGTAGGGCTAACGTGTGAGGCGCCTTGGTGGCGAGCGATTGCCGGGTGTCTGTGAGGTGACGGAATGATAGGGGAGCGGGAAGGATCCGACCTGAGTATCACCACACATCAGGTTTCATTTTGGAGTATGAAGAGACAGGGGTGGTGAGAGGGAGACACAGACCATATTTGGCAAGAGAATCGGCACAAGAGAGTTCAACGACGAATCGCTGGAGGTGTCTGTATCGCACTTGAGCGGCTCGACGGGCTTCACATCCTAAGTGAATCACACAGTGAATCACATAAAAGTGAGCGAGAGGATACGTAGAGCTCTTGTCGATGTCCGAGGGAATGGAGAGACATAACGCTCGATTTGAGTCCCGATGCACGAGACGTTTCTGATTCCTTCCTGTGCTTGTTCCTCCATCCCGAGTCGCACCTCCCTCTGCCGCACCACCTCTACCTCCGTGTCTGGCTCCACCGGCTGCCTTCTCACCGGCTCCCCTTCCACCGGCTCCACCTCTCCGATCCCGACGCAAAGCCATGGTCGACGTCGACGGCTCCGGCGCCTTCAAGCCCGACTTCCTCACCCTATTGGGCGACGGCGGCACCGGCCTCTGTCTGATTGGAAATTCCCCATTGGGAGAGGGATCATCGAAGGAGAGTGCGAGCCAGAGACCGTATGGCTTGTGGCAGAGCGAGACGAGTGGGTCTTCAACCGGGGTCAGGTCGTCCTCTGGAGTGTCGAGGTTGAGGAGACCTCGATTGCCATGGGAAGAGCTAGTCGGAAGTTGGCTTCTACCGTGTGGTCGTCTAGGTGTACATCTGCATCTTGGCGAACGACAAGGAAGCGTGCGGAGTCGGTGACGATATTGGTCGATGCGCCGTTGGCGAACATCTCGTTCATCGCCCAGGCGATTGCGATCAGCACGCATCGATGTGAGACCGTGGGGAGTGGGAGAGGGAGAGGGAGAGGGAGAGGGAGAGGGAGAGGGAGAGGGAGAGGGAGTGTGAGTAGGAGCTGACTCGGCTCGGCTCGAGGAGTGGAGATACGAGAAACCACTGGGACTCACCTGATTCAAGATCTTCCTAATCCTAGTCCGATTCTCAACCGACACATCCTCTCCAAAACCAGGATCCAACGCCGTCGTTCCATCTTCCCTCACCACCAACGTAAACCCACCCGGCGTATCCGCCCTCTTGGCGACGGTCTTGATGATGTTCCGAAGGTGCACACACTTCTTCGCCTCCGACATCCTCTGCTTTCTGACATATCGCACCGGCGACGGATTGGGCAAACACTGATGGAGATGCGCGTCGGGTCGTCCAGAACCCGCCATATCAGATTCTCGCCAGATCAGGAAACCCTGGGGTACGACCCTATCACTCGGGAGTTGAGTCGCTCGAAATGATGAATGACTTGATTGACCTTACTCATGAGTTCTCCCTGTTGTCGCCTCACATCCACCTCGGTCACGATGTGAACCTCCTCATCCGACCTCGGCGCCAAACGGATCCGACCCGCCGGACTCTCACCATCGAGATCTAGCCACCTCAACCTCGACTCAAACCCGCGCGGTAGGTCACGGTCAAGTTTGAAGCGGGATAATCTTACATGGCCAGGCTTTTATTTTGAGTTCTGGACCGTCGTCAACGTCGACGGACCGCCGCTAGATCCGTCGACAGGATCGACGAGGTTGAAGTCGTGGATGTATTGGGCGAGGGAGTTGATAATGTAGGGTGAGGTGGAAAGGGGAGGGAGGGAGGTCATCATCAAGGGGTTCAAGAGCGAAGATGAATGTTCACTCATGCTCGCGGCCCAACAAGTTGCAAGTGGCTGAAACGCGGCAAGCTTCGAAGGCGGAACGCTATAAGGGGAAATGGGCGCTTCATGGTGGTCTCGGTTGCATAATGTTTGAGCGAATGTAGCCGAGAAGAGGCCATTTGATGTTCGATGAACCTACTTTGATATAGCATTGTGACAGTGTTGAGCGGTTGGATTGCAAGCGTTGTTTATGTCTCTGCAGTTGCAGTTGTGAGTGACGGATTTGCCCAGGCTATTAATTCTCTCAGCGCAGAAGGAGCCAATGGGCTCCAGGTTTTCCCACATGCAACAAGCGCAACGAGCGCACGAGCTACATTCCCTTGCACCCTTATTCCCCACCGACACCGGTTGTTCTTGCACCACTCAGGATCAGATTTCCCAAGATCAAGAAACACAAGGCGTACTGGGCTTGTATTGCCTTTCCAGCGTGCACAAAGGATGCAAGGGACCAAGCACGGTGACAGGCGGAAGTAGGTCAGGTGGCTGAATGTGGCAAGTATTGAAGTTTGGAACGCTACCGGTTTTGGTGGTGTAATCCCACAAGCAATTGTAGGCCAGAATAGGTCGAGCGTCGGTGACAGAAGATTCAACTTGACCAAGTCTGCTCATTGATGCTGCAGAGATTTGTGTCTATATGAAAGTCGTACAATTCAAGGGGTACTTTTGCAGCAGGCCATGTTTGGAGCGGAATCTTGGATTGAGTTTATTGCGTCTGAATCTGCTGCATGTCATAGCGAAATTCAGTTTCCCCGTTGTACAAGGGGTGCCACAAATCAATATTCCCGAACGGAGAAGGCCTTTATGTTCGGAAAAAAGCCTCCGGTCTTTTTCTTCCCACATACCGTCATTTCTCTTCCCTTCCCAACAATGTCGAATGACTTCCCAACCAACCGTTCCATCAAGCTTCTCGTTGAAGAGCATAGACCGCCCACTCTGAAATTTTCCCCTAAAGCATCGACAAACTCGGCTCATCTACCTACAGCAGCCGAGCTGGAATATTATTCAAGGGCACCGAGACCTGGCGTCCGAATCGAATTTGACGCTTCACTCCTTGAAGAGATTCTCTCAGTCGGGAATGATTCATGGTTGATTGATCCTCCAGCTTTGAATGATCTACATTGGGCGAGTTTGATCGATGGTCACGCGATTTTTGCCAGATCCGAGATCATACGTGCAAAGACGGAGGATCTCGTCCCTCTGATCCGGCAACAAGGATTCTTCCTCGCCAACCTCGTGCTCGATCCCTCGCGAAACTTTTTCCAACCACAAATCCTCAACCACGCCAGCGGATCGAGTTCAAGCTCTAGCTCACTGTCCAGCTCGCTGCCCCGTCGAGTTCGTTGGGATAAACATCGTAGCTCCCAACCTGGCGGTAGGGGTGACTGTCGACTCTTGCTTGATGATGGTCTGGTGACCATACCGGTGGTGATGGTCGAGGTCAAGCTACCGTCGGTGCTGGGGATTGAAGACGTTTTGGATGGGATGGGGAAAGTCGCGGCGGAAGGTATCAACCTGGCTTTGTCTCCTGACGCCAACACCCTGGTCGCCACCATGGGATTACCTCATAGTTTCAGTCAAACCATCGCCCTCCAGGGATGACGCTTGAAACAAATGACAGCTTGTTCTTCGGATTCACGCTACATCTCCATCTACCTCTACTTGCCCAATAATCGGGTGTTTGAGCAGAGTGCTGACGGACTGGTTACCGGTTCATCTCCCGCTTAAACACCCTGACCCTGCGCATAAAATCGTTATTTACTCCTAACCCCCGTGACGGCTGACAAACTCAGACGGAGACCGAGATTTGAGTCGAGTCCCTTCCAATCCCAAGTCATCGACCGATGATGCATCCGTCCACAGACCCACCGCCGCCCGCAACCAAGCCGAGGCCCAACATCCTCCTCACCATCCTCATCTCCCTCTCAAACGCCTCGTCGTCCCCATTCGCAGGGATAAATGCCAAATCAAAGTCAATGAGCATTGGCTTATCCGTACCTCTGGGGAGAAAGACATGACGATGGCTGACGTCGTTGTGGACGACTCCGGCGCGATGGATCGTCTCATACAGATCGAGGATAGAAGATCTTTTGATTTTCCCCCTCGTTCAGCCGCGACAAGACAAAGATAGGGAGCCAAGCTTACTTCTCGCTCGAGGGCAGACCCTTCCAGCCGTCCGCTTCATCTACCAAGGCTTCGCCTGCGTCGGACATCACCATGACAAAGAGGGGGGATCGAAAAGGCCAGGAAGAATAGCTCAGTCCGCGGAAGAGACCGTGGAAGCGTGGGACGGTCGATCCTTGAAGATGGAGCAGAGGTCCGGACAATAGCGCGGCTTCGGTGAGGATATTGTCAATCCTGCTCCCGCCGTCCTCCCACCCAGAGGCTCGATCGGTGATTGTCGTTGTAGGAATCGCGATCTTCGCGACAGCGTCAAAGCCAAGCCAAGTGTGACTTAGATACGCATCAAATGCGTGACCAGAGCCGAGGTGGGCGAAGAGGGTCAAATCCAACGAAAGGTGACGTGTCTCTTTGGCGGGCATCAAATCGTGGACAGTGTCGTCAGCTGGCATGATGGATGAAGGGTTAAGTTTTGAAAAAGGCATGCCCACCGCTCCGAATCGATCTCGAAGCACGACCGACAGCTCATCGCTGTTCACAAGGGATAAAGTCGAGTCGCTCAGCATGCCCATAGTCAGACCATGGAGCGTATCCGAGTGATCCAAGTCCATTCGCCGCTGATCAACCGAGAGGATGAGGCGGGGCGTGAGGTTACGCTTGGAAGACATGCTGGGGGAATCCGGTTTGATACCCTATTTGGACGAATGATACAGTGATCGTCTGAATTTGACACGATCAGGGTACTTACATCTGCAACAAGAGTATCCGGTGTGCATACCCATGGCTCCTCGTCGAGCGATTCGTCGCCGTCCAAATCGCCTACAAAGGTCTCCATCATGTTGCCGGACGAATCATCTTCTTGAGCCGCATCGTCCCCTTCGACCGCATCGTCTTCTTGAACCACATTATCGCCCCCTTCATCCCCGTCTGCATCCTCACCAACGCGCCCCTGCCTTGACCTCTTCCGCTGGCCTTTCGCCTCACTTGGCTTGCGTTTCACCGAAGTCACGGGGACAAGTGTCTCTTTGTCGACGAAGGGGATGAGATGGGTTGGCAATGGACGAAGGAACATGGCGCCAAGGGCGACATGCACTTGCAGTGGAGCGACGCCCAAGTGAAACAAGACGGGACCTCTCGTATCGTTGGACTCGCTCGTATCGCGTAGAATCGCCTTTGAAATGGTATAGTTCCACTCTGCGGTCCGGCGGAGGATGAAGGCGATTCGATAAGTGGTGATGTATGCATAACCGACACGGGTTTTCCGCATCTGAAAGATGGCCTGTAATGATCATCCGTCAGCACTCGTGAACCAATCTTGGCAGCTCGATGGGTTCTAGTCGATGGGTTTCAGGCGATTCCCATACCTCGCATACGATCACCGCTTCGACGGGGGTACTAAAGGGGGGGGGGGTGTCTTTGCAATCACTATATCACTAGGCGGAGACGAGAAGAGTCGATGGTGGAGGGTGTGATTACCACCGGTCAATTGGAAATCATCGTACAGGAATCTCACTCGCCAGGGGACGCCAGCATCAGGTCTTTTGCGCTGCACCGGTATCAAACCTATCAGTCGTCCCTTGCTACAAATCCATCTCATTCACTTTCCCCGAACTCCAACTCTCGCCCCAGTCGATCCATCTCCGCCATCATCTCTTTCCCACCCTCAGAATCACAATTTTCGATACGACGGGGACACCAAATCCCACGTCGTGAATCACTCGGTCACCATACTCCCACCCATCCCTCATCTCCTCTCCATCCTCTCCGCTCACACTTTTCCCGAGACCCTGCCGGTGGAGAGCGAATCCCGAAATGTGACTATCCTGTCAGCGTCTGCTCTCCTGAGGATCAATGGGCCCGTCCAAATCATCCGAGATGCCGATCTTTGTTCAGTCAGGCTTCAGGCTTTGCTCGAACGTTATGCTTTCCGGGCGAGTCAGGTCCAGCAGCCGATTCACGAGAGCATCTTGTCCCATGTGAGGGCGATGAGCAGCTTGGCCTGGACAAAGGCGACGAGGCAGACCCAAGCTGCGGAGAACGGTGTCCAATCCGTCCTTCAATCCACACTCGCCGATGTCATCAATGACCTCCTGTCGAAACCTCCTTTCGGACAAGGTTCGAGTCACCGGATCTACTGGCGTCTCGCCGGTGGCGGTGGAGGTGGTCAAGCCGATCTTGAGCTTGTACTGGAGTATGAGAATCGGGCAGGGCAAAGGGAGAGGAGGATATTGGCGGTGATTGAGGTCAAGAAGTCCTCCGCGTTGTCGGTGGTGGGAATGGGTATGCTGGATGATGCGGTGAGGGATTCTGGCATGTGGTTGGATCATCAAGGGAAGGCGAGGGTAGGAATCGGGAGGGAGGAAGATGCGGTGGACAGGAAGTACAAGGCGATCTTCGAGCAAGTACGCTTTCTCCCACCTCTATCAACCACCATCTGATCGAAGTCGATTCAGGTGGCCGCGGAAATGTCTACCCGATCCTCCCCGATCTGCCTCCTCACCAATTGGGCGGGCTACAGACTATTCTCCCGCTCCGAAGCACTGTCACCCGATTTCAACTATGCCCTAACAATGTCCGACACCGTACCAGTCACCGCCCGCGCCACGAGGGATAGGCTCTGGCGCTCTCCTCTTGGAATGTTGTTGGGCGTGACTCTGTTGGGACTCGAGGAAGCGGGGCTGACGGCGCAGGCGTGGGGTATCTCAAGAGCTGGGGCCGAGTATGAGGAGGAGGAAGAGCAAGAGCAGGAGCAGGTCGGAGAGGGAGATAGTTTGGAGACGCTCAGGACGCCCCATGGAGTTGATGGACCCAATCTGAGTGGGGTTGGAACCCTGAGTGAGAGGTCCGGTGGGCAGGGGAGTGTGAGGATGTTTGGTCGGGGGGAGGGGTCATGGGAGGGTATGGGAAGACCGATGGGAGGAGGGGTGAGTGGACTCGGTTTTGTTTCTCTCTCAACAGAGATTCCCCTTGTGACCTGTCGATCCGGACGACAAGCTGATGATACTCTCAGCCGACGACCACCTCACGTTTGGACATCGATGTGGCGAGTATCCGACCAAAGCATGAGGCCGTGACCGTTGTCCCTGGCGTGACTCCTCCGACCCGGACCTTTTCCTCACCATCCAGCTCCGAGACCGATAATCCTCCTCCCAAAGATACATTCAAGTTACGATGGCGTTCTCCCCATTGCAGGTCGACAAGATCGCGACTGCTTCGCCCCAATGATCTCAAGCTCTACCCCTCCCAAAACCTCCCGCTCACACCCCCAGTGACACCTCTGGCCGACACGCGCGTCAACGAGGTTAGTTTCCTTCCCTATCCTATCACCGAGTCCATCGTGGTGATGCTTCCCAGCTCGGTCGCGTACAGCTCATCATTGCCTCCTCCTCTTCCGGTCTTTCCCACTCATCCCACAACCTCGGAGGGCTGATTGAACTCAACCAACCATTCTTCGGACCGCTGCGTCTCGATCACCCTACGAATCCGACGGTCCCCTATCTCCTTCCCGCTCCCCGTCGTCTGAACCCCACTCGCAATATCACACCGACAACGACACAAAGACGAATCACGCTCAACATGAGCGAGCATCGAGGCCACGGTGGTCTCTGGGAAGCCTTCTCCCTCTCCTGCACTTCCCCGTTCTCGTCCGCTTCAAGCTCGACCGAGGCCAAGACGAAAATGATAGCGAAACTCGCGGTGCCGATAGATTTCCCGGACTCTGTCGAGATCTCGTACAGCCGCACGCTGCTTACCCGAGTCGAGGCGAGGAAGGGCATTTTGAGCGAGGCGAAGGTCTTCGCCGGGCCGTTAAGAGGGTTGCAGGGTGTGGTCGTTCCAAGGTTTGGAGGATTGATGGGGGGCCTTCAGAATCGGGTCGGTACCGATCCGAAAACGAAGGCGGAAGCGAACTCAAGTGACGTTGAGGGCGAGAAGAGACACGGGAGCAGGGAGATGAGGGATGGTGAGGATGACGGGGAGGATGGTGAAGATGGGTTGGTGGAGATGTGGGTGTTGATTCATGAGGATGTTGGATTTCCTATGCGTCCAGGCGAAAATCTGATCGCTCCCGTTCGGTAAGTCTGTCTTTGATTCCACATTCACTTGACGGATAACCAAGCTGACCATGTCATCTGCATCACAGCGACCAGATCCTCTCCCTTTACACCCAACTACACGACTCCGGCGTGATCCATGGAGATGTGGCTTGGCATCACGTTTTGGCGCACCCTCCCAGGTCACTGTCCCACCTCGGGAAAGGGAAAGGGTTTGAGAGAGGGATAAGGATGACGGGTGCGGTTGATACGCGCTCGATCCGGCTCATCGATTTCGGGTTGGCGAAGACGAGGTACTCGTTGGTCGATGGCGGGAGTGCTTTTGGCATCGGCTTCGGCTCCGATCGAATGGCGGAGGAGGGACGAGATGAGGAAGGGGAGGTGGATGGAGAGGGGCGATTGGAGAAGCTGGTGGATGATGCTCGATGGGGGGAGATGTGTGCGGATGAGATGGAGGAGGTGAGGGAAATGTTGGGGATGGTCTGAGTGGGAGTGGGGTTGGGCATGGAGCGCTGTTTGGTTGAGATCGATTTCTTCGTCTCGGAGGTAGGTCGGATGACTGATAGGTCACGATCTCCGTATGCTACCGGTTGAGACCATTGGACGTTTGGACCTTTGGTATGTAGGTGAACCCATGCGGTAGAATAGAACATGATGATTCGATATCCCAGGCATGTAACCTTGTCTCTATCTCTTTCCTGCCAGAAGATTAGAAAGGAAGGGAGACCTACTTGAAACGTAAAAAAGGAAGGACAAATGGCGTACCCCATCGCTGTGTGCGAGTGGGTAGAGTAGCAGACCTAGCTGGTCGATTGGTGGTACTTGGCGCTTTGTCCCTGAGGGCAGGAAGACGTGATCGTTGTCAAACAGACGGACGACGTTGCGCGTTTCGTGTGGGTACAAGCGGAAGGCGTGACAGTGCTCCAAACCCTCGAGATTGAAGGGGGCACAATTCTGATACACTTGAAGGATACCCAAAGCGACCGGTGATGGCAACGTTCGCTGTCCGTGGTGCTTCGGTCATACACAATCTCGCCAATCTCCACCGTCCCTTCACGTCCTCCATTGTTTTGCGATGGGTCACCGACAAGTAGATCGGTTTCGAGGGCTCAGTTGGGGACACTGGATCATTATGTGTCAGACGCGTGCCTAAACGTAGAACCTACACCATTCCGCCTAAAACCCAGTACCCCGGCTTTACTCCAAAAGTCTCGGACCCGAGCCCATAGCACAGTCCCGGCTCGCAACAATATGCCAAAGCCCCAAGAACCGGTCCTTCGATCCCAGGTCGAGGCTCCCAGACCTCATCTCGCCATTCCCACTCGACCAATCACGCTCTCGCCCTCGTCTCCCTTCCCGAGGTCGGGTAGTCGAAAGTTTTTTTTTTCCCGATTACGGTAGGTGAGCAGGTGGTATGGAATGTCTGAGGAGGGTGGGCGGTGAAGGAGGCAGTCTCGCAAGGGTCTCGAGAGGGGGAAGGGTCAGAATTGTGGAGGCGCCAAGGGCTATAGGTTCGAGGCGGGTAGTGGGTTTACTTTTGATGCATGATAGGGTAGTGCATGTGAGTAATGGAACGCAACGAAAGAAGCGTTGGGGTATATAGGCCCGCAAACGTCGAGGAAAGGCGATCATCCATTGTGGTCGGCTCTTCGGCCACGATGCGGAGGAAAATGATCACGTGCACGGCGCAATAGAGACCTTCACCTGCGATTGTCGAGAATGGGACCTGCTTACCTCCGAGTCCATCTGATTGATATTGTCATCTAGCTCACCCCGCTTGCCTACGTCTCGCCGGTGACCGAGTGAGCGCGTGGTGCCACAAACTTCGGCAGAAGCTGATCCGGCTTCTGCCTCCCTTCCTCCCTACCCAAGCCTCGACTCCAAAGCAAATCTCCTCCTCCTTCAACACCACTTCCCCCCGCCACGCGGCTGCCAAACCCCTTTCATCGTGCTTTTCTAGTCCTCTCCTTGGTCGCTATGATCTTTCGGTTATCCCAAGTTCCCGACCCGTCCACATCGGCCCCGCGCTCGTCCAGGGGACTGGGTTTGGGACATACTTTCGGGGTCCAGTTCACCTCGGGGACATGTGTTTCACGGCGAGGTAGCGTCCGTCCTATCATTCACTTGAACCGCGAACCGCAATCAATCCAGTCGTCGCTTCACATGATACCTCGTGCTGACTTTGTGATTTAGGGGTTTTGGGAAACAGCCAAGATGTCGACCAACATCCGCTTTCACCAATCCCTGATGAGCGTCGTAAAATCCTCTACCACATCCTACTCACCATGCCTCTCATTTCGTGCTGCCCCTATCACGCTCGGAAATCGACCAAGAGTTGCGAGGCTACGACTGGCAGTCACAAGAAGACTATGGCGATCTCTACGCGTGTTCGGCTCTATCCCTCTGAGATTTGCCGTAACATGTGCTCATCCACCTCTAGTCATCCCGTCTCCCATCTCTACCCGGTGTCTCGGCACCGGGAGACACGCCCCCATACCTGCCACGACAACCAAACCGACTCAGACATCATCGAAACTTCCTCTGATTTCTGATGTGCTTGAGAGCTGGTATGGTCACCATACCATGGACCCGGGGGTGCTATTTGATTTGGCAAACATAGCTCGAAAGTCATGTTGCATCGGAAAAGGTAAGTCTGGTCACCCATGCAAGCGCCCACATCGATCCTCCGCTGATGATCAATGCGGTCAGGAGGTAGATTGGACACCCCGACTTCAGACAGAAACTGCGTGAGGTCGACGAGAGGCATGGCCGTTGAGCGTTGTTTGCGATTGGATGCAGGCACCTGTTTTATGCGCTTTCTTCAGGAATGCTTCTTCTCTTATGCGTACGTTTCCTTGTCTGACGTGATGATCAAAAGAAGGAA
>JAABUH010003568.1_pt1 | contig 13235 bp, 15 predicted proteins | sample 5559121 | NCBI WGS metagenome assembly JAABUH01 (sample SAMN10711871, study PRJNA513364) | rock metagenome | isolation source: Antarctica rocks | place: Antarctica: Victoria Land, Battleship Promontory nord | collected 2015-12-28 | reverse complement strand
GTCGGGCCACGCTATGCACCAGTAACAGCATGTACCAGTGCATGACATGCCACATATGGCGTGACATTGTTGCAAGCACAGTTCTCACCCCGATGTGCCCGCTGCCTGGCGCGCCAGGCTGCGGGCTGCCAGCTGCCGCCGCTGCCGCGGTGCGCGGGCATGGCCGCGCAGGACGCCGCGCGCGGCGCGGTGCTGCCCGGCCTGGGCCCCGCCGTGGAGTGGCTGCGCGGCTGCGTGCGCCAGCGGCCCGGCCTGCGCATGCAGGCGCGCACCCGCGCGGGCCCCCCTCCTTGGCCCGCCCGCGTGGCCCTGCTTCACACTTGCGGGCACCGCCGTCACGCCTCCTAGGGAGCCCTGCTTCGCGCTGGCGTCCGGCATGCCGCCGCCGCAAGCCTGCCAAACCCGGCGCGCGACGGCCCATGCGAGCACGCGCGGCAGGCGTGCGCAAGCATATACGCCAAGGCGACGGCTTGCTGTGCTGTAGAAGAGAACACCTATTTTTCTGCGCGTGCGCGCGGCGCTGCAGGTGCTGGTGACCGGGTCGCTGTACCTGGTCGGCGACATCCTGCGCCACCTGGGCCGGCCGCCGTACTGACGCGCGCGGCGCGCGCCCGCCGGCGCCCGCTTGCGCAGCGCCGGCCTGGTGCTGGGCGCGTCAGGCCGGGGCCAGGAGGCGACGTGACCCATCTGGGATGGTACTGTGAACGCATTCTGCGAGAGCGGCGCTGTGCACGCGGTCGGCATATCAGTGCGTGTAAGCCTCATTTCATTGACAGTTCAAGCACCATCATTTCCCTCCTTGACATTGTCCAGCCAGACATTGCCACATGCGCTGCATCATGCACAGGCTGGTGTCATACAGTCGTGCACATGCAGGAAATAGCAAGGTGCAGATGTTTACAGCCATTAACTCGGGCAGACCCGGAAATTCCATGCAGCCTCCTGCAGGCGTGCGAACAGGGCAAGGGAGCAAGACTGTGCCCCAGCACCAATAAACTGTGACGTGTATCGTACCCGTGTTGTGTTGGGAGTGTTTGATGAGACATCCAATCCCTCTCCTCTGACACTGCTGCCTCATGCTCCCTCAAGGCCAGCTCGTCCAGGTTCCAGCCCATCTGGCTGCCACGGGCGGCGCGTCAGGCGGCGTTGGAACCCCGCGCACCGCCGCCCCGCCCTCCCCGCCAACCCGTCTAGGCGGCACGCCCTTCAAACCCTGAGGCTGAGCGGGCGGCGCGCGAGCGCGCCACGCAGCGCGGCCAGCGCCGCCCCGGCCTGCCGGCCGCGCGCGCCCGAGTTCACCGCCAGCTCGCCCAGGCGGCAGCCGAGCGCGAGCGCGGCGTCGGCCGTCGGGTCGCCGCGGCCGCCAGCAGCCGGCGCCGCGGCCGCCGCACCGGTGCCGCCGCCTCTCCCGGGCCTGGCGGCGGCAGCGACGCAGAGCCTTCCCTGGCTGCCAGGTCCGGCCAGATGCCGCCTGCATGCGCGGCTGGCCCGGGGCTGACACCCGGGGCCGCGCCAGAAGCCCTGCCTGCCGGCAGCTGCTGCGCCGCCGGCCCACCCATGTCTGCCCGCGCTGGGGTGGCAGCCTGCGCGGGGCCTCCGTCCAGGGTTGGTACCAGGGTCGTGCCGCGGGACGGCACAGCCAGGGGGCTCACGCCCGTAGGCATGAAGAGCGAGCGCGGCGCCCACCGCTGCCCGGCGCTGCAGGCGGCCGCCTGGCCGGGCGCGGCATGCTCGTGCTGGAGCAGGGCCCGCTGCGGCGGCCCAGGCCCGGAGCCCATCGGCAGGTCTGCCGCCCGGCCAACGGACGTCCCCGGCCCTGCGCCTGGTTGCCCGGCGGCGCCCGCGCCCGCGAGCCCGCAGACCCGCGCTTCAGCAGGGAGCCCGGCGCCGGCCCTGCTCGGCCCCCCCGACGCCGCCTCGGCGTGCTGAGCGGCCGCGCCTCCCGAGCTAGCGGCATGCTCCTCGTGGTCGCTCGTGCTCGTGCAGCGCGCGCCCTGGCAGTGCGCGCGCCTCGCAACCTCGCCGCGGCTGTGCGAGTCGGCCTGGGCGGGGGACTGCCCGGGCGGGGCGCCCAGGCCCCAGCCGCCGCCCTTGCGCGCGGGCCCGGGGCGGAAGGCTGCGCCGGCCGGCCGCCAGGCGCGCGGCCCGAGCGGCGGCCCGCAGCTGTGGCGTGCGGGGGGCGCAGCTCCGGCGGGCGCGCGCGCGGCGCGCGTCGGGAGGCCCCACCAGGTCAGCGCCGGCTGCAGAGGCGCCTCGCCGCCGCCGAGGGCCGCCCTGCCCGCGCAGCGCCCGGTTGCACTGAGGTCTGCTTCGAGGGTGTGCTGGCAGGCGCGGGATGCCCGGCGGCAAGACAGAGCAAGCAAGCAGCCTTTGACTCGCTGGTCAGGTATGCAGCGCCGGGTAGCCCGGATGCGTCAGCTCACCCCGTTGCTGCCAGCGCGGCGCCGGTGTGCAGCGCGTGCCGCTGCCCGTGCGCTGCTCCCGCGCGCTGCATGGCGATGCGCCCTCATCCGGCATGCGGTAGCTGCTGCTCAGCTATTCATAATTAGTAAGCAGGCCCTAGAAGGGGTGTCCCGAGTGCCTACTCAGCGAGTTAGCGGGGGTGGCTTGCGAGTTGCAAGGTGCGCTTGCTGTACAGGCTTGCAGGGCCAGAACTGAAGGCCGTACCCCTTGCTCAGACAGAGACACTGGGCGCTGCCGCTCCGCCTTGTGACGCGCTGCCAAGCGCATGGAGCTCCCGACCACAGACCACCAGCTGGTGTACACGTGCAGGGATGAGTACGAGCGGCTGAGCAAAGCTGGGAGCAGCGATGCGCCGGAGGCCTGCCTCAGGCAAGGCGGGCGGGGCTGTTCTTCTGCCTGTCACCTCGTGACGCCGCTGGTCTTTCTTTCCCTTCAGGCAAAGCTCCACTGCATTTTACATACACAGGCGACGGTGCTCAGCGTCTGCAAGCAGGGCGGGCCTGTCGTGCCTGGGCAGCTGTGAGGGTCCTTTCTGAGCCGCGTAGGCGCGAGGCGCGCGGCGCAGGCCCAAGCCAACTCGCATCTCGCGCGCAGGCTGGTGTGGGCGCTCGTGCACAGCCCGATGGAGACGGACGTGCGGCGCGGGCGCGCGCTGGCGCAGGAGCTGCTGGCGGGGAAGCAGCTGGAGGAGCGCAGCGAGCACGACTGCATCTACCTGCTCTCCGTCGCGCTGTATCGCGCCGGCCGCCTGCTGGACGCGCGCCGGCAGCTGGACGAGCTGCTGAAGGTGCGCCCGGCTGGGCCCACCACGTCCACCGGGTGTACAGCGCAGGCTCTTCGACGCAGCAGTTCTGGTGTGTGAGCGCTGAGTGCCTGCGCCCGACACCCGACACCGCTTGCGTGCGGCGCAAGTGTGGCAAAGCCCCGCCGCACAGGCGTAGTCGCCCAACCCTTCACCAGGGCACCTATCACGCTCGCGCTCTGTGTGCGCGCGTTGTCTGCTGGGTGCGAAGGCCCTCAAGCAGGCCCCTTGCGGGTCGTGCCACGCACCGCAGCGCTGAGCGAGCAGACCGGCTGCAGGTCAACCCTGGGAGCCGGCAAGGGGCCGCGCTCAAGTCGGCTGTGGAGGACCAGATTGTAAGGTGCGGGCACATCCGCCACCCGGCAACCGGCCCCGTGGCTGCTAGGCGGGCAGGCGTTGCTGTAGACTCTGCTGCTCCCAGGAATCCAGTCAGGCCAGGCTCCCAGGTTCTTCGTGCTGCCAGGGGCTTGTGCGAGTGCTCGTGACCTCGTATATGTCGCCTGTTGACACCCTGCTGTCTCTGTCGAGGACAGCAGCCATGCTCTGCTCGAGTGCAGTTCAATGCATGCGATCAACAGTTGTTGTTATGTATGACTGCCAAAGCAACATGAGATGCGCTGCAGACCTACATTTTGTGCGATGACGGTGTCAGGGAGGGCCTGGTGGGCGTCGGCATCGCTGGCAGCATCGTCGCGGGCGTGGCAGCCATCGCGCTCGCCGCCGCCTTTGGCGGGCGCAGGAGCTGACACGTGTCTGCTAGTGTAGGAGAGATCATTTCCGGGCGCTTTGTGTAGAGTACTATATCAGTGGCTTGTTTTGGTGCACGGGCGTCGCAGCCCAATCCAATCGGTCTTGCAGTGCTTTGCTGCGCGCCCGCTCTGAGCCTGTACGCATTTGTGACTCCCGCGCATCCAGCAAGCAAGGCGTGTAAGTTGAGCTACTCGTCGTGCCCTGAGTCTTGGGCCCAACGCGCGCTCCGCGCGTCACTCGGGCGCTTTCCTCCTCACCAGGCCCTTGAAGAAGTCCAGGCTGCGCGCCCGGGCATGCGGCCGCGTCAGTGTTTTGCCTGGCGCGGAGGGCTCAAGTTTGTGAGCATGAGCATTAATTAGGCGCTCCTTTACAACGCTCTGATTGCCAGAAGATGAGGCACGATGCGCACCAGGGCGGACAAGCGCCACTGTGCAGGTTTACTGTGCGATGCAGTTGCAGAGCCAGGGTGGGTATCTGTGATGGCGCAAGGAACTGAGAGGTGTGGTGCTGCCAGCTCTGGCAGCATGCATGCTGCCAGAGCTGCAGCCTGCAGCGCGCAAGCAGGCACGCACCACCAGCTACGGCTCCCATGACAGCGCAGCCCGGCGCGCGCGCCTGTTCCCGTCCGGGTGCAGCTCGAAGCGCGCGCCGCCGGCGTCCGTGGCCAGCAGGTAGCCGGCGGGCGTCAGGCCGCGCACGGTCAGCGCCACGCGCCGCACGCCCCCGCCGCCGCCATCGTGCTCCTCCAGCTCCACCTGGGATTTGAAAACCCCAGTCAGCAAACCCTCACCATGCAGTGGGCACTCAGCTCCTGGGCTATGCACTCCCCGCCGTGCATTTGACAGTCAGCTCCACTGCGCGGGCTTGCAGTCCCTGTACGCAGTCAGCACGTTTGACAGGCTCACTGCTTGCTGAGGTCTACAATGTGAAAGTAGCGGGTCTCGGGAACAGGCTGCAGCCTTGCGTGCAACGGCATGGAGTGCTGCCGCATCGGTCCCGGCAGGGCGCAGGTGGCCGCGGCCAGGTACCAGGCAGCACGCCGCGCGCAGCACGCCGCTCAGCCCGGCGCCGCCTCGCGCCCGGCCAGCATGCCAAGCACGCCGGCCCCTTGGCAGATGCGCTGCGGGCGCGCCTGCTGGCCAGAGTGCAGCCAGGCGTCCAGGTAGGCAGCCTGCAGCGGCTCAAAGCCCTGCCCGGCCAGCACGTCCAGCAGCGCCTCCAGCTGCGCCAGCACGCCCGCCAGCAGCGCCTGCCGCCTGCCCGCTCGCCCTCACCGGCGCGCCCCACCCGCGCCGGACGGCCGGGCGCCGGAAGGGCGTGCAACCCTCGCATGGACAGCAGGGCGCCGATGACCCAGCGGACGCCTGCAGGCTCTACCCTAGCCTAACCTTATTTTTGCCCTATATCTGCAGACTAGGGTCAGGTTTGACAGCAGCGCAGCGGCCCCGGGCGGCACCTCGCGCGCGACCGGCGCGGGCGCGCCCGGCAGCCCCAGCTCGGCGTGCCGCGCGGCCAGCAGCGCGTTGACGCACGTCGTCGGCTCCGCATTGTCCAGGTTGAGCCCGACGCCCGTGACTGTCGCGAAGCGGCGCGCCCGGAACACCGAGTGGCACAGCACGCCGCCCAGCTTCAGGCCGCCCGCGTACAGGTCGTTGGGCCACTTGATGCGCACGTCCAGCGTCCCGCCCTGCATCCCAGCTGCAAGGCTGGTGGCCTGATGTGGTGTGGGCGCCCGGCCCACCGCGGCCACTTAGTGTGTTTCACCCTGAGTGCCATCTCATGGCAAGCGCAGGCCTAGCAGTCATGCTGGAGCACTCGCGGCCTGCAGCACATCCCGCACGTTCCTGCAGGCGCGGCCGCGCTGACCACACGTGAGCGCTTTTGCGCACAGCAGGGGCGGTCATGAGCGAGCCCTGGCGCTGCACAGCTGGGCCGCGCACCGCGAGCCGCGCCCGCGCCTGCTCCTGCACGGCCTGCACGACCGCCAGCGAGGCCACGTACTGCACGAAGGGCAGGCGCACGCCTGCGCTTGCATGTGTCAACCCTGTACATCCCAAGATTTATGTCGTCTATCCAGCTTTACGTGTTGGACAAACACACATGCGTTGGCGCGGCACAGGTACTGCGAACGTGCAACCAAGGGTTACTTCCTGCACAGGATGGGGCGCGCAGGGGGCTGGGCACGCCGGCACTGGCGCGCACCGGAGATGTCGAGCTCCTTGCTGACGGAGAACATGAGGCAGCCTATGGGGGAGCTCCACTGGTTCTGCCCGCGCCCTGCCCGCCCGCGGGCAGGCTGCATTGGCCTGGGAAGTGCAGCTGAAACATTCGGGCACATGCTGCCATGCACGCATGGCCTCGGCCTGCAGGCAGACGGGGACGCTAGAAGCCAGTGTGATCAATCACACTTACATTGTCTTAGACAGGGCTCAAACGGCCTCCTGACCCGGAGCCCGCCGACACTCAGGCTGTGCCTGAACGCGCGGTCGACACAACGCCAAGCAGGACTGTCGAAGGGAGAGAGCCACATCAGCTGGCCGTGTGTGTGTTAGCCACTGCTGGGTGAGCGTCTTCACCACGCCAGCCTGGATGCCATGCAAAGCGCATGCAGAAAATGACGTAGGATGGAAAGCATGCAGGCATGCACTACATGAACACCCTCGCTGCGTCCACCGTGACTGCGCACCTTTTCCGGACACCTGGCGGTCGGCGACGGCGACCATGCCGTCTGGCACGAGCGCCGCATTGTCCTGCAGCAGCGTCTGCGTGGACGGCAGCTCGCCGGCCGCGAGCAGCACGGCGCCGAGCGCGCGCGTGCGCAGCGCACCAAAGTAGGCCCCCGCGTCGAGCCCCGGCCCGGGCTCCCCGGCGCGCGGCGCTCCGACGGCCACTCGCACCGGCAGGCTGCCCTTCGGGTCGCCCTTGGCCGTCACCAGGTCGCCCTGCCGGGCCCCGCTCCATTAGGAAACGCCGAGGCGTCACCACTGCTCGGCCAGTGCGTTCCTTAGCAAGAAGAAGGGGACTGCGCCTGGAGCCGCTGCTGCGCTGCCTGCAGCAGCTCCGGCGTCCGGCCGAACAGGTGCACCGTATAGGCCGCAGGCGCAGCACCCGCCATGCGCCTCAGCGACGCCGCCCGTGCTGGCTTACGGAGGAGAAGGTGGCTGCCATGGAGACACGCGTGCTGGTGGACCATGCCCAGCCATCGGTTTCAATCTGCAGCAGCTTGCAAGCGATGCATGGAGCCACTCCTCGCTAAGCCTCAGTGCAGCTCAGTCCACCGTACACAGGTGCTAAGCAAAATCCTTCCAGACTGGTCGCCTGATGCGGAGGAAAGTGCAGCGCCTGATTGAATGATGCAATGCTTGCGCATGCAGAGGGACGACCAACCGGTTAACAAGCGGGTCGTCTCTGCTTGCCGGTGAGAAGCAGCTTGCCTGTACTGTCACACGGACCTACCGTTGCCTGCTGACTGCCAACTGCCTGTCACCTTTGCATCGTCTGTGCATCGCACGGCCACCAGCTGCGAGCTGCGGGAGGGTTGCAACGCTGCGGGCCGCTCAGCGCCCCGTCCGAGGCAGCTGCGCAGCCTGCCTGCGCCTGGGCGGATCAGGCACCTGTGCGTGCGGCAGCGGCCGCAGGCACCATGGCGAGCGGCGCCACCGTGTCGCCGCTCGCAAAGTATAAGCTGGTGCGCCGGCGTGAGGCGCACCGCCACGCTGCCAGTGTGGTGCATTGACCCCCCGGGCTGCCGACACCCGGGCGCGGCTGCGCAGGTGTTCCTCGGCGACCAGTCCGTGGGCAAGACCAGCATCATCACGCGCTTCATGTACGACAAGTTTGACAACACCTATCAGGCGCGGCGGGTGCCTGGGCGGTGCGCAGCTGCGCGGCGCTCCGTCCCCGGGCTGACGCGGGCTGCGCGCAGGCGACCATCGGAATCGACTTCCTGTCAAAGACAATGTACCTGGAAGACAGGACGGTCCGGCTGCAGCTATGGTGCGCTGTGGTTGCAGCACTGCGCTGTAGATGCAGCACTGCCTGTGTTTGGTGTGGGCCACCCTGCGGCGGACAGCGGTGGCGGAGAGGGGCGCGCCGGTGCTGCGGCAGGGACACGGCAGGGCAGGAGCGCTTCCGCAGCCTGATCCCCAGCTACATCCGGGACTCGTCTGTCGCCGTCGTCGTGTACGACGTGTCAAGTGCGGACCGCTCCAGGCTCGGACAGCAGCCTGCTGCTCTCCGCAGACCCCCCGCGCGAGGCGGCTGAGGGTGCCGGCTGGGGGCGTGCGCCAGACCGGCAGTCGTTCCTGAACACGGCGCGCTGGATCGACGAGGTCAGGACGGAGCGTGGTAGCGACGTCATCATCGTCCTGGTTGGTGCGCCGAGCGTGGCGTTTGCGCTGGAGCCAGGGCGTGGGACGAGGCAGGGTTTGACGTGCTGACGCTGTGCCAACCCGCCCGCAGGCAACAAGACAGACCTGGTCGACAAGAGGTATGCGTGTCTGCCTGAGAAGCGCCTCCTGTTGACACTGTTTTCAGTGGGTGTTCAATAACCCTTGCTTGGGGAGAGGCAGGCAAGTGTCGATCGAGGAGGGCGATGCCAAGGCGCGGGAATACAACGTGATGTTTATCGAGACCAGCGCCAAGGCCGGCTTCAACATCAAGGTGCGCGCGGCCGCCGCGAGGGCGCACCGCTGCACCCCTCCCTGCTGCCCGTGCGGCTGCGCGGAGTCAGGGGAAGTGCGGAAGCCTCTTGCCCTCAGAGCAGGCCCCCGGCCCCCCGGCGTCGGCCCAGCCTCGCGCCCCGACGCGCGCAGGCGCTCTTCAGGAAGATCGCGGCCGCGCTGCCGGGCATGGAGTCGCTGTCGGCGGCCAAGCAGGAGGACCTGGTGGACGTCAACCTCGCGCCCGCGGCCGCCAAGGCCGGCGGCGCCTCGGGCGCCTCGTCCTGCGCCTGCTAGTCGCCGGCCGGTGGCAGCGACGCGGGTCTGCGCGTTGGCGGCGCGGTGCGGGTCTGCGCGCTGGCCGCGCGGGTTCGGGGCGGGCGCGGTGCGGGTCTGAGCGTTGGCGGGAGCGATGCGGCGAGGGTGGCGAGGAAGTCCGGCAACGCTCCGCAATGGTGGATGTGTCTCGTGTGTCAGCCCGCCACGGAGGCTGGCAGCGCTGCAGGTGGACGCGGGCGGGGCGATGGGAGGCCTCTCCGGCTCCTCTCTGCACGCAAGTGCCTGCCAGTGCGTTCTGCGGTGGAGCACAAACCATGTTGCACGACGGCCTCGTAGCATCTGCCGCATTTGGCGCCTGCTGACTGCCTGCATTGCGCGCTGCGTGCTCATACATTGCTTCACATGAGCGCGCATACTGCTTGCTTCCGAAGGAGCGATGTGACGCAAAGTCTTGGCGCATGCTGCGAACACCAAGGCGTAGGCCGTGAAAGGGCTGCTTCGTGTCTAGAGCGAAGGCAGTGCAGTTGTCCTCTTTCAGGGAGGGACGGGGTTCGGTGGGATTGAGCGCCATGCAATGATGCAGCTGTCTGTCTAGTGGTGAGTCCTGCATTGTGCCTAGCCAGGTAAGGTCCAGCGTCGGAGTGAGAGTGCGTCACGTAAGGCGGGGGCCGCTTGTAAGTGTGAGCAGACATCAGATGCACCGCAGCAATAGCTCTTCTTTGGCAACTGGCCCAAGCTTGCAGGTAAGCCTGATGTTATACATTGATCCATGAGTGCTTGGTGCTAGCTCGACACACAGGTAAGCACTGCCTAGGGTGCCGCAGCAGCACTCTGCGCGGCCCAGGGCAGCAACGGCGACAGCTTCTGCGGGGGCCGCGCTGGCCGGATCTCCCCCGGGCGATCCACATACCTGTCCGGCAGGCCCACTGTGGTGAGCACTTGCCTGTGATAGCCACATTACATCCAATAAACCTTGTTCGCGTCTCGCGGGACCTTTCAGTGGTTCGCACAAACTGCAAAGGCCCCGTTGACTGGAAGGCGCACTCTATGAAAGCCATCTGTGCCGCGTCGTTGTTCCGCCGCCGCGAGCGCAGCACACGCGTGTAACCGCCCTCGCGCTCCGCATAGCGCTCAGCTATTTCGGTGAACAGCTTGTGCAGCACCGCGTCGCCGCGCACCACGGCGGCCGCTTTTCGTCGCGCAAACAGCGTCCCCTGCAGCACCGCAGGGCACACTGCAGCCCACAGCATGCTGACCCAGCGGCAGAGCGAGCAGTGTGCTGGGCACTCGGAGAGCCAGAGCTGCTGCGCACCTCTTTTGCGAGAGTCACCATGTTGTCGGCCACCCTCCTCAGCTCCTTGGCTTTTGGCAGCGTGGTCTCTATTCGTTCATGCTCCAACAGCTGTGAGACCATTGTCCTGTGCGCACTCCCTGGTCAGACCACTTTGGAGCAGACATACGCAAACCTTAACAAACTAGCGCACTAGGAGTAAATACAGGTACCCCCCACGTACCTGAGCATTGACCACCTGTGCGCATGGTTCCGCTGCAGCCTGTTTCCGGCAATCCTGTGCTTCATGCTGTGCACTCGCTGTCAGCTCTAACTTTATAACTCCACTTCGCGTCCTTTACGCCACTCTGCCCACAGTTCTGCCCAAAGCTTTGCTCAAAGACGCCTTGCCATTCAGCGCCTGCGTGCGGCCTAGGGGTTTGCGACCCACACAGGGTCCTCTCAGAGTCTGGTTGCTCCTGTGCTGCTAGTACAGGCAAAACACTGCGACAGGCTCGAAAGGGGGTATTGGTGTGCCTGTTGAAGCTGCATCGCAGGCTTGTTAGCTGTAACTGTGAAGTATAAGCCATACTTGGCACGGACTTTGAACAGACTGAGTCAGTATCGATAGGCAAGCACTCTGATAAGGACCTCTTCTGTCCTGACTGCGTCCCAAGGGAAGGCTGAGGAGCCCACAGGCCGCCACTGCGCGGCATGCAAGTCACACCATAAGCAGTTGTTTTCAGGAAGCACAACAAACGTAAAGAGCTCGAGCAAATTACCGCTGAGCAGTGGCGGTGCCATCCAGCCTGGGAGCCCGCGTGTAGCAGGCAGCTCCGCCGTCCAGCAGCCAGTGGCCAGGACGCAGTAAGCGGTGCAGGCCGCTTGCCGCAGCTAGTTGGCCGCGATGGCGACCCGGTTGCATACAGCGGCAGCGCTGCTTCTTGCCGCGCTGCTTGCGTACGGCCTGCTGCGCCTGGCGCGCTTTGTAGCGTCTTACGTGCGTATCATGCGGGGCCTGAGCTCGGTGCCGGAGGCCCCTCACGGCCACTGGCTGCTGGGGCACGTGCTGCCGCTGCTGCGCGGCACGGCGTGGGACCTGATGGCTGAGTGGGTGGCTGAGCAGCCGCACTGGTCGTCAGTGGTCAAGCTGCGCATCATGCAGCGCCACATGGTCGTGGTGGGCTCAGCCGAGGGCGTGAAGCGCGTGTTCCAGGTTGGCATCGCGGCCCCCGCATTTATTGCAGGGGCTGGGGGCGCAGGACTTGACGGTTGTGGTGACGTGCCTCACCTTGGGTCGAGCAGCGACAAGGAGCACTGCACCGCGCTGGCGGCGCAGCCTTGTGGCGGTCCAGGACAGCTCCTGCTGCATGTAGAAGCGATGTGTGTCTCCTGGTTGTGACGCCCTGAAGTACTGAGCTGCGGGTGGGCGTGGCCGCGTATGCTGCGTGTGCCTTTCTGCAGCGGGTGGAAGAACCAGAACGCGTGTGTGCTGCCCTGGCAGCCGCAGTGGGCCCAGCTGCAGCAGCGATGCGAGCCGAGGCCTTCAGCGCCGCGCGCCAGCATGTCGCCAGCCCCCCTGCAGCGCCCACCGCCGCGCTGACGCCTGGCGCGGCTGCGCGCAGACGCGGCAGCGCGCGTACGTCAAGGACCTCGACTTGAGCTTCCACCCGTTCCTGCCCATCCTCGGCACCGGCCTGGTCACCGCCGACGGGCCGCTCTGGCAGCGGCAGCGCCTGCTCATCGGCACCGCCCTGCGCGTCGACATCCTGGACGATGTGGTGCGCCCGTGCTTCAGTCTTTGCATACCACAGTCTGCAAGCAGCCCTGTCTGTAGAAGGTGGTGGGCCGTGCGCGGGGCGCTGCTGCAGAACACGGCCCGCATGCCCTGCTGGAGCGCTCGTACTAATCTGTCTTTCATTGCTACCCGGCACCAGAAGCAGGCGCCCAGCTGGCGTCTGTTGCGGGCGGGCGGGCGCCGCAGTGCGCGTGGCGGGGCTGGCGTAGCCCTGGCTTGCATGGACACTGCGTCCTGCTGCGTGCACGGCGTGGACGGGTGAGCGCGCGGCGCGCGGCCCGCGCGCAGGTGGGCATCGCGATGCGCGCGGCGGGGCGACTGAGCGCCAAGCTGGAGGCCGCACGCGGCTCCGGGCGGCACGTAGACATGGAGGAGGAGTTCCGGCTGCTCACGCTGCAGGTCATCGGCGAGGCCGTGCTCAGCCTGCCGCCAGAGGAGTGCGACCGGGTGCGCGGCGGCCTCGCCTGCACTGGGACGCGCTACTCACTGTACTGCACTCCTGCGCTTGCAGCAAGTCCGTATGGCCACGGCTCACGTCACTGGCCGGAGTCATGGCCCTCGAGTCAGGGCGCCGGCCCGCCGCGCTTAGGGGATGAGGGTAGGGCATACCACGCGCAGGTGTTCCCGCAGCTGTACCTGCCGGTGATGGCGGAGAGCAACCTGCGCGCCGTGCGCCCCTGGCGCGCGTGGCTGCCGACGCCCGGCGCGGCGGCCCACCTGCGGCGCCTGGCGCGCCTGAACGCGTACATCCGGCGCATCCTGCGCGCGCGCTGGGCCGCGCGCTGCACGGGCGCCGCCGCGGCCAAGCCGGACATCCTGGACCGGCTGCTGGCATCGATAGAGGCGCGCCCCTGGGGTGCGGTGCGGCGACGGGGTGATCCTACCCTAACCCTATCCTGCTATGCGCGCAGCGCCCCGCGCCGCCAGGCCACAAGGCGCCGCCTTGACACTCTGGTGCCAGCTGGGCACCCTCGGGTCTCGGTTCATGTAGCCAGCCAGGGGTGGCGGGTGCGTGCATGGCAGCAGCCGCAAGAAGCACCCTGTGGGCTCGATACCCTCTGCGCCCACTGCTGCGCGCGTCCGAGCGACCGGCGCGGGCGCAGGCCGCGGGCGGCACGTACGACGCGGCGCTGGAGACGCAGCTGTGCTTCGAGGTCAAGACGTTCCTGCTGGCGGGCCACGAGACCAGCGCCGCGATGCTCACCTGGTCGC
>JAABUH010003566.1_pt1 | contig 13238 bp, 25 predicted proteins | sample 5559121 | NCBI WGS metagenome assembly JAABUH01 (sample SAMN10711871, study PRJNA513364) | rock metagenome | isolation source: Antarctica rocks | place: Antarctica: Victoria Land, Battleship Promontory nord | collected 2015-12-28 | reverse complement strand
CCTCCCTGCAGCTGCGCTCCCGGGCGCTGGGCCTGTGCTGGCAGCGCCACGCGCTCTTCATGGCGTCTTGGGGCAACAACCATGCGGCTGTAGCCCCAACACCGACATGCGGCCGGGGATGGCGCATCCGCATGCGCGCTGGTGGGCCGGAGCAGGCCGATGCTGGGTGCACGATCGCCCGCCGCCGGACGCGAGTTAACACGGGGCTCACCCGCGCCCAGCCTGTCAGCTCGGGCTGGCGCCGAGCCTGAGGCCGCCGGGCCCGGCCGTGCAGGCGGCGCCCTTCTTCGACCGGCTGGTCTTCTCGAAGATCAAGGCGCGCCTGGGCGGCCGCGTGACGCTCATCCTGAGCGGCGGCGCGCCGCTCGCGCCGCATGTGGAGGAGTTCTTGAAGGCGCGCGCCCGGCGCCGCCGCAGCAACCTTCCTCCCTGTGCACGCTGGTCCGGATTTCGCGAGCCGGGGCAAGGTGATGAAGGCGTGCCAGACCTGCCGTGGTGTGACGTGCGAGCCTCACACTGTGCGAAGTGCGACTGTGAAGTTGCGCTTGGGTTAGGGTCGCTACCCCTGAAGCAGGGAGCGCGGCGCGGCCTTCTGCCTCACCTCCGTCTCACGTCCCGAGGCTGCGGGGCCAGGTGGCGATGTGCGCGCCGGTCGTCCAGGGCTATGGCCTGACGGAGACCTGCGCGGCGTCCTTCATCGGCGTTCCGGACGACGCGGTGCGCACGGCCGCCATGCCGAAGCGCGAGAGGCCGCGCCCCGGGCCGCTCGGTGATACGCCGGCAGCCAGCATGCAGGGCATGTTTCAGGCTGCCAGCGCATGGCGACCGGCGCTGCTTGCGTTTCGGCTGGTTACATCAGGAGGAGTGTGAGTGTTCGACGCTGGCGCAAAGCTTGCTGGCGCGCGGCAACACACACACTGGCGTGCGGCAAAGCAGCTCCCGCTCTTTGGGCGTCCAGCTTAGGGAGGTGCCGCTGGCGAGTTACGCTTATCTGGGCGCATCAGCCGCAAGCCTCAGGTTTGCTTTAAGTGCCAGAGCAGCTCAGCGACGTCGGCCCGCTCACCTGTGGCGCGCGGCGCGCCGCAGAGCATGAGCGGCACGGTGGGCCCGGCGCTGCCGTGCGTCAGCCTCCGCCTGGAGGCCGTGCCTGAGATGAACTATGACCCGGCGGCGGCGCCGCCGCGCGGCGAGGTGTGCATCGCGGGGCCGTCGCTTTTCTGCGGCTACTACAAGGACGAGGCGAAGACGGCTGAGGCGCGCGCCCGCCCCGCGGAGCCTCGCGTGCGGGCGCTCTGGCGGGTGTATGGAGCGGTCTGCGCGTGCCTGATGCTGCGTTCTGTGAGGGCTACGATGTTGGTGGTGTTTCAGGGATGGGGCACAGGTGCCGCACGCTTGAAGGGACAGAATGAAAGGTAGTGATATCGACGGTGTTGCAAATATGCCGCGCAGGTGCTGGACGCGGACGGCTGGTTCCACACGGGCGACGTCGGGGAGCTGACCGCGGACGGCGCGCTGCGCATCATCGACCGGAAAAAGAACATCTTCAAGCTCTCGCAGGGCGCGCCGCCGCCGGCCGCTCGGCTCCAGACCTTGCGTGCTCCCTCTTTGGCTCTTCCTGCTCAGAATGTGACGCGCCAGGGGCTGCATCGAAGGAGTAGGCTCAGGGTGTACAAGCGTGGAGCGCATGCATGCGCCTGGCAACATCATATATCATGGTGGCACACTCTGGCTGCGATTATGTTGAAAATGAGGGTCGCCGCCAGCCCAGCAACGCGCTGCTGCACGCCGGGAGTGTTGCCGTGTGCAGCGCGCTGAGCAGCTGATTAGCGATTCACCTCAGCATCTCTCCCCGCAGGCGAGTACATCGCTGTGGAGAAGGTTGAGGCTGTGTACAAGAAGAGCGCGCTGGTGGAGCAGGCGCGGCGCCCGTCTGCAGAAAAATTTACAATGTTGTCAGAGTCAAGCAGCCCAGCATGCCTGCCTGCCTGAGCACGGTCTGGGTCCTGAAACAGCCAGCTTAGCCACAGCGCTTTGGCATCCACGGCGCTCTGCTCGCCTGGTTCTGGCAGGCCTGTCAGGCCATGCCATGACTATTTCCTGTGATGTTCGTGCTGTGATGGATGGGAAGAGATGGTGGGCTGGGTAGGGTTGGCATTGCCGGGAGGCCGCAAGAGGCGGGGCTCAGCCCGGCTCCCGCGTGAGCTGCTTGCCAACTACAGTTGCCCTGGAACGCGTCACAGGCATGGGCCGGGTCGCCTGCCACCGCGCATGCAAAGCCAAGCAGGAAGGGTCCGGCCGCTCTGGGAGCGCACTGGCAGCCGTGGGCGCTCCAAACGCGCCGGGCGTGCGCGCGGCCGCCGAGCACTCCGGCCGCGCGCGCAGGTCTGGGTGTACGGCAACAGCTTTGAGAACGTGCTGGTGGCCGTGGTGGTGCCGAGCGAGCCCGCGCTCAACGCGTGGGCGGAGCGCGAGCGCGCAGCGGCCGGCGGTGACTTTGCGGCGCTATGCCGCAGCGACGCCGCGCGCGCGCACGTGCTGTCCGAGCTGACCGCCACCGGCAAGGAGGGCCGCCTCAAGGCGCGCCGCCCCCGCATGCCCCCCGAGCCGGGCGTGGTCTCGGGCGCGGGGCGCGCGCGACTGACGCGCAAACCCCGGCGCCGGCCGCAGGGCTTTGAGGCGGTCAAGGCGATCCACCTGGAGCCCGAGCAGTTCACGGTGGAGGCCGAGCTGATGACGCCGACGTTCAAGCTGAAGCGGCCGCAGCTGCAGAAGAAGTACCAGGCCGTGATCGACGGCCTGTACGCGGCGCTGCGCTAGGTCTGCGCCGGGGCTGCGCCGGGTCTGCGCCGGGGCTGCGCCAGCGCATTATCGATGACCCGTGCACAGATGCTGCGCTGGCGAGGTGGTACCAGGCCGTGATCGACGACCTGGACAAGGCGATGCGCTAGCGCGGCAGCGCCGGCGCGCGCCCCGCGCCCCGCACCAGGCCGCCGCGCTGGCGGGGCGGCGCTGGCGCGCGCTCGGCGGCCCGCACCAGGCGCTGCGCTGGCGGGGCGGCGCTGGTGCAGGGCTCGGCGACCTGCACAGGGCGCTGCGCGAGCGGGGCGGCGCCGGCGCGCGCCCGGCGACCCGCACGAGGCGCTGCGCGAGCGGGGCGGCGCCGGCGCCGGACGCCGGGCCCGCGGCGGGCGGGGGAGCGACCGGGCGTACCCCTGCCCTTGGACACAAGCCGCTGCGCAGCACGCCGCGCCGTGCTGATGCGGCACGCGGCCTGCGGCGGCGAGAGGCCGCGTACCATCCGGCCTGCTTCAGGCCCCGCGCCCCAGCGCTTGTGCTGCCCTCATCCTGCCAGGAAAGGGCCAGGCGCTGCTGTCAGCCTGTGCAAGGCGCTGCAGCGCGCGCGCGCGCATCGCGCAGCGCAGGTCGGGTTCCTGGGGCATGCAAGGCGCGGGCCGGCCGGCTTCATGCAGGATGCTGCATACGCGTGCTGCATTAGCTACAGGGACGGGGTAGGATCAGGTTTACGGCCCTGTCCTGGACACATGAAGTGCCCAGCAGGGTGGCGAGCTTGTGGCAGGCTGTGTGGGAAGCGCGTGGCGCCGATGCATGGCTGTGCAGGGCTCGCATGCGTGAGCTGACGCGGCTGTGAGGGCAGGAGCGCTGCCAGGGGATGCCCGAAACGCCTCGAAAGAAGGGACGTGGTTGGCGCAATGTGCATATAAGTGAGCAGCTGCGCTGGGATTGAGCGCCATTGCGCTTGCCTATGCTGGTTGTCTGTGACAATATGTAGGCATGCAGTACTGTGCGCTGTGGTGCTGCGTGGCTGTGCTGGAGCCTGCATGTACCCGCGCCTGGCAGCCCCCAGCAATGGGGAGCCTGGGGGGGCGCCCGGGTGGGGCGCAAGGTGCAGCAGAAACGGCTATGCGAGTGTCTGTTCAGCGCAATGTGTTGTGTCGCGGTGCTGGGAGCGTGAGAGTGCGAGTGGTCGCCGTATGCGTGGGTGTGAGAGCGTGCGGTGCCGCTGAGGCTGTCGTGCCTTGCTGCCTGGGTTGAGGCTGTGTGTCTCATTGTAACCCTGTAGCTTGCTGTGCGGAGCAGACCTGTGCATGTGGTGTCTTTGCATGCATCTTCATGTGCACGGATTTACACAATCTGTCCTACAGATTTGCTTCGATGCACAATCAAGCAAATCTGTCCTGCCCGACCTCGGCTCCGTTCGCTGTCACCGCACCCCTGAGTAGGTGTAGGAGAGGGCCGTCCTGCTTCCTGTTAGGTGGGTGTCATGCAGTGCCACGCTGCGCCCGGCGGGCGGCCATGCTGGCCGCGGCATGCGCCGCGCCAAGAGCCTGTCCTGCCACCGGGCGCTGCCCTGTGGCCGCGGTGCCAGAAGCAGGGCGGCCGCTGCCTGGGTGCACCCATGCTGGCGCACGCCCAGGACATGCCCGAGCCTGAGCCGCGCTGTTCCATCTTTGAGATATTCCCGCAGAGCGGGCAGGACGTGACCATCCTCGACGCGCGGCGCGCGCCCTCTGCTAAGCTCGCTCCGCTGCACAGCGCAGTGACCACATTCGCGCGTTGCTGACCGTGCATGGCGCTCGGCGGGCCAGGGATGCGCTGGAGACGTGCGGGCTCCTGGTCGGCCCCGGCCGCGACTCGTGCTTCGCGCAGTTTGGCTGCTCAGCAGAGCGCACGACCAAGTACTTCACGGCGGTACAGGCGCTCGAGAGCGCGTATGAGCGCGAAGGCGCGAGCCGCGCACTGCTGTCCCGCTCAGCTTTCAGCCTGCGCGTTCGCAGCTGCGCCGAAGCAACCTGTGCGCGCTGGCGGCGTGCAGACGAGGGAGACGACGATGAGTACGTGCCTGACAAACCAGAAGGCGACTCGACGCTGCCCAACCCGCTAGGCTTTGTCTGGCGCTCGTGACCGGCGCGCAACGTGTTGCGGCGTGATGTACGTACGTATTTGATGGCCCCCCGCCCCTTGAACCTGTAGAGGCAAGTTCAGTGTGTAGGCGTGCGTATGGGCACTGTGCGAGGTTTTTGTTGAGCGTCTGACGCTCTATTTTGAGCCGTGCTTGTGATGGTGCGTGCCGCTGTACAGTGGGGTTGCTAAAGAGTAATGGCCGCTGACTTTTCCCCTCGAGAAGCTGAGCAGAGAGAACGACGAGCAGTTTTGCAAATGTATTGGTGAAACCCCGGCGCTAGTGTGCATGTTGTCAAAAGTGGGGAGCTGTGGCATTATGTGTTCCAGGCTCCCGATGGCAGTCAACAGGCTGCGCCTTGGCGCTTGGGCACTCTTCCTTGGCAGGTGTTGCTGATGTATCCTGGCCATGCACAGCGGGCAGGCAGGTGTGTGTATGAACGCTCTAGCTTGGTGACTTTGCATGTGTTGACCGCGCTTGCAGTCCCACAGAATGTAACATTGGTTCAGTGGCACACATGAGCTGGATGTATACGCTGCTGTTTGTGTTTACACATTGTCTGCAAGGCAGTGCACATTTGTTGTCAGGCGCCACCATGGGCCATGAGCTTTCCATGTCCTCATTCTGCAGCAAAGTCTATTGGCAAAATGCCTGACATGCCAAGACATACAGCTTACATGCAAACTCTGAATCAGGCCATGAGCCATGGACTCGTACCAATGTGCAGGTCTAGGTCACGGTGGCAGTGCAGCAAATGTGCACAAACGGGCAGAAGAGATGCGCATGATGCATCCGACTGGCAGAACATCCCTGACAGGCAGCAAGCCAGCAGCAGCAGCCGATGATCTCGATGGTAGGGTCACCACCCAGGGCATTCGAGGGCCAGTTTAAAGAGCGTCACGGTGCCCATTCAGACCCATGTGCAGCGCATGGGATCCTACTCTACCCATTAGAACACCTACCCATGCGGTGATCGCCTACAACGACTCCAAGCAGCAGTCTACCACAGGCGTAACGCCCTTCCTCAACACCGGCGGCCTTCCCTTTTCTTTCCTGACGTCCGCCACCATTTCCCGCGCCGCACTTTCTTGCGCTCCGCTCCCCTGCGCCGCCCTCTCGCGCCCCAGCTGAGCTTCCTGAAGGCATCCTGGGCCCGGTGGAGCCTAATGCGGGCGCTGGTATATTAAATATTGAGGAGCCGCTCACCCACAACCGCTTCACCCGCCTGGACCGAGTTTTGCAACCCACGCGTCATTCGGGGTGGCCGAGCCGGACCCGGGCCTGTCCAGCGCCATGCGCTTGCCCTGCAAGTGGCCAGCTTCACACCAGCGGGTGCGAGCTGGCCGCCATGCGACCTCCGGCGACGTCAGGGTTGCAGAACCTCGTCGGACCAGGCAGGTGGAAGCGGTTGTGGGCGCGCTGGGTTCCTGGCACCCCGACGAACAAGCGCACCCGCTCCGGGCACCACTGGGCCCAGGAAGACAATTGCTAGCTCGTCTTCCTGAGGACGTGGGTCCCCGGGGAGACGCGGGAGAGGGCGGCGCAGGAAAGAAAGGGCGAAGGACATCGCTGCGCTTAAAACGGCGGCCGAAAAGCGAGGAAAATATCGGGTGGCCGCCGGTGTTGAGGGGCGATGGCGTTGCGCCGTGGAGAACTGCATCAACAAGCGCCGCCATGGGACCACCCAAAAACAATAGCAGGCAGACCCTTGCCCTCACCAGGAACGCGGGCAGCAGAGCGCGCTGCTGCCTGCTGCACCCTGCACCCCGCCCTCACCCGCCAACCCAGGCTCACCACAGAAATGGCAGCACGGCGCGCCGCCGCCGCGGGTAGTCCTTAAAGCGCTGGATGTACCACGCGTGGTGCGCCGCGCCGCGCGGCCCCAGGTTTGCAAACGTGAAGGCGGCAAACGCGGCCGCCGGCAGCGAGCGGGCCGCGAGCGCAAAGCCGGCCCACTCCACGATCTCGCCAAAGTAGTTGGCGGCGGACACGTACTTGAATGCGCCGCCCACGGGTATCCGGTAGCCCGTCTCGCCGGGCCGCCGCAGGCCGCGCAGCAGGGCGTCGGAGTGCAGGTTCACCGCCCAGCCCAGGGCCCACGCGCCGGCGCCCAGCCAGAACAGCGCGTCAGCGCGGCGGCTGGTGGGGTACACGTACAGCAGGTACAGGCCCTGCGCGCGCCGCTCGGCGGCCGCGTCACGCTCGCCGGCGCCCGCGCGCGCACGCGCGCGGCACCCTGGTGGAGGCTGTGAGCACGCCAGCCGCGGCTCGGGCGGGCAGCCCAAAATGCCGCTTGGGGCCCTGCGTGCGGTGAGCTCATGCGAGCGCCCTGCGGCGCATAGGCTTGTGCTAGGTAGCATGCGGCAAGCACCAGAGCCACTCTGTTATGGGAGCGATGGCAGCTAAAAGGGGAGTCTGTCGAGGTAGTGTGGCGCTGCCGCGCCTGCATAAGGCCATTGTAGGCGCAGAAGGCCAGCGCCATGAGCCACACAGGCGCGGGCGTCGGCTTGCCCCCGCGCTGCACCAGGAGCGGGTAAACAAACGCGCGGTGCGCGTAGTGCGCCAGGAAGCAGGCAAGCAGCGCCGCGCGCGGCAGGGAGACCGGCTGCAGCGCCGCGCCGGCGGCCGGGCACAGCAGCGCGTGCGCCAAGAGGCCGGCCGGCACAAGGAAGCTAGGCGCCTCCTGCGTCTGCACGCACGCGGCACAGACCGCTCGAGGGGCCCGGCACAAGGCAAGGGGGCACCGATACAGCACACCGGCTGTCGACAGACAGGAAGCAGGTGACAAGCCGTGGCGAGTGGCAGGCAGGCTGACACGGCAAGCCTGTGGGTGCACCAGCCACGCCACCCGCGCTGGCACCAGCGGGCCCCAGCCGGCCTTGGAGTACCTGCGGGGCGCCGTGCAGGCTGGCTGGTGAGCGCGGAGGTTCTGCAGATAAGGAGTCGAGCGAGCTGCAGTGCATGCACACCTTCCGTACGGCGCAGCGGGCTGCCACGTCAGCGCAGCAAAGGTGACGGGGGCCGTGAGCAGCATGCCCCACGCCAGCCATGCTGTGACGCGGTCTGCATTATTGGTGAGCAAACGCAGGGCAGCCTGCATCACGCGCGTCGCGTGCTTGGACCGCCGACTGGCATATCACCTTGCTCCTGATGAGCCTGGCCCGCAGAAATGAATGCTCGCCGTGTATCGGCCAGCTAAGCAGGCCCAGCTTGTGGCTTTGTGACTGGTGATCACCAGTCACAAAGCTCCTGAGGTAGATGATGGAGCTGCAGCAGCCTATGATCCTAGGGCTGAGCTGCTCTGCAGGCTGCTCTGGAGGCTGTTGACAACGAGAATGTCAAGTGTTGAGCTAAGTTGCACTTCCGTTGTGATATTTATCACGTGGAAGCCTATGCAGAGCACAACAAGCGCTGTGCTCGCATGCATGCACAGTACCTGCTTCCCTCTGGTGCAGTTCTTACACTGATACTGTGTGAAGTCTAGACTGTGTCACTGGGTCTGCTGCGAACCACTACGTGCTCCAAATAGCTGCAGGCCGTTGCAGCAAGAATGACACCTACTAACAAACAGCAACAGCAGGGACTCGTGTGACACGACTGTCAACAGAGTGGCATGCGTTGCTGAAAGCGCGCGCGCGGGAGGTCACGACTGCAGCGCCTTGAGCGCCTCCTCGACGTGCGTCTCCACCTGGAACTGGTTGTTGTGTATTGCCTTTACGACGCCATCCTTGCCTATCACGTAAGTCTGGCGGCCCTCCAGCAGGCCGAGCAGGTCCTTGGGCACGCCGTACATCTGGCGCACCTGCGCGCCCGGGACCGCCAGTCAACCTCGCAGCTTCACGGCGCCGCAGTCAGCGGGTAGCTGCTCTGTTTCATGGTGCCATCCAGATCAGGCCTCGTCACAGGCTTTGCAAATGCGATAACCGAGTGGCACATTCCCATACTTACCGGAAATGCTGTGCATGCACATGTCAGACAGCAGGGCAGCCAATGGCAGGGACGCGTGCAAGCAGAGGCTGAGCCACATTGCTGCCTTCGCCAGCCATATCTGCATCATGCCAGATCTGCTCTCTGCACACACTGCACAAACTTACCGCTGCCCTTCAGCAGAAGACACGGACCATGTCTAGCACAGGGCTGGATGCCTGCTGAGGCAGCGCATGAAGGCACACAGTCAGGGGGGCAAACCTTGTTGCCCTCGTCCGCCAGCAGCGTGTAGGGCAGGCCCAGCTTGCTCTTGAAGTTGGCGTGCGACTCCGGGTCGTCGCCGCTGACGCCGATGATCTCCGCGCCCGCGTTCTTGAAGGCCTTCTCGCGGGGTGCGGTGCGTCACAAGGCAGCGCACTGCGCCTGTTTGCCTGCGAGCAGCAACTGCGGCCAAGAGACATCCACTGCAATAGTCGGTCGTCGGCAGCATGTACGGCGAGCCACTTGTCGTGCTCGCGAGCATGGCAGAAGGGCAGCAAGTATAGTTGAACGTGTCCGAAACATAATGTACCAGCTGGGTGCGCAGGCAGCTACGTCAAGCGCTTAAAAAAGCTACAGCGGTGCAGAGGCGTCTGTAACTGCACACAGCAGTCTGGTTTGCTGTCAGCGCGGTCCACACCGCATACGAGTCCTTTAGCGCCTGCGCCTGCTTGGTGCAACCCGGCGTGCCGTCCGCGGGGTAGAAATAGAGCACCACGGGCTTGGCGCCGAAGAAGCCCTGGTACTTCGACAGCTTCACTGCCTTGCCGCTCTGCGCGCAGGCGCAGCAACAGTGAGAATACATAGGTCGCAGGCAGCGCAGCAATGCACGCAGGCGCAACAATAATCAGAATATGCAAAGCAGGCAGCGCAGCAAGACAGCCATATGTGCCTATTACTTTCTTAGCGAGTACCACAGTAGTACGCACTGGACACCACTCAGGTTCTATCGTAACTGTGGTGACACAATGGCTGCACATTGGCTCGCACTGCGCTAGCATGCCGTACAGAGCAAATACAGCGTCTCTGAACGATCAGTATACTCACTGAAAGGAACAGGGGAGCGCTGCACACAGCTCACGCCAACATTGGGAGGACATGCTGCAAGTCAGCACATGCCATTGCCAGCAACACAGTGCAATTCGAGGCCAGCGTGCCTCATCCTTCAGCTCAAAGTCTGGAGCCTTCTGGCCAACCTTGACGGCCGCCCTGATGCTCAGCCGCGCGGCCCGCGGCCGGCCAGTGGTGAGCGATTGGCGAGCGGGCCTCAGGGCCTGCCCTGCAGAGAACGCGCGCACGTGCATGGTCAGCTGTGTGTCGAGAAGCTCGTGTGGGTGATTGGTTTACACAAGTTATTGCTCAGTCAACTTGCAGAGTGTGCATGTCGTGGAGCAATTCGAGTGGTCGTTTTTGGATTGCTTAGGTTTGCAATTCGAACACAAATCAGCAGGGGATGGCAGGACACCCCTTGTTGGTTAAAGAGGCCTGTGAGCTGGGCGTCCAAACAAACAGCCATGTGCCCGTGCAGCGAAGAGGTTCTGCCACCACTTTCGTGAGCATGAGGCCATACTGAGGCAAGGCATAAAGAGCCCTCCAGAAATTAAGTAATATCGTGTGACAGCTTTACTAGGGGTCCAGACCACACAGACATAGCTCAGCTTTCTTCACGCACCTCGCCCAGCTTTGCTGACACCCGCACAACACCAGGGGCGCTCACAGGATGACCTCGTGAGGCGCGCCAGTGCCCCTGTGCCCGCACGACAGCCGCGCGCTGCGGCTCTGCAGGCTGTGGGCAGACCAGCCCAGGATGAGCACGAGGGCCAAGCAAGCGGGGCGTCATGCAAGACACCGCTGCAACTACAGCGAAAGCAGCTACCCTGCCCAGAACCACCACACTCCACCCTGTGCCAACCACAAGCGCCAGTGCGCACCCCACCTGCAAGACGAGCAGGCAACCTGCATGCCGGCTGCAAGAAGCCAGCTTGCAGCCATTGTGTGGCTGCAGCCGGGCGCAAAAGCTCGCGCCCATGTACGCTGCACCTTAAATTTGCACTGGCACGCCACAGCGCACGGGTGGCATGCGTGCCGGCGCCCCGCGCCCCCGCCAGAGCGGGCATTACCGCACCGGCCCCCGCTGGCGTCGGGGCTGGCTGAGCCCGGCATGCAGCAAGACAGCGTGCCCGCCGCCCCGGCCACGCCCAGCACGCACCCCTCAAGGAGGAAAACACCCACCGCATCACCTGCGTGCAAGCACTGCGCCCAGGCCCCTCGGAGAGACTGCCGCAGCGTCCATACCCCTCGGAGACGGCCACGTCAGGTGGGTCGGCGGCAGGCCCGTAAGGGTCCCGGCTGCCGCGCCCCCGCACATGTGACCTCACCTCGGCCAGCCCGCCCTGTGGCTGCACGCATGCGCAAAACCAAGGTGGTCCAGGCCCTGGCCACCGCTCAATAGACAAAGCCGGCGGCGTCGGGTTTGGCGTGGTGCGCCTCATGGTGCGCCCCGCCCGGCGGCTCGTAGTGCTCCCTGCGTCCAGCCCGCCCGGTCAGCGGAGACACAAGAACACTACCCTGGCACATACCCTGCTGAGCCCTGGGCAGCGGCCGACGGCTGCCCACACCCTTCAGGGCGCGCGCCGCATGGCGCGTTCCAAGGCGTGTGAGTAGGGCCGGTGGGCTACTGCCTAAAAGGCGGACAGCACATGCCATATCGCCATCTCAGCAGTCTCTTTAACCCTGCATAAGCATGTGTGTGGCGGCTGAGGCGGATGTGACACCCCACCGCACGCACGTTCAGGGCAGCTGCCGGGCCGCGGCGCGTTGCGGCTGGGCGGCGCAGCGAGCCGGGCGCGCGCGCCTGTGGGGGTCCCAGTGCGCGCGTCCGTGGCCATGGTGCACCGCGCCCGCCGCCGGCGCCGGCTGCTCGTGGTGCGTGCCGTGCGCGCCCGCGTGCGCGCCCGCGCCGCCCGCCTGGCCGGCGCCCCAGCGGTGCGGCGCGGCGCCCGCGGGCGGCCCGTGAGCATCGGCGTGGCCCTGGCCGTGGCCCTGCGGCCGGCCCGCCGCCTGGAAGGCATCAATGCCGGCGCTGGCGCGGCCAAAGTGGCCGGCGGAGGAGTCAAACGCGCCCGCCGGGTGCGCGGCCGTCGCGGCCGGGACCTCGTGCACGCTCGCGTGCGCGGCGGCGCCTGCGGGCCGGGCGACGGTGAGGCCGTGGCTCTGCAGCTGGAGCTGGGGTGCTGCAGGGACGGGCGCGCGAGGGCGGCCGGCGTCGCGCAAGCCCCAATCAGCGGGAGGCCAATGCGGCCGGCGGCGGTCCCTGCTCGCGGTCACGCAAGGCAAGGACCCAAAAGGAAGGTCAGTGCGCCGACACAGGTGAGGTCACGGGAGCGCTCGTGTCTCAAGTGGCACCTGCGGTCACAAACAACACAGCGACCAAACCCGACTCCAGACGCACACCGGCCCGTCAGGCTGTGTCAGCAACGAGTTCTTGTGTCGAGAGATGGCGACGCGCCGGGCACGACGCGGGTGCAGTCCACAGTCCGCACCGTCGGCATGCGCGCGGCCGATCATCGCGCCGTCCGCGCCGTGAGTGTGCGTGGCGGCCGCCGGCTCTGTCGTCGCGCTGGCGCCCGTGCCGGCGCCCGCGCCGCCGCCCACCGCGGCCGCGGCCGCCTTGGCGCCGGGCCACGCGTGCAGCGCCTCCACCATGTGGTCCATCACCTGCCGCCCGCCTCACGCCCTTCGGCTGCTGCTCTTCCTTACCAATTTACCCTACCCATAAATTGATGTGTGGCCTGCAGAAGTAGGGTCTTCAAAAGCAGGTACTAGCGGTGCACGCAATGGGCGAGCGGGTGTCGGCCCTGGCTCAGGCGGCCTGCGGGCGCGGGCGCGCCGGGCGCACGCCCCGGCCTGCCGGCAGCTGCAGGCGCGCGGCCAGATGTTCCGCTGCCAGGGCCGGCGCGTGATCGTGGGCAGCGCGCTGCCCAACCCAAACCCTAACAATGCAAAGCGGGCCGGGCGGCGGGCGGGGCGCGGCGGGGCTGGGCGCATTATGGCCAGGTGGCTACTGCCATGGCCGGCGGACGGTTGCGGGGTGGCGCGCTGCCCAACCCCGACCCTGTCCATGCAGAGCGGGCGGGCGGCGAGCGGGGCGCGCTGCGGCTAGGCGGACCGTGGCCAGGGGCCGCTGCACAACCTTGACCCTATCCATGCAGAGCAGGTGGAAGAGGAAACATGGGCCCGACCGGGCGCGGCGGGGCTGGGCGCACCGTGGCCAGGTGGCCGCTGCCGTGGCGGCTCTGCACGCCCTGCTTGACCAGCGCCTCAGCCAGCTGCGAGCCGAGCGGCAGGCCGC
>JAABUH010003565.1_pt1 | contig 13238 bp, 12 predicted proteins | sample 5559121 | NCBI WGS metagenome assembly JAABUH01 (sample SAMN10711871, study PRJNA513364) | rock metagenome | isolation source: Antarctica rocks | place: Antarctica: Victoria Land, Battleship Promontory nord | collected 2015-12-28 | reverse complement strand
CCACCCAGACCACCCAGACCTCCACCGAGCCCACCCCCGCGCCCTCCTCGTCCACCTATCCCACCTCGACCACCGATCCCACCTAACCCACCCATCCTTCCTAGATCCGGTCCAAACTCGCCAGGTGGAGGCAACTCATCCCCCCAATCCGGATTACCGACCCCAATCCCACCCATCGGATTCCCACCTACTCCAGGAAACCTCCCTCCACCTCCCATCCCAGGCCCAATCGGATCCCACCTCGCTCCAGGAGGCTGGATAGATCCACCAGGTCCACCCATGAGATCGGGATCACCCCTTCGCCGAGAATCGAAGAGCGGGTGATTGAAGTCGGCATACATGCCTCCTCCGTCTCCTTGTGGGTTGAATGAGCCTGGTGGTCGCATGGCGGCTAAGGGATCGAGGTCACGATGCCCGATTGAAGCGGGGTTGTAAGGGGTTCGAGAGGGGTGGAGGGGGTCGATGAGCGGTTCTGGGTGCGCAGGAGGGGGGTTTCGTGCGGGTTGAGAAGGAGCAGGGTTCCGAGGGTCGGATCCAGAAGTGGTACTAATGGACGTAGTAAGCTTGGTCATGCGAAGACTGCATGGAACGACGTACGGCTCAGTGTACCCTTCTTTGTGCAGGCCGGGAAGGAGCTTGGCGATAATTTCTCGCTTGTACTGGTCGACAAATGCCTTGACCCTAGGAGACCGAGATAAGCGAAGGATCTACTTGAACAACGTGCTGACTCACGCGGCAATGGATTTGAACCCGATGGACTTGGCGGGTGCTTCTGGAGAGCTCGAACTCGGCGCCGAAGAAGTCGCCGAGCTGGGTATAGGGAAAGCGGGCGGTGTAAGGAGATCGGAAAGGACAAGTGAAAGAGTATGAGGAGCGCCATTCTAAGAACCGCAAAGTCAGCGGGTACCCCTTGCGCTATGGCTGCCAGGAGCAGCCAGACTGCTCAACTAGTAGTACCCACTTCGGCCATAGCATCAATCTGTACTCTCCCGCCCATCCTCCCAACCCTCACTCGGAAAGTCATAGCGCTCTGACCATGTCTGTACTCGAAGACATAGCTATCCTCACCTATTGCATTCCACCCGGGTGGTAGTTGGCCTTCCACAGGCCCGGTGTCTTCTTCAGCTTCCACAGCTGTCGCCGTATCGGATGCTCCGTCGTCAATGTCACCTCCAGCGTGACGCTGTTCGAGCGTTGTAGCGGTAATTGGTGTGGTGGTGGACGAGATGAGGCGGAAGTCGAGGTTGGTATGGATTGTGTGGACGAGAGCGGCGATTGCGTCTGTTGGATGAGGGAAGGGTGATGAGGTGGACCGAGGTAGGAGTGTCGGGAGAAGGATAAGTAAGACGTTGGTATCGAGAGGGTCAGACATACTGGCAGTGGATTTACCAAGTTGTTCAAGCGAAGCGGGCCAATAGAAACGAAGATCAGTAAGAAGGTAAGAAGTCGCGCTAATAAGGCAGTCGGGAGTAGACGAAGCCTTGAAGGTGGATGTGCCGTAATGAAAGGACGGGAGCTTCGGCGATATCTAGGCTGGCATTCTTCACGCATTGCTGTGCATTGACTTGCTTCGCATACATCGTCATCGTCCCTCGAGCTTTGAACAGCTTCGTACACCCAGCTCATTCCTTCAACGCCAGGGGTATCGTCGGGTCACACGCGCCACTCATGCGAATGGTCAAGCCATCGTCCACTTTAATCAGCCAGAGTTACGATTGATTTGTCACCATCTTTCGTTCGGTCATACTGCCTTTCTGCCCGCAACTACGAGTCAGAGTGGCTAGCTATGGCGCTGCGAGAAGGTGCTAGGGATTGCGACATGCATGGATGGATTGAAGGGATAATTGACATAGATGTTGACGTATAACTAACGCGTCATCCATCCTTGATATCTCACCGATAGATCTGCTCACTCTGCTAACCCGCCGTTAAGCATTAATCGTTCCAACATCACATAACAGCTCAACGACACTCTGCGCCGCTCGTCCGACCCCGATCCTTTTGCTCCCATCCTGTCCGACGACGTAGAACGCGGACGATCCCTCTCAGCCAAATCGACAACCCTCTCAAACTGGGTCGCCTCCCTCAATCAATCAACGCTGACTGCGTCCGATCCAACTCCTTCCACGCACATCACCATCTCCCACCCACTACCGTAACCGCTGCCATCCCATCAGATCCTATCCCATACCTCCTACCTCTCCTCTCCCCATTGCCGTCTTCCATCTCGCATGATCATACGGGACCTACCGAGCAGGAGCTGGCCACTTTTGTAACAAGGCTGCCCAACATTGACCCGGCGAGTCTGGCCTTACATCAGGCTCTGCACCGGTTTCGACCTTTAGATGAGGACTACGCTGCACATAGATATGACGAAGCATTCAACTGGTCCGTCTTCGTAAGTCATTGCATATCGTGTCTTTTCCTGTGTGCTGACAGTATCAAGCAGCACTTGGCCAAAGACATCGAACGATAATGGTATTGCGTCGTCTTCTGCTCTCGTCGAAAACCCGATTCCGCGTCATCATCGCTGTACAAAGCCGATCGAGAAGCGCACCAAGAGGCGGTCCATAACGGTGGACTGGTGATGTACTGTTACGGTATACTCGACTCTACCGGACTCAAGCTAGCCACCTGCATCTGGCAGAGGTGAGCGTTATTGGCAGGCATTGATTGAGGTCAAGCTGATGAGATGTAGCCGTCGACATGCAGTGAAAGCTATTTCTGGACCGAAACATATGCTCTCGCTATGAGGTAGGCAAAGGACGCTTATGAGGTTTATGAGCTAGAGCGATGGGTTTTGAGGAAGGTCAAGGGCAGAGCGGGTTGAAGTTGAGCAAGTGGGAGTGTGGCGAGGTCGGTTGGTAGCTTTGTGAGACGGAAGGTGTTCTGTTTATGAAGTGATGATAAGGACTTTTTGCTCTGCATTTTATTCGGTGTGATCATGTTGTGTTCTGTGCGCCTTCATCCTGCAAAGCCCAACCGGAAATCGAGGATCGCATTGTGATACAATGCGTAAAATACCTGAGTACCATAGAGGGCTTTGGAAGGCACCTCGGCCGCCACACCGGAGTGCCGCACCCGCTCGCAGCTTTTTCGCGAAAGCCCGTCCCCGCTCAAGCCAAGAGAGGTGCCTATGGACTACGGCTACGTTCATCGCCTCCTTTCTCTTCCTCTCTGCATTGACTCATAAGGCAACGTGGTCTTCACAGGCTCTGTCCTTGAAAGCTCGCGGTTGGCTCTGTGACGAGTTCAAGCGAGTGTGAGACGTAACCGACAGGTTTCGCAGTGCGGGAGATTGGAAAAGTCGTGCCGGAGTTTGGGGAAGTCGAGTCGGATACGGGTTTCGCTCTTCTACTTCTCGATACGAACAGGTAGCAGTGCGCTCAAGGGGTCGCTCGTCTGGGAGCAGTGCTCGTCGAGCACTCATTGAGTTGGTGAGTCAGCTTCGGTTGGCAGCTCGAACCACGGCCTGATCAACTGAATAGCCTTGCCACCGCTTCCGCGTCACCTCTTCGCTCGACTTTCTCTCTTTCCACTCCGGGTCATCGACTCGTAATCGCCCCGAGCAACGATCCTCGTCAAGACACTCCTCCAAAAGACCGTATACGTATAGTTACCGAGTCGAGCGCAGTCTTACTGCACACCTTCATTGGTCTCAACGCTCCTCGCCGTTTCAACGTGGTCGCTTCCGATAGATCCTGCCTGCAGGTTCGAACACATTGGACTAAGCCCCAGCCAACAATTCCGGCGGCACATTGAGGAATCGAATCTCATCCTTCCACGAATCCCAGTCGAGAAAGACTGTCACAAGCGTATAACAACTCTACGCTCAAGAAAATCGTGAAACGGCATAAAGCAGAGCGACACCACTGGCGCAGTCTCCTGCTAGCAGGAGATCGTGCTCGACCTTGGGCCGCCCAAGGTCATCTCTAAGCGATACCATGCCCTTCATCTACCCGCCTCAGCCTTCTGGGCGTATATCCATGGCTGGCGCGATGAAGCAAGGTCGCCAATCGCTGGAGAGCGAACTCGCAGTCGACGAGGAGCTTGGGCATGGCTACGGGAATAGTGGAGCTTGGGACGCTATGGTTGCCGAGGATGAGACTCGTTGGGACGATGACGCTGAGGATAGCGATGTAAGTCAGCTTCTTGCGCACCGTTTGGCTGTCGCTGACTGCAGGTGCTCCTTCTTTTCATCCTTTTTTTCCCGACCCCGCTGTTCGTGTCGGTTTCCCAACTCCGCTTGATTCAACCTCTGGAACGCCTGGACAACAGGACGACTTCACCATGAAGACCCGCCTTCCACGGATGTCGTTCAACGGTCGCCCTTATCCTCCGATACCTCCAGACGCCAAAACCCTTCCTGTCCCGATCGACGACTGGTTCGAGCAATCGGAGCGTAGTGCAGGCCCTATGCCGACGCAATTCAGCACTCCGCCAAGCTCTCAACTGTACGGTCGAAACGAATTGGCGCAGCTTCCCGACTCATACTTCGCGAATGCCTATGCAGCGCCTGGCCATACTTCGGGAATGGAGTACCCTGAAGACCCACGCAATGTTGGCTATGGGCAGCATTTTTCCGCTTGGTCACCATACTGTACGTACCCCAATGTGCAAGCAATGGGTTACCGCGCTCCGATCTTGCACCCGAGGCACGTTCAGCTACCTGAGAGGCCAGTCACTCCGCACGACACGTATCGCTACCCTTCCAGCCACACAGAGCATATCTACGTTTCCCCTGCTGTTGAGGGTCCGACAAAGGAGGCGTTGAATACGGCCTTCGCTCATTGGTATGTCGATCAGGTAGTCGATCTCCTCGTCAATCCTGGTCAATTCCGACCTGGCGTGCGAGGCGCTTCCGACGAGACATGGGGTCTTGGCGGCAGGGAAAGGGACGGTTGGCTCAGAGTGGGACGAGCGCCACCTGATTACTCGAAGCCATGGGGAAGGATGGGTATGACCTCGACGCCTTTGCTCGCGGCCCGCAAGATCCGTCAACGTCGCCCCGAAACGGAGCCTTTTGACCCCTGGAATATCCTCTGGAACAACGAACCTAAACGCAGTACCACACTCGTGACTTTCGTTCTCGACATGATTCAGCGTATGACGATATCGCCAATCGCCATCGTCTCGGCCATCTGGTTCCTTACCGGTCTCGGCTTGCACGACGGGGATGGTCAAAGAGGAGCGGAGCTCAGGGATTTCCTTTGCGAGCAGAGCTGGAGTGACCTTGAGGCGGTCGAGAAGAGGGTTACCACTCTCGGTCTCCTGCTCGCTGGAAAATCGCTCGATGACAACTCGTTCCTGAGCAAGTCCTGGTAAGTCGGTAGTACTTATTCTGTGTCAATGTGCTTATATCTCGCAGGTCCGAAGTTACCTCGATCCCCGTCAAGCAGATTGATCGTATGGAGCGCGCCGCTTTGCAAGCCCTCCACTTCTCCCTCCACATCCCTGTTTCCTCTTGGGCCGATCATGTCAACAATCATTTTGCTTCGCTCATCACGAAGGAAGCGATCGACGAGCTCGATTCGATTACGATCCCTGCTTTGGACGAGATGGTTACTGAGGCTCGAAACGTTGAACTGCGCGATCCAGGTTCTCTCACTCCATCTCGGGATCATGACCGTCGATACTCCGCTCAGGAGCTACCAGCTGCTGCGGACCAAGCTCTCAGCAAAGACTGGGGATCTTTCGCCCGAACCTACACCATCAATCATGGCGATAACCGAGCATCCAAGAGACAGTGGCCCAATTCCATGGACGCCGAGATGGAGATGGCAGAAAGGACAGTCAGTGCACTGGTCGACGATGACATGGACGAGGATGAGGAGTTCCTGGACTACGATGGTGCGGAGCGCTGGCTCCCGTCAATCTCCGAGCTCCGACGTTCCGCGTCGCAGTCGAGCGCGCAGGGCTTTGACTCTTTCCGGGGTTTTAATCAGTGGCGATCAGCCGTGCAGCCTGACCCTCAGCCGCGCGTTTCCTATGTTGATTCCACTTCGCGCTCCAGCTGGGAAAGCCATCCTTACTACCCGGACTTCTCCGTCCCCCATCCTGTGTACGGCGGTGCAACCGGTAGCACCGCTTACAAACAATTCGTCGACGACTGCCTGCAGTGCAAAAGCAACATTACTCGCTCCAGCGTTTCGAAAGTGCATGCTCGCAACGCTCCCGGTGCCTCGGTATCGCCCTCCACCTACAAGAACACCGCTGTGTTCCTTGAACCCGGCATCTCGATCATTCGACCACCGATGCACGATTTCTCTGGGAATCCACCAACAGCTAAACGGTGGGGGATGCGATCACTAGTGTGATGAAGCTGTTGTTGACATTTGGTCGCATCTTCAGCTTCCCTTCACCCTCTCTCTCCCCTCTCTGCATTACCGCTTCGACAGCATATCGATAATCTTCATTCTGTAGCAGACCCCCACACGTATCCATATCCGGCGCTATTCGTTTTTTCTCGCGCCCAAGCTTCGCATTCAGCAGGCTTTACATCTCATTACTTGTCACCCTTCGCATCGATACACCTTTTTCATGATACCGTCTCATATAATTGGGCTCTGCCCGATAGACCACCTCATTTACGAATCGCATATGTCGTTCCTGTCTGATCGACGATCTGTCAACCAAAACACCAAAAAACATCAACCGCTTTCATTCATGTTTATAATTACCCTCCATATTCCCTTCCTGCTACGCCTTGCTTCGATGCTGTGGTATATGTTACAATGTAGACAATGCATTGCATAGTGGGACGATATTCAATGCAGAGAAACTAGATCGTGTCCTCTAGGATCTAGTAACATGAGAGGGGTGTATGGCTTGCAAGGAAGCTCCAAGGAAGCGGTAGCCAAGGAAGCTACCGCTTCCCCTGCTCATACTCCTCGACCCAACTTACGACCCCTTCCCAAACTGCTACTCGCTCAACACCATCAGGCAGCCATCCCTCCGCTATCAATCGCTTTCTCATTTCTGCACTCTTTTGCAGCAGTCCCCGCTCGGCTTTCTCCACATATGTCATCCCGTCCTGATCCTCCAGGCGAAGGACGATCGCGTTCCAAGGATAGTTCCCGAATAGAAGAACTCGAACTGGAGGTGAAGAAGTCGAGGCGTCTAGAGCGTTTTCAGCTGAATCGTCGATGAGGACGATCGCTCCGGTTCTATGGACGATCTGGTTACGTCGTCGGCAGATCAGCTAAGTGGATCAAAAGAAGAGAGACCAGCTGGTGAGGACGAACCTCTGCCTTTGATCGCTTCTTATGGGAAACGAATGCTCGTTTCGCTGCTTGCCCTTCTTTCTCTTCAACGGTAGGTTCGAGGTGCTGAAAAGCTCCAGTGAAGTGAATCTCGTCGAATACTACATATCTCCCATCAGTCTGGGGTACCGGGGTTGGAGAGAGTGATGTAGTGACTGACTACCTGGCATATGCTCGGCTATCCAGTCTTCGGTACCTGCGCGCTGCTTCTCCGACCTCGCTGTAATGATGATCAGACTGTTCTCAACGGTCAGCTATGCGTTCTAAGACTGTTCAGGGGGCGGACCTATAACCCATGGCTTTCAAACGGAGTAGAGAGGGTTTTGCAGAAGGGAGAGGAGGCGACTTCATGTACAGTCCTTGAGCGTATAGTTTCCCCTTACAACACACACTATATCAGTCTAGGGATAATGCTTATTGCTTGGGGAATGACAGGAGGTACTTACGACCATCTCGACTGTTTCTGTTGGGTTGCCCCATCCTCGGTTCTGCCAGTAGAGATCTACATCTTCCTCAGCACATGACTGATAAACGATTGAACGACGGGTGAGGTCAGGAGAAGGGGTAGCTAGGGTGAGGAGAGGCTCTCTCACAGTTTTGAAAGTCATTCAGGGTAAGTAGGGGTACGGTATGGAATGTATCGTTATGCACTGCGCGAGTAAAATCGTCAACGATGTACGGCTGAATCACGTCAGAACGAACTTACTATGCACGATGGTGGCATTGGTCTGACTTCGAACACGTCCAGTCAGCGACTTTGTGGTCTTGGTTTCCGGAGTTCCCACCTACCAAAGCACGTCATCCATGTCAACGGCGATAACACCCTTCGAAGATGGACCGGCTTCACTGTCGAGGGACGAATGTATGACTTGAGTCATGATGACGAAGTTAGCTGGAAGGTTCTTAGCTGGACCGAACGAAAGACTGGGGGTTCTACAGGATTTTACATAACTTACTCGTAGAGTTACAGTAGCTCCATCCAAGTCCCCACGTGGTTTGAAGGGGTATCAGGGGAAAGTGGCGGTGCCAAGCCCCGACGTCAGACTATACGAAACGGTAGACAGCCATAGAATCTGCTCCTGCTTCGGTCAAGGAACACAGACAGCGAGTGCATCGTACAAATACAACTTGTCGCACATGAGTCAGTGCCAGCTATTCCTCAACGAGACTTTGCGAATCGATCGACTTGCCCTGTCTAAAAGTCCCTTCCCCATGCGCAACCTCGGACAGTCTTTAGTCACTCGACTGCTCGGAAGATTCATCGCAGACTGTCGGCTTCGTGTAACGTTGCGTATGGTCTGTTCGTTGTTCAGCGACTGGTCTCCGATGCTTGATACCGCTCGTACCGCTCACATTCCCGGATGATTGGCTTCTCGGCGCGGACTTACCCTTACTGCGCGCTTGGTAGGTATCGGGTGAAAACTCGCGGGACGTGGTCTCCTTCGCTTCTTTCGAATCACCGTCGTCATTCCTGTGTCGCTGCTTCTTTGTGAATTTTTTTCGGTAGCTACGAAACCCGCTACGGCCGCGATCATTCTCCAGTGGGCGCGCTAGCTTGCGCATCATCTTCCACGCCTCACAGTGCTCCTTTATATAACCTTGGCGAAGGGCCTGGAAAGTCCTTTCTTCAGTATCACACTTCCTCAACAGACTCAATGAGCTCACAAGCTGCTGGTCGGATGAAGGGATTGTCTTGAATGAACCGTGCCATTCGACATCAGACTTCTTGGTCCTCTTGGGTTCCGCCGAATCCATTTTGGACGTCGGTACCGGTCGGTAGGATGATTCGGGAAGCTCAGGGATGATGAAGGGACCAAAAGTGCGCTGCTCTCTTGTTGGCGGAGCTTTTGATCCGCTTGTTCCTCTGTGGTCGGACATAAGGCTGTATGTGATAGTGTCGTGATCTGGTGATTAACCAGAGATTGTTCAGGATGAAGATTGAGGTAATGCAGAAAAAACAAGACTCTGCTCTTTTATTCGCCACTCTGAGAGCCGAGGTGGGCTTCTGATAAAGGATGGCTGATCAATCTTGCGATATCGTGCCATATGCATTGCGAGGCATTGAGGCATGGCAGGCTTTGCCTGCGTGTGTCAGTGGCCAAAGGAAAGATCGAGAGAGATTGGTTCTTTTGGGTTGATTCCATGAATATTCAATGATCTCGCTCGCCACTGGGGGAGGTGGTGGCGGATTGGAGTACCTAAGCGGTGACACTTCCCTACGCCTAATGAACGGTCACGATCAGTACTGATGAAAGACGTCGCGACTAATCACAGCCTCCCAGACGGAATCTCACGATAGCATCGAGATGAAGATAGGCCGTAGCACAATATGAATCTACATATAATACCATTGTACTAAGCCTACCTCTGTACAGTAGAGATGACCGTCGTGCATGAATCATTCGATCTCAAGTTGCAGGGATATTTGATAACAGCGAAAATGATCAGCTAAGTAGCAGAATGGCACCCGTAAGCTTGTCGACGCTACTGTGGCCGTCCCCCGTCCTGGTAGCTCCGTGCTCGCCCTGACGTAAGTGACGAGACTTCGACGAAGACCAGACATTCGAGGGTTTGGTGTGGAGAAATCGCCCTTCGGCGTATGGCGTTTGTCGGACCTTGATATTTGGTACACAATCATCGTTGTTGTCGATGTGCTCAAAGATGGTGGACATGAGGGAGTCGGAGTGCTCTGCTCAGTTGATGATTACGCTTATAATAGGAGGATATGCTCAGGCGTATTGGCTAGTCCATAGGTGAAGTAGTACATGCTGTCCACGTATCTGCTATTTGATGTTACATAGCTACTGCTCTCATGACTTGCTTGTATCTCTCCCCATCCGTACCTAATCTACAAGCTCAAAGTGTCACCTCCTCTTGTCTGATCACTTTCTCATGTCTTCCCTCGTAATCTGCTCCCAGTCATCCCCCCTATCGTCTCGAGTGTCGCTGAGATCTACAGGCTCGAGTGATGATTGGTTGCAAGTGCGGCGGCTTGAAAGGCTAGAAGCGCGTCGGTGTTGTGAGTATCCTCTATCCCGAAGATGAAAATCCTTGAGCTGTAGACGGCTGATACCCTGTTGTGACTCCTGTGTGAGGTCCGGAGTCCTTCTTCTTATCGCTTGACGAGGTCCGGCAGTGCGAGGAGTGACTGTGACCGCGAAAATTGCCCCTAGATCCGGCCACACGGCGTTGTGCCGGCTATCCGATTTCCGGAACGTAAACCTAACCATACAGTGGCGAGGGAACGAAAACTCGCCTCGACTCTCTTGCAGGGGTTGACAAATCTTGAAGGGGTTCCCTTTTCTGGATGAGAAATTTGCGATGGGTCTGTGCCGGAAGATTTGTCGTTAGGAAAGGACATGGTGTCTTCGGTATGGCAGAGCTGACGGAAAAGCGCTGCAAGTGGCCAACGCATATTTTTTATGAAGCACTCGAGGGCACCGGATCAAAGGATGTGCTTTGAAAGGTTCTAGACCAAGCGATGTTACAAAATTCGGTCCATCTCGGGATGAGAGTCTAGTAAAGGATTACGCTGCGTAAAGGGAAGATTGTCTTGCCTAGACTGCGGCAGGAGCCAATGTCAGGAAGACGTTGGCTTGATACGATATAGCCCAATTTCGAGGCGACCCTAATGGCTCGGATATTGTACTCTTTCGGTTGGATCAGGAGTGAGAGGGCTAAAACACATTGTCCGTTCGCTACCAATTCGCGACGGTTATGTCCAAGTGATTCACCGCATGGTCGCCGCCTCAAGGTGATTTGATGCATATTGCTCACATGGGCATGCGGTGGTCCGAAGAGGCAAATCTGCCGAGGTCATTCGTTGCTGTCCTGCAGATCTGATTCGCAAGGGTATCATCCAGCTCCGCTTCGCGCGCTCGTTCCAATCGTAGACGCTTGTCATGTCTGTGCATCAGGCACTTGTCTTCCTATTCCGAACATCATCTGACTTTGGCTGGGCGTACGTAGTGTACCGTGATCCTCGGCCCGGTAGGGTAAGGTGAACTGATATCCGGGGCGAAGCAGATCTTCTGAGCGCTTTGAGCATTGACTGATCTGAAGCCAGACGAGCGGATCTAGGTGGCAAAACCGTAACGCGATTCACCTAACTTAGTTGTTTTAGGCGCGCGGAAGCCTGTGGCTAATGTTATTTCAGAGAGGTTTAAGTCTTAGACCCGACGAAGAAAGTGAAAACAAAATGGGAGACAGCATGTATCACCGCGTATAGAGCCAAACATTAGCGAGGGCATCAGAGGGGCCATCACATGATTATTGTGAGAAATACGGCTTCAAGCAGAATCGTCCAGGCTTTGTGAGAATGCTCAGAGGCCTATGGGTTGCGTCACGTAAGTGCTAGGGTTATGCTGCTCTCAAAGCTCGGCACGTAAAGCTTGGCTTAGGGGCGATGTCTTGATTGACAGACTAGACATACTACGACAACAGCCAATACCGAATGACATAGGAGAAGTGTTTCGTGAGGCGAATAGTACCGAATTGCGGGTCTCTTTCACGGAGAAACCTCATAAAACATTCTTTATAGCGCGCGCAGCAAGCTCCTGCCTGGACTCGAATGCATTTATACTCGTCTCTAGCTATCCATGAGATTAGATCTCATCGTGACCGTTGCATACTCGTCGTCTGTTCCTTGCCCCAAATCCCCCCCGATTCGTCCGGAGAGCTGAATGGACCCGAAGCGGTACTTTTGCACATCTGTACTTACCCTGCTAACTTGGGGATTCCGGTCACTTCCTCGTGAGTTGAGCCTTGCACTCTGACCGCAGGGACCTGCTTTGGAATAGCTGAATCTCTCTGCATCGCCCCGGTTCTTGAGGGAAGGAGGCAAAGCAGGCTTGCAGCCGAGCTGACCTTGTTCCCCGATGCTGGACCTGGATTGGAGATTCCCTTGAGTGGCCTCTTCGGATGGAGGGCCGCCTGTTTTGCCGGACGAGGGCGCATTTCCGGTGCAGTCGCGTGAAACGTTCGATGGAGGTCCCTCGGTTCCCAAGGAGAAGCGTACTTGGTACAGTCCCGCCAGACTTGCGGTAGGACGCCACGAGGGCCCTTAAGAGAAGCGCCGTGTGTACTGTCGCGTGAAAGATGGCTTGGAACCTCGTGGACTGTTTGATGGGATAACTGGAACCTTTGTCCATACTCAAGGGTAGCTTCAAGGCCATTTTGATGTGCGTGTAGTGAGATGAGTGGTGTACAGATGGAGAAGAGGTCAAAAATACCTTTTTCTTATTACACATATCTGAAATCGGTGGCAAGAGAACCCAAGCATGTACTGGAAGAAAGGTGGGTCGTGCTTAAAGGTTTGCCATGGCGGTGCTAGGCAACAGCTTGAAAAGTCAGATAGCTTTTGATTTGAATGGAGTAGCCTTTGAAGAGCTTCCCTACTACATCAGGAGAGCCATTTGACTCGCTCTTGGCAGTTTACGACTCGTCAAAGGTACGATTGCTTCGCAAGCAAGTATATTGGGGTGGTGTCCTGCAGGATATTCCATAAAGGATTTCTCGGACGTATGATGAGACACATCGCGATTTTTGTCGCACTATCAGGGGGACAATGGCACTCTCATGGAGGGCTGAACTTAGACTAAGCTCGACCACGACCCCGTACTCAGCACGTCAGCTTTTCCTGATGTCCCACCCAAGGGTTAGAGAAGCACTTCATTTCGTCGTAGCAGGCATACTGTCGTGGTCAAGATGGCTGAAGAGAGGCGGGTCCGACCGAGTGCTTGACAACCAGGTAGCCTTGCCGAACTAGGCAAGTATGGCGCTAGACTTGGCAAGTATACTGGGAATGACAGAAGAATATGCATGTGACGAAGGCGGATAACACTTGGCTAGTAATGTTGGGTTATGAAGCTTATCAGGCGTTGTACAGGTCTCTCTTGATCATTCATACAGCTCGCTACGGTCTAATATACGTCTCGCACGAACTACGTCTCTCCTGCGGTCTCGATCTCCGTGCCC
>JAABUH010003563.1_pt1 | contig 13241 bp, 25 predicted proteins | sample 5559121 | NCBI WGS metagenome assembly JAABUH01 (sample SAMN10711871, study PRJNA513364) | rock metagenome | isolation source: Antarctica rocks | place: Antarctica: Victoria Land, Battleship Promontory nord | collected 2015-12-28 | reverse complement strand
AGCGGCACGTCGCCATCTGGCCGGCCGCGGAGCGCGAGCGCGGCGGCAGCGGCGGCCGGGATAAGAAGGATAAGAAGAAGCGCAAAGCCGCGGCGGCCGCCGGGCTGCTCGCGCTGGAGGAGCCGGCGGCGGCGCTGGCGACCGCGCCGGCGCCGGACGGCGCCGGCGACGACGCATGCTTCCAGGCGCGGCCGCCTGTCCGCGCGTGTGAGGGTGCTGGTAGAGGGTACTCTTCGTGAGTTTTATACCGCAGGCGACAGCGCCGGGCAACCATCCTGCAGCCCGCAGCGCACCTGCGCGCTTGGTTCGGGTGCAGAGACAACTGTTGGTGTCGCATGCTGTTGCCCCAGAGCATACTTTGTGGTATGAGGCCAAGATTATCCCTTTGTCGGGACAAGCCGCTTGTCAACGCAGAGCTACAGTGTGGCAAGGGCGCGTCAGACGCGCGTCCATGCGCAGGTGGCCGCGGTGAGCGAGGCCGGGCGCGCGTACGTGTGGGAGTGCCGCGCGGACGCGGGCGGGCGCGTGGAGGCCGCGCTGCGCGCGCGCGTTAGTGTGCGCGCTGGGTGCGCCCCCCTCCCGCGCCTGCCCGACGCGCGCCGCTGCGCGCGGCCGCTGCCGGGCCGGCGCCGCGGCGTGCGCACGCGGTGCCGTCGGGCGGTGAGGCCGGGCGCCCGCGTGCTCAAACAGCCGTGCGCGGTGTGCAGCGAGATCTGCTGGCTGGCTGCTGACGAGTCTGGCTAGGATAAACGTAACCCTCCATAACCTCACCCCTACCCTACACTGGCCACCTACGGCTGGCGCGCGCAGGCCGTCCGGGGAGTCGCCCGACGCGGTGCTCGCAGCGGAGTTTGACGCCGCCAGCGGCGGTGCGCGCCTGGCCGGCAGTGCGCATGGCCGCGGCATCCGCAAGCAGCTGTCTCCGCGCGTGTGCGCATATCCGGTGTCGTGCGCCGGGCTGTGTGGCACTGCAGTTAGCGAGTGCAAGGAGATGCGTCCGGGCATGCATTTTTTTGTAGCACATTGCATCACATCGTGATGCCTGCCGCTCGCCCCCTGTCTGTTGCTGCTCTGCAGACGCTGCCAACCCGCCCGCAAGCTTCCTGGTTGTGGTTCTGTGGTTGCCTGGGTGGAGCGCCCGTCCCAGCCCGGCCCCTGCCGGTGATGCGCAGGCGCGTCGCTGCTGCTCGCACGCGGCACCTCGGCAAAGCCGGAGTTCGAGCGCCTGGCGCTGCCGGCCGCCGGCGCCGCCACTGCCGAGATACACCTCGAGCCGCGCCTGGTGCGCCACACGTAGCCTGGTCATTCCTACATAGCTATCTGTGTCTGTCTCCACGTCAGGCATGCTGCAGCGCCTCGAGCCTCGGCCTTCCCTGACAGGCTGCGGCCGCCTGTGCGCAGGGCGGCGTGCTGCTGGCGGACGCGGGCACGTCCGGGCGCGGCGCCGCGCAGCCCGCGGCCGGCGGCCGCGGGCGGGGCGCGCGCGGCGGCGCGGGCGGGGCGGCCGCGGGCGCGCCGCAGGCGGCCGCCGTGGGGCCCGAGGCGGCGGACGCGGCGCTGCTGAAGCCCGCGGTGGCCCTGGAGGGCCTGGAGGGCGCGCCGGGGCGGCGGAAACGGCGCGCGGAGGAGCCGGCCGCCAGCGCGAACGGCGGCGCGCTCGGCGGCGCGGGCGACGCGGCGGGCGCGCCGGCCGGGGGCCTGACGCTGGGCCAGCGGCTGGCGGCGTTGCAGCTGCAGGCCAACGGGCCGGTGCGCGCCGCGCGCGCGCGCCTACTCACCCACCGCCCCTTCGTCCGTGCATGCGCCCGCCCGCCAGGTTAGGGATGCGCCAGCGTGCGCACGAGAGCTGCAGCGGAGCAGCCCAGGGCCGCCCTGAGCGTGAAGGGTGCCGGTGGAGCTGGTGCGGAACTCTATCTAGCCACCCGCAGCTAAACGGCAAAGTCGTCAGGTGCACTCTGGTGCAATTTGCAGAAGTTGGTGCATGTAAGGTGAGGCTGGAGCGGCGCGCGCGCGCGCAGGACGCAATGGACGAGGACACGGCGCCGCCGGCGCTGGCGCCCGGGCGCGCGCGCGCGGACTCGCTGGCGGTGCTGCTGGGGCAGGCGCTGCGCGCGGGCGACCAGGCGCTGCTGGAGAAGTGTGCCGCCCGCCCGCAGGATATAGGGTTCGGGGCTGGGCCAGTGGCTCGCTTCCGGACGGCACCTCATCAGTCTTGTTCATAGTCCATTAGGCGCCGCTGAGTGCGGTGCCAGGCAAGTATGAGGCAGGCGCGTGAGGGATGGGCGGCCCTGCTCCCGGTGGGTTTGCGAGTCAGGCGGAAGTGCGCCGGCCGGGGCAGGGCGACGCGCACCAGAGCTCGCAGCAGGCACCGCATGCCTGCGCATAGTGGCGCAGGATTGTGGTTTAAGGCGGCGTCTGGAGCACTGCAATGTGTGCGGCGCCGCAGGTGCCTGGCCGTGGGCGGCGACGCGGTGATCAGCAAGAGCGTGCGCGGGCTGCGGCCGCCCGACGCGGGCGCGCTGCTGGTGGCCGCCGTGTCGCGGCTGCAGGCGCGGCCCCTCCGGCTGACCATCCCTCTCTTGCGGCGCTCCTGATCACCAAAACGCTGGCGAGACGTGAAGTTGACATCCATGGCAACGGCGCCCCCCCCTTCATTCCATTCTGTTTCACTGCACACGCAGGCGGCGTGCTCTGCTCCGGCTCGCTGCTCTGATTGTGGAGCGCAGAGTTAGTTGGCCTGCTGAAGCACTTGCTCGCATTCCCAGTGCCCGCCGCTGGCTGCGTGCTGCCGGCTGTGGCTGATGCCCTGGGACGGCGCGCGCGGCAGGCGAAGGCGTCGCGCGGGGCGCAGCTGGCGGCCTGGATCCGCGCGGTGCTGCTGCACCACACCGCGTACCTCATGGCCGCGCCGGGCGTGCAGCCCGCACTTGCGTCGCTGTACCAGGCGCACCCCCCACCCCCTTGCAGCCGCTCACGAGCTGCTGCCCGTTTTGTGTCCAGTCGGCGTATGCAGCAGCGGAGCGGGGCTTGCATCGCATGGGCGCTGGCACGCGCTGCCGGCGGCTGGGGCCGGGCGGCCGCTCCGGCCGCACACCCCTCGCTGCAGAGCCGCGCATGTACTGCCTAGCTGGGCCCCTCGCTCACATCTGACATGCGGCCCGGCTCTCTGCACGCCCGAGCGTCTTTGGCCGTGCGCGGCACCCGCGCGGCGGTTTCTGCCGCGCCCGCGTGTAGCCGGCGCTCGAGAGCGATCCCAACCCAAAGCCGCAGCGCGCGCGTAGGCGATCGAGGCGCGCGTGGCCCTGCAGCGGCCGCTGGCGTCGCTGGCGGGCCGCCTGGAGCTGCTGGTGGCGCACATGCCGCGCGTGGGCGCCGCCGGCGCGGACGACGCGGACGCCGCCGGGCCGCTGGTGCGCCGCGCGCTCGTGCCTCCGCCCCTTCTGTTAAGATTTTTTTTTCCGCATGAGTTGTCAGGAAAGGGAGTGCTTTTGTTGAGCATGCTCGCAACATGCATCTCTGTGACAGTTTTCGGGATGAGTGTCCCCAGTCATGACTTGGCTACATCCGCGACCCGATAGGCGTCAATGTTTCTGACGCGCATGCACGCGCAGAACATGGGGTCCAGCATTAAGAGTATCTGCTACTGCTCTCATCAGAGCGGCCATGTGGCGCGCGCAGGTGGTGTACGACGAGGCGGACGAGGGCGTGGAGGTGGAGGACCCGTTTGCATCGGGCGCCGCCGGCAGCGGCGACGACGCGGCCGGCAGCGAGGGCTGGCAGACGGACGAGGACGGCGCGGAGGGTGACGGCGATGAGGAGGAGGAGGAGGAGGATGAGGAGTCCGTGGACGAGGCGGAGGAGGGCGAGGAGGAGGAATAGTGAGAGGTTGGGTTGATCACCTCCTCTAGACCTAGGGGTGCGTGGCGTGTTGCAACTCATTTTCCTGAAAGTCTAGTGCTCGCCCAGTGTGTGAGGCAGGCAATCCTGGGCTTCACACCATGATGTAAGCCGAAATGCATGCGCGCAGTACGCATGTGTGTGGCACAGAGCGCTGACGACGTGACACAGCGTGCCGGCCAACCAGGGTTGTGCAGGTGGCCAGCCTCCGACAACGGGCTCGCAGGCAAGGCTCAGGCGTAAGCAGGCACCTTCAACTTGATGGCTTCAAGCAATACTTCATGCAGACAGCTCCGACAGTGCGCCAGAGCAGGAATTGGTGCTCGTTGCTCATTTCACAGGCAGACTCAACAGCGGCTGTTGAACAGCCGCCGTACAACCCTTGCCGCCCTAGACCTTCCTGGCGAATGAGGTCGACTCTATTGCAAATAACTGCACAGTGTGCAGTGTGCATGCGAACACATATGCTTCATTAGTTTTTTCATATGATCCCTTGCTGCAGTGCATCGCTCCTTTCCTGTTCCAAAGACTGCGCTGGTCTTGACACTTGTCATATCACAGGAGGGCTTATGCATGCATGATATGTCTCCCATATGAACATAACAAAAATGCATTTAACATTGCTATCCATCGCCAACCCTCACCATCATCGTCACCATAGCTACCTACCTATGTGCTCACTGTCTTCTGGCCAGCCCACCGCTGACGCCCAGGCGCGGGCACGCTCATGCGCGGCCACAGCGGCCGGCAGGTCGGGCGCATCGGCGGCGGGCCAGCGGCGCCAGGCGAGCCGATGCAGGCCGGCCTCACCCTCGGGTCCCTCACCAGGATCCGCCTCAACCGCAAAGCAGTCCCCGCACCTGCTGATCATCTCCCGCACGACCTCGTACATGAGGGGGCCGCTGGGGCCCAGGTCGCTGCGGTACGCGCCGCACAGCTCGATGCCGTGCAAGCCGCACAGCTCTGCAGCCTGCAGGCCAGCATGGCAGAGGCGGTCCACAAACGCGGCCACGTCCTGCAGGTCATCCCACAGGCGCATACGGGGACCAACCATTATGCGCACAGGCCTGACCCGGGCGACTAGGGTGCCACTGACGTTGATGTCCACCGACGAGCAGTCCACCTGAAAGTGCGGCAGGCTAGCAAAGCCCTTGAGCAGTGGGACATGTGACATGCACAAAATGCCTGCATACTTATCATATATGCATGATCCCCTGACGCGGAGAGTCTGCAGCCGCGGCAGCCGCCCTGCCAAGCCGGAGCCCCAGTGCGGCGCCCACGCCAGGTGCCCCAGCCATCCGTCGTGCACGCCGGTCAGCTGAAGCTCCTCCAGGGCGCCTGGCAGGCAATCGGGCCACAGCCACAACACCACATAGCCTGGCGGCGCAGAGTCCATGCGGAGCAGGTAGTCGGAGTCATAGCAGTTGATGCCCAGCTTGGTCAGGCGCAGGCGCTCAAATCCAAGGCAGGCCGCTTGCCCTGGCTGGCCCGGGCCACAAGCTGCAGCGGCATGCCAGACAGCTGCAGGAGCGTGCCGCCGTGCAGGGCAAGAAAGCTGTCAAGCAGCGGCTGCTCCCAAAAACCATCCTCGGAGTGAAAGCTGGCGGCCTCCACGCGGCCGGCCTGCGCAGGGTCGAGCAGCCAGCAGCGCTGGGCCGCGCTCAGGCGCGCCACACTGAGGTCAAGCGCCAGCGGCAGCGGCCGCACTCGCAGCAGCTCGCGCCAGCGGCGGCACACGCACGCCAGGCCGGCCGCGCGGCTTACCTCCGCCCAAGCAGGGCGCGGCGGCCTGTCCGCCCAGGCGCGCCGCAGGATGCTGCCCAGCAGCGCATCGGACAGCGTAATTAAAGACGCCTGCGCAGCCAGCAGCGCGCCTGAGCGAGGGCGGACGCGCTCAGGTCACCGTATGTGAGGCAGATGCAGCCGCGTTCCGAGATTAAGTGACACGGGAAGGCCGCGCCTGGTGTGGCGGCTGCTGCTCAGCATTGCGGGCGGCACATCCTGCACCGCCCTGCAAGCCCATCCCCGCTGTGCAAGGCTCGCCTCATCGAGGGCAGCAAGCGGTTGCAAGGGGCGGACAGGGCTTGCGCAGCGCACGTGCAGGGAGTGAGGTACCGCCTGTGCTACGGCCGCCCATCCTGCTGGTGCCCCAGCCTTAAGGAGTGAGAGTTGCCTGTTGAAATTTGAAAACGTCCTGATCATGATGCTGCTAGACAGCTCTTCAATACATCCCCATAATAAGGACCCCATTGCATTATGCCGCCATGAGAGTTGTGAATACATGCTGATGGAATCCAAATCAGACCAACCGTCTGGCACAGTACTAGAGTGTCCAGTGCTCAGCTGAGGGGTGCAGTGATGGCACACTGACTCCCAGCTCCCAGCGGATTGAGCAGGGTCAACTCGAGCACCTGTGCCCTGCAACAGGTCCGTCTTCATGTCAGCCACGCCGACCTGCAGCCTCTTGAGCGCATTCAATGCATTACGCTGCCGCTGCTTGACATGCGCACACCACTTTTCCTGCATGGGCTTCTCAGCTGCATGTGGCCGCCCTGTGTCCCCGCCCGTATCCCCTGGCATGCCCTTCAGCTGCCCGCCGCTGATGCTGCAGGCCAGCAGCGTGACCTCACCGGAGCGCTGCAGGCATTCCTCCAGCTGCTCTTGGCAAGCTCTGGCCGTGAAGTGCTTTCTGTATGCATTTGCGTTGTAAAGCACCTCCAGGCCTTCAGCATACGCCAGTCTGTCCAGCAGGCGCGCCGCAGGGCCGACCTGCGCGCATACACGTTTGTATATGGATGTGCACAACAACTGGCCAGGCCCAGCACAAACTCCCTGTAACTAGCAGCAAGCTTGCCTTGAGCAGCCCGACTTGGCACCCCCCGATGCAGTAGCTCGAACGAGCTGTGGGTGTGCTGGCATGCGCACCGCCGCCAGGAGCTCAACGAGCTGCTCGCTGCACTTGCTGTACAGTGCGCTCAGCTCTGCGTCATGGAACGCCGCCGGGTTGCCGAGGTACGCGAGCTGGTATGCGTTGCTGACACAGGCGCACTGCGCCGCATAGGCATAGCACAGCTCCTTGCGGTGGCGCGCACGACCGGCCCCCTCAAGCTCGCCCAGGACGCTCAAGAGCACCAGACCACCTGCACCATGCCAGGCAGGTTCAGCAGCCACTCATGATGGTAGCCCGTTGCAAAGACGCACATTATCTCCTTTGCCAGCTCACCAAGTTCAAAGCCACCCTTCTTTATGTGTCCTGCAGCCGTGCGCATGAGCTCCTTGTGGCGCAGAAGCCATTCCGTGCCAGCTTGCAGCTGCTCCATGGTAGGTCTGCCAGCCTGTGCCAGTTACACGTCTTGCAAAGGGAGGCCTTGTAGCAACTTTCTACTGCTGCAGTGTGAGTCTGCGACACAACTATGCAAGCGCACCTCAGGGGCGCCCAGCCGCGCCAGGAATACCTCATTCATGCTCTCCAGCTCTTCATGCACCCTGCGCAGCTCATCTTCGGCGGCCGTCTCGCGCCTCGTGCTCTCGCGCCTCGTCCCAGAGTCGGCACTACCTGCCGTGCTCTGCCATGCGCTGTTGGCAAGCAGCGGCAAGCCCCGGAAACCCTGCGCAAGGCGAGCAGCGAACGCTTGGCCTCCAAGCTGCATGCGCACAGCGGGGTAATGTCCAGCCACACCAGGCGCCCACTCCGTACCAACCACCATGCTTGCTGGCATCCACATCTCCTGCAAGCACATGCGCCAAAGAGACCAGGGACATGCGCTGTCGCCAGCTAGGGAGGCTACATAGCACGACCCAGAGATGTGCTAACACTTTGCAGACACACTGCTCAAATTGGACCCATGCAGCAGGGCCCGTCGGCAGTAAGCACAATAGACCACTGACCAGCACACATGTCACAACAGTCGCAAACTGGCCTGCTGAGCAGCGGCGACAATCCTGGTGAAGTCAACTGCGCTGCAAGCATGCCCTGACACCCTGGCCCGCAAAGGAAAAGTTGCACCAGGTGGACGTGCTGCACGCTGGTTTGATGAAGTCATGCTCACGCTAATACAATTCTCAAGCGATACGCAGTGCTCAGCCGCACAGGCAATGAAGGCTGCACAGCGTGTTGCTATCACATCATGGCTGCCCAGCGCACCATGCGCGAGCAAGGGAAGCCGCGGCCGGTGACGCCCCAGAGGTGCGCCTCCAGCACGGCGCCCAAGGAAGCGCAGCCGGGAGTACTGCAGGCCTTCTGGCAGCCTCGCGCGCACCTCGTCCAAGTCGACAAACTCCTGGCGTCCAACACATTGGATCAGCACGCTACCACAGGGCAGACCGACATGCCTAGGACTTCAGCGCAAATGTGCTCCACACCCTCATCTTGCCATGGCAGGACATTGGGTTATGACGTGAGCATGCAAGCGCATGTCGTGCAGCCGCCATGTGGCACCGAGCACGCTTGTGTAGATGACAAGCACCATGCTCCATCTTGTTTGGCACAAGTTGTGCCACAGTACCACGCCACGAGCAGTTAGTGATGTGTACAAAATCACCAAGGCATACCTGAGACCCCAGCGCCTGCGTCTCCAAGACGGAGATTGGCGTCGGGTTTTCCAGGTCCGCGCTCGGCTCCCTTATTGTGACAATGGCCTCCCAGATGTCCCTTCCTTGCAGATACAGACAGCCTGCGCATACATCACGTGGTCTGTATAATGCACATCTGGCGCTGAACGCAGTCGGGCGTGCAAACGTGCTAGATGTGCTGCCGGACACGGACTGCAACATGAATGTCATATTACATGCAGATGGCACTTCTTGTGTGTATTCAGGCTAGCACACCGTGCCGCAGTGTTGCACACTCGAACCCAGACTGGTAAGTACAGCAGGCTTAGGCATGTTTGACATGTTTTTATGTGCCGTGACCAGGGTGCAGAGCGCACCATCTTTAAAGTAGCCTGACGTGATGCATGGCTCATCCGACGCTTTCAGAGTCATACGCAGCCAGCCACCAAACTCGGCCTCTGCGCGGCACGACGCATAGCAAGGGCATTCGGCAGGTGCTGACACCTTGGCAAAAGTCAAGACATGGCCAGCCTGCGCAATGCCACGGGCACAGCGACAGCACAATCGCAGCGGTCGCAATGCATGCAGCAGGCCTTGACATGCAGTACAGGGCTGTGACGCATCCAGTAATTGTTGCAGAATGACTCACCTGGAGACCGAAGTAGCATGTATGGCGCTGCATCACTGCCAGGACCGTACCCCACCTGCACCCTGATCTGGGTGGATGTGTCCGGCACGGCTGCGTCGTGCACTGCCACCAGAGCTGCCTGGAGCTCTTGGGGCTAGTGTCTGGGGAGCAGCTCAGCAAACACCCAAGTCGAGCCTGTATGGACGCCGTGGCAGGCAAACGAGCCGCCCTGAGCCAGGCAAGACAGATCGCTGACAAGCGCGGCCAGGGAGGCCGCTGTGGTAGTGCTTGCTATGCAGCTGATTACCTGCGCGCCCGCACAGACGTTCAGCTGCAGCTGTTTGCAGCTAAGCGCGAGTCCCCCCCCGCGAACCAAACAGTGCTGCAACAGGGCAGGTGTGTGCGGAAAGACAGGCACCAGGCATCCTACTCGTACGGCTGCGGCGACCGCCTACTCAAACAGCACCGCAAGTTCCCACCAACCTGTTGTGTAGCCACCTTTTTTCATTTCTACTGGACAGCACGCCCATGTCAGTGGAGTCGGCTGCCTCACCCGCACACCCTGGCTGGGAGCCTGTACAGCCTTGCTGCCAGTATTGTTGTCGTCAGGCGCGGCACTGGCGTCGCAGCCTCCAGCACAGCTGCTGCCCTCCTTCAAGGAGCCACTTGGCAGACCGGCGATGCGCTGTCACAGCAGCAAGACAGGCGCTGGTGAGCCACGCACTGATAGCCTAGTTTGCAGCAAGCAGCTGTGCTAGGCAATCAAAGCAAGCCGTTGTCAGAATGGAGCAAGTGCCTCACAGAGCAACGCCTTGGGAAGGCAGCACCATACATACCAAGCGCACGTTTGAACAGAACCAAGCGGTAAGCGTCCTATGTGCAGAGGGGCAGACAACACCCAGCCTGTGACCCAAATACCACTGAGTCCTTACCTAAGCATCTGTGCTCCGCAGCAAGCTCCGTGTGAAAGCATCCATGCCAGACTGCAGCTTGTTTAACACTGCCAAGGTATCACTAAAGCATCCATCTGTATCCTGACTTGCTGGCCAGTGTCAAGGCTATAGCAAGCATCGCAACACACTTGGCGGGCAGGTGGACTGCACCAAGGCCCTCCAGCTGCTTCATAAGCCCTATCTACTTGCGTCTGGCTAGACCGTCGGTCGGACCCGTTATGTCGGTATGTCGAGTTGTCGCTGGCTGGCTGGCTGGTGAACAACTGCATTTGCAGCAAAGCAGGAGCTGGGCATGGCTGCCGCCACAGTGGCCGAGGTGCCGGCAGTGGACGACGGTCAGCAGCGCAAGGGCCTCTTCCACGGTCAGACCGGTACGAAGCCCATATCGGCTACGGTGACCGAGGCGTACCGCCACGCTGGGGCGTCGGAGGCTCCCGAGATTGTCCCATGGAGCGCGGAGGTAAGGATTGCAGGGCCGTGCCTGAGCGCAAGAGCTGGTGATGTACGTTTGGAGGAGTGCGCGAGGCTGCGATTCTGGGTGCTTGTGGTGAGAGGTGCATCGTGTGGAAGCATGGACGCCGGTGCAGATGGAGGCCAACAGCAAGATGCGGTTCACTGCGGCGAGGGCGGCGACGGAGGCCGACCTCGACGCCACGCTGCGGCTGTGGAACCTGCACGTCTTCGACGTGCCCGTGACAGCCAGTGAGCGCCCCTGCTGAGTGTGGGCACCCTGGGTGCGTTTGCGTGCGTGCGCGTGCGCGAGGCGGCGCGGGTGTGACCCTGTTGTGTGTGAGTACCCGCGGCCGGGCCTGACGCGGGTCCGTGGAACGCAATGCAGACAACTGCCTGCCGAGCGCGTACCTGGCGGTGTCGGGAAGGCTTGGGGAGCTGGCCAACGACGTGCGCAGCTGTGCCGCGGAGCAGGACATAGACAAGGGCAGCGCAGCCCTGCGGGCCTGCTGGCACGCGCTCGTGCTGGCCGAGCAGAGGGCGGCTGGCCTCTCCGACACCGAGAAGAAGCAGTGCGCCGCGTCTGATGCATATGCAGGCGGCCGGCCACGGCGCCTGAGCACGGCGCCTGAGGACAGAAAGGTCGGAAGCGACAAGGCATTGGTGTGCCTGCGCAGCCTGGCGGACTGGGAGCGGGAGCTGCGGACGGGCGAGCTGGTGAGCGTGGAGGCTCTGAAGATTATTGCTCCGAAGCACTGCGCGGACATCATTGTGCTGGTGCCGAACGACGGCATGCTGATCGCCACGCGCTTCCGCTGTAACCGTGCGATACACATCATGTTGGCCCGCTCATGGAGGCTGGTGTTTGTTGCTTGCCTTGCTATTTGTGCCAGGCTCTGACATGTGTTTTTTTCGGGGAAGGTACCGTCTGCCTACCGCCAGTCTGGCTGTATTTCGACCCGGAGTTGAAGCACTGCCAGGCTGCATGCCCCAAGGAGCGCATGCTGCTAATGCTGGTGGACGGCCACGACGACGACTTCATTGTTCTGCCGCGTGGCGGTGCTGCTGTGCTGCCGATGCCCGCACTGCTGCCGAAGGACAGACAGAATGCCGGTAAGTTGCTGGCTGCCACGCAATCTGTGCTGTTCGCGCTGTGGCTGCTCCGAACCAGGGCGGCCTGTGAGTAGTGCTGGGTGTGCTGCTGCAGTGAAGCTCGCGCGTGGCGGCCCCCGTGACGCCGAGCGTGTGATGAAGCGGCAGGTGAGCCTATGGGCACGGCCAACGTCGCACAGTCGAGAGACAACTATGCTGGCGGAGGACATCTGGTAGAGTCTCTACCCTATACTCTCTAGCGGTCTGTACCCTCACAGCACTGCTGTGTCTGGCAAGAATGTCATGCATGTAGAGCGGTTCTGAAGGCACCATGGCGACTCTTGATGCGCATTTGTGGTTGCGCCGTCCTCCGCTAGGTACACACAGTCCTGCCCTAGCACTGTTCCTGTCATGGCTGCCGAGGACTACTCACTCGCTTACTGGAGGCCATGTTTCGCCTACTGACACACTTGCACTGCTAAGAGCTTAATCTCTTGGATGCATCTGAGGTCGTGCTCCTTGTGTTCGTAGCCCTTCGAGGAGCTCTATGAGAGGGTCCAGCAGGACCGCGAGGCAGGCGCAGAGTTCCTGCGAGCTTCTCACAGTAGTAAGCCCTTGCCTTCTTGGTTTCCTCATAACCTTACATGCTACGGCTGGCTGCACGCTCTCAACATTGGTTGCCTCGATGCATGTCATGGCTGGCTGCATGCCCTGACACGGCTTAACGAGTCAAGTGCAATAAAACAATAAGTGTGGTTTATGCGCAGGGCTGGGCCCCTACGTTGATGGCTGCTGTGGCATGACTGGGGCAATGCATGGGCCTATGCTGTACTCACGCCCCTTTCCGGCGCTGTTTGAAGTCATATGTCAACAGAACACCCGTCGCCTCACGGCGCACGGCGTCGTCAAGGAGACGTGCAAGTACACCAAGGCGAGTGCCCTCAGAAATAAGACGCTGCATGGGGGCTAGTAGAAGCATGTATAGGTGCATGTGTGTCACAAGCAACGCCACATACATCAGTTGGCTGCCGGATTTACAGGTGTGCGGCCTGGTGGATAGGTAAATATAAGGTCAGGCTGATGTTTGACTCAACCGCTTGCGTGGGGAGCGGCAGGCCGTGCGCCTGAGCTCGCTCACGCCGGCGATGGTGGAGGCCATCAGCGTGGAAGAGTTCAGAGAGATGGGCCTGCGCAGAAGCCAGGCTGCGTGTGTCAAAACTGTGGCCAGTCATTTCATATCCGGCCGGCTCCCCGCCCACCTGGGCATGCTGGACGACATCGACGTCAAGAATCTGCTGCTGAACATCAAGGGCATTGGTGCGCACTATGTGTTCCTCGGAGGGCATGCATGGAGGCTTCGTCAGGGACGCGTGGCATGCAACCGGTACAGCGCTTTGGCGAGACCCACATTCAGACGCAGTATGTACTGCTGTAAACATGCGATATATGAGGCGTGCTGCTGCCAACCTGGTGGTGCGGAGTTGCTGCTGCAACTTACATTGGGTCTCAGAGGCACAGATATTTCCACGCAGGGCGCTGGACCGTGGGCAAGTTCCTGCAGATGCATGCCGGGCGGCCGGACGTTCTGACGCTGGACACCCACACGCGCAAGGCCATGAGGGCCTTATTCCACAAGCAGCTGCAGGGCCTCAATAAGGGCCGACAGGAGG
>JAABUH010003562.1_pt1 | contig 13243 bp, 11 predicted proteins | sample 5559121 | NCBI WGS metagenome assembly JAABUH01 (sample SAMN10711871, study PRJNA513364) | rock metagenome | isolation source: Antarctica rocks | place: Antarctica: Victoria Land, Battleship Promontory nord | collected 2015-12-28 | reverse complement strand
GGCCTGGAAACTCATGATGGACCTCACTCTTTTTCCCCTCCGCTGTGCTGGTGGCACGATCGCTTCGGGTTACATTATTCGTGAGGCAACATCTCCGCGAAAGTAAGATCTACCGTGATGCAATGCGCCCAGGGGCTCACGGCCGGGCGGGTGGTAGAACCAGAGGAAGACGCCCTCGCCGGCCACCAGGACGCCGATGCCGGCCAGACTATAGAGCAGGCTCCGCCCCCACAGCCGGGCCTGTTCCCCGCGCGGTGGCGGCGGAGCGAGCGTAGCGTCGGGCGCTTGCCCGTCCGTCACTGGGCGCCCTCGAGCTTGTAGCCGACGCCCCAGACCGTCTTGACGTAGCGCGGGTGGAGTGGATCGGGCTCGATTTTCTCGCGCAGACGGCGCACATGCACCGTGACCGTGCTGGCGTCGCCACTATAGGTGTAGCCCCACACCTGGTCGAGCAACTGCGCGCGCGAGAAGACCGCCCCCGGGTGGCGGGCCAGGAAGAGCAACAGATCGAACTCTTTGGCTGTGAGCGTGAGCGCCGTGTCGTCGTGCGTGACGCGGCGCGTGCGCGGGTCAATCGCGAGGCCGTCGTACCGTAGCGGGCCACCGCCCGGGGCTCCAGGGAACGGGGCTGTCCGGCGCAGAAGGGTCTTGACCCGTGCGACGAGGGCGCCCGGACGCACGGGCTTGCTCACGTAGTCGTCGGCGCCCAGCCCCAGTCCCAGCACCTCGTCGGCCTCCGTCCCCTTGGCCGTGAGGATGAGAATGGGTACGGGACTCTGGGCGCGCAGCCGGCGGCAGACCTCCAGCCCGTCCATGTCGGGCAGCATCAGGTCGAGGACCACCAGCCGGGGCTCTTCGGTCGCCGCGAGCGCCAGGGCCGACGCGCCGTCGGCGGCGGCTTTCACGCGGAAACCCTCGCGGCGCAGGTAGCGCGTCACGACCTCGCTGACGATGTCCTCGTCCTCCACCACCAGAATCGGTTGATCTTCCAGCCGCGTCACGGCGCCCTCTCATCCGTGCCACATCTAAATTCTCGCGGTGGGTGACACTTGTATCCTTACCAGCATAACGCCACCATCTTACGCATTCATGACAAGGATTACGAAAGCCTTACAGCCTGCTAGGCCATCACCCCCTGTGGCACGCCAAGCCGGCGCATGAGCTCGCTCGCGGGCAGCGGAGGGCTCAGGTAGTCGCCCCGCGCCTCATCGCAGCCCAGGTCCGTCAACAGGTTCCATGTGTCCGCGTCCTCGACACCCCCGGCCACGACGCGCAAGCCCAACCCATGGCCCGCGTCGATGGCCGAGGCGACGATGGACAGACCGCCGCTGTTCGCCGTCGCCCGCCGCGCGACCGCCGCGTCAATCTTGAGCTCGTCCACGGGTAGTCGTGCGAGCGAGGCTAGCGACGCGCGCCCCCCATCGTTAGCGTCCGCGGAGATGCGGACGCCGAGCGTGCGCAGGCGGGTGAGCGCCGCGAGGATGCGCGCCGCGTCCCCCGTAGCCATGCCCTCCGCGATGGCGTCCCCCCTGACCTCGACCTGCAGCCGGGAGGGCCGCACGGCATGTTGCGCTAGCAGCCCGATGATCGTGTCCGGCAGGCGTGGATCGCCCAGGGTGAACCGGGAGAGGCGCACGGCTACGCCGAGCGGAAGGCCCGCTCACTCCCAGCGCCGGCATTGCCGGAGCGCCGCGTCCAGCGTCCAGCGCGTCAGCGCCGCGCCCAGGTCCGCCTGCTCAGCCCGCGGGATCAATTGCTCGTCCGGGAGGAGTCCTTGCTCCGGGCGCCGGTAGCGCGCCAGGGCCTCCACCCGCCGCACATCGCCCGTCGCGATGTCGACCGTGGGCTGGTAGTGCAGCAGCAACCCGTCGTGCGCGATGGCGTGGCGCAACACGTCGCCGAGGGCCTGGCGGTCCGGACCGTCCCTGTCCGGCGCGGCATAGACGGCGAGATTGCCGCCGGGACGCACGGCGGCGCGCTTCGCCGCGTACATAGCCGCATCCGCGCAGCGTAGGAGGGCCGCGGCATCCGTGCCATGCGCGGGATAGAGCGCGACACCGATGCTGGCCCCCACGACGAAACGGCGTCCCTCCGCCACGATGGGCGCCGCCAGCGCGGCGAGGATCTTGCGCGCGGTTCGTGTCGCCCCGCCCCCGTCGTCGCCCGGCAAGAGCGCGGCGAACTCATCGCCTCCGAGGCGCGCGACCGTGTCGCGTTCGCGCAGTACAGCGCGTAGGCGTGCCCCCACCTCGCATAAGAGCAGATCGCCCTGGTGGTGGCCCAGCGTGTCGTTGATCGCCTTGAAACCATCGAGATCGATCAGGAGCAGGGCCAGAGGCGTGTTATCACGATCCGCCGTGCGCAGGGCCTGTTCCAGGCGATCGTGGAGCAGGGCACGGTTAGGCAGACCCGTGAGGACATCGTGCAGGGCCTGGCGCCGCAGTGTCTCCTCCGCCTCCTTGCGCTCCATAAACTGGCCGACGTGGGTTCCGATCGCGACTAGCGCCTGCACCAGGTCGGCGTGCGGCGGACGGATGTCCCGCCGGATGAACTCCATGACTCCCTGGACGGCGCCGGCGATCAGGATAGGGATTCCGATGGTTCCATATAGCCCCTCAATGGTGGCCAGCGGCGCGCCCGATCCGGGGGTAGCCGCGCCCATGCCCGCCACCCAGGCGGGCGCGCCGCTGGTCCAGACGCGGCCGGGGACGCCACTATCCGGGGCGCAGGTGGCCCGCGAAGCAAGCGCCGCGAAGCCGGCGCCCTCGCTCGATGGGCGACGCCAGAGCGCGGCGCAGCGGAGGACGTGGTCGCGGTGGTCCACGCTCCAGAAACGGCCCACCTCCCATCCGGCGCCATTGCAGATCGCCTGCAGCAGGTGTGGGACGGCGTCGCGGAGCGCGGCCGACGTGGACAGGACGGTGGCCGCGGTATTCTGCAGCGTCGCGCACTCCGCGCGCGCGCGCAGGATCTCCGTGGCCTCTCGGTATGCGGTGATATCGATGAAACTGACGATGACCGGCCCCTGCCCGTCTCCCGGCGACCCGTCCCCGTCCTCCCGCACGGGGACGGCGTCTACCTGGAGCCAGCGGAGCCGTCCATCCGGCCGTGTCGCGTGGACCATCGTCGCGCGCATAGGGCGCCGCGTGCGCAAGGTGGCCCCGATCAGCTTCTCACCTTCGTGGGGGTCCCCGTCGTCCGCGTCGATCGCCCGCCACAGCGCGACCGAGGACGGCTGCCCGCGCATCTCGTCGAGGCGCACGCCCAGGATCCGTTGCGCCGCGTCATTGGCGTCCACGAGCTCCCCCCTGCGATTCAGGACGACGAGGCCACAGGTCATGTCCGTGTAGAGCGCATGCACGCGCTCCGTTTCGTGCGCGCGGTGGTCGTGGTCCGTCGGTTGCGCGCTGCCTGGTGGGTTCGGAGCCATATCGGGGAACTCTCCGAAAGCGGGCCCGATCCCATCGTCGGCCATGCCCGCGACATCGGCCTGGACAGTGTTGCGTTGCTGGTCCGGTGACAGGTGATGCGGCGCCACGCGGGCATCGACGCCCGCTCCACCCAAACCGGCCCAGTCCCACGGTTCGCCGCTGCCATCGGGCAGGGGCGTCAGGGCGGACGAGATTGGATGGAGAGTCGCGCGGGCGGCGCCCCGACGCCGAGAGCCGATCCCACGCCGGCGTATGATGGACGACAGCCAGGAGCGCACTACCCCTCTGTCGTCGTCGCCAGGGCCGTCATTCATATCCACCGCTCCACCCTCCTCTGTAAGAACCGCCTCGTACGCCGGTCTGGGGTCCGCGTGGCCATATCACGACGCACACAAACCCATCATCAAGCGGCGGTGTCCTTCGCGTTCGCTCTTCCTGTCCGATCCACTGCCGCCACTGCTAACGCCACACTCCCCCCGATCATGGTCGCGCGTACCTTCATAGTAATACAGACATCTTACGGCGCCGCGACGTTACGAAGTCACCAGGGTTCGTGCATTATCGGGGGCTGATAGTGGGAGCGCCGCGCTCCCAGACCGTCCCCAGACAGTGGCGTCATTATATAATGGGAGTCCATCATAGGGAACTCGGTTTATCCCAGGGGTGGAGCGGGTGACGCGCGGTGATATCACGGATGACGACTACGTCTCCTTGTCCGCCGTCGGGACTGCCAATCGGCTGCCCATTCGCCTCCAGGTAGTGGCCGACGCCCTCCCGTGACTCATGGGGGGCTGCGGTCATCAGCACAAAGCGCATGCTGAACGCCTCGCCCCGCGCGGCCCGCTGTTGCGGCGTCGCCTCCGGAGGCAGCGGCTGGCCCTGCTCATCGACCAGCACGCCGGCACCGGCGTCGCCGAACAACTGCTCGTAGGCCGCGTTGGTGAGCACGGGGCGACCGGACTGGTCGACGACCAGCACGGCATCCCCGACGCTAGCCAGGATCGCTGCCAGCCGCGCCCGCTGCGCCTCGAGCGCCGTGGCCACCTCCCGCAGTTCCACGTCGCGGGCAGTGGCGTCGTCGTTGGTGGTGTGCAGCTCCTCGATGGTCGCCTGCAGTTCCTCGTTGAGCGTCTCGAGTTCTTCGTTGGTCGCCTGCAGTTCCTCGTTGAGCGTCTCGACCTCCTCCGTCGCGGCCTGGGCCTCCTGTGTCCCGGCCAGGGATGTCTCGTTGGCGCGGCGCAACTCCGCGATCGTTTGGTTCAGGCGCCGATTCGCGGTGAGAAGTTCACGATTACTCGTAGCCACCTGCTGCGCCTGCACCCGCACCCGCTCCATCTCCTCCTGCTGCCGCGCGTGAGCCTGCTCCATCTCCCCCACCTGGAGCCTGTGCGCCTGCTCCGTCACGGTGGCGTCAGTCACCAGGACCATCACGGACGCGACGGACCCACCTTCGGTGGCCACATCATGGGGATAGCAGACGATCCGAATGTAGCGTATCTCGCCCGTGGCCGCATCCAGCCGCACGGCCTCGTCCACGGAGGCTGGCGAGGCGCCGTCGAAGGCCGCGTCGATGGCGGCGCGCAACGGCGCGGACGGCACGCCTTGGGCCAGATGGATGATGTCTTCGCCGACCGCCGCCTGGTGGATGGCCAACAGGTCGAGGGCGGCGTCGTTAATGGCCCGTATGTCGTACCGCCGGTCCACCACCACCGCGCCCAACGGAAACCCGGACAGCGCGCCCTCCCCCACCTCGACACTCTCCACGCCTGGCGCGTCCCCTGGCCCGCTACGGACCTCTCTCCTCGCGACCCCAGGGCGTCCAAGCGTCAAGCGCACAGGCGTCGATAGCGTGGTGGCCGCGGCCCGCGCCGGCGGCACCACGATGCGCTCACCTTGGCGGCGGTAGACGTTGAGCTCCGGATGGATAGGCGCGAACCACGCGGCCAGCAAGCCCGTCGCCTCGGCCGTGCCCAGCGCGAGGAGGCCGCCGTCGCGCAGCGCGACGGCAAAAAGCTGGAGGGCGCGCCGCTGCAACTCCGGCGTGAAATAGATCAGCACGTTGCGGCACAGCGCCAGGTCGATACGCGGAAAGGCGGGACGCTGCCCCAGGTCGTGCTGCCCGAAGACGACCAGGCCGCGCACACGCTTGACGACCTCGTACGCTCCGTCGACCCCCACGAAGTAGCGCGCCATCAGGTCCTCCGGGAGGGTCAACAGAGCGGAGGCCGGGTAGACGCCCCGCCGCGCGAAATCGATGGCCGTCGCATCCAGGTCCGTGGCGAAGATGCGCACCGTGAGCCGATCCAGGTCGGCGCCCAGGACCTCGGCGACCAAGATGGCGAGGGAATATGCCTCCTCACCTGTCGCGCAACCGGCCGACCACAGGCGCAACTCGTTCCCGCGCGCCCGCGCCGCGTCGATCAATGAGGGTAGCGCCTGCTCCCGTAGATAGGAGAACAACTCGGGGTCGCGGAAAAAATCCGTCACTTTGATGAGGAAGCTGCTGATCAGCCGCTGGTATTCCTCAGGATGGTCGTGCAGGTACGCGCGGTAGTCGGCCAGTGTCCCCGTACGCGTGGCGGCCATGCGGCGTTGCAGCCGCCGCCCGATGGTCGGCGCCTTGTAGCTCGTGAAGTCAATGCCGCTGCGGGCGCGCACCTCCTCGAGAAACGTCCGCAGCGTCGCCTCCTCGTGGGACGGCCCTGGTATAGGGGCATCGGTCACAAGGTCGTGCAGCAGCGGCCGATGTCCTCCAGGTTGGCGACGATGTCCACTGTCGTGGGCGCCAACGACCGTGGCATCGCGGGATAGCTGGCGGTCTCCGGGTTTTGGATCACCACCGTGCCGCCCGCCTGCTTGACGGCGCGCGCGCCGGCCGCGCCATCCGCGCCCGTGCCGGTGAGCACGACGGCGACCAGCCGGTCGCGATACGCATGCGCGGCGCTGCTCAGGAGCAGATCGATCGAGGGCTTGGGGCGACCGGCCCCCTCGACGGGCGCACCCACATGTCCATCCGTAATCTCGATGTGCCGATCGGCCGGCACGACGAACACAACGCCCGGTTCCAGGGGCTCACGCGCGGCGATCGTGCGCACGGGGAGCGTGCTGCGCCGCGCCAGGATGTCGCCGAGATGGCTGGGATGCGTGGGGCTGAGGTGCTGGGCCAGCACGATCGGGGCGGGAAAGCCGGCCGGTAGCGTCGCCACGAGCGTCGAGAGCGCGGAGACACCGCCCGCCGACGAGCCGATCACGACAAGGTAGGGCTCGCGTTGCTCCTCCGCCATGGTCCACCGCCTTTCTCGGATGCCCGGCCGCGCCTGCCGAGCCTGTTGCTTGTCCACCCTTGGCGCTTCTCCCCATTCTCCATGATTCCGCACGACGGGGGGGGCGGAACCGCTCAGGAATGCACGGAATTATGCACGGAAGTTGCCGGTGGCAGAGCAGCGGCATGGCGTGTTACTATGGCATGAAGCATGGCCGGCGTCGCGTAGGTACGCAGGCCATGCCGCGACAAGCGACATGTGAGGAGGGGCCTGACGCATGGCGAGGCGGTCTTCGGCCTTTGGGGATCTACTGAGGCAGTACCATGTGGCGGCCGGTCTGACGCAGCAAGCGTTGTCCGCGCGCGCGCGCGTCGGCCGACGCACCATCAGCGATCTCGAGCGCGGCCTGTTTCACAGCCCACAGCGGGATACGGTCGCGCGCCTGGCGCAGGCGCTGGACCTCTCGGCGCGAGACCGCGTCGGGTTCGAGGCCGCGGGACTGCGTTGGAACGGCTCCCCCCTGTCCCTTGTGTCTCAGACCGGCCACCCGCACAACCTACCGCGGCAACTCACAGGGCTGGTTGGGCGGGAGCGCGACGTGGCCGTTGTGGCGGCCCTGCTGCGCCGTGACGATGGACGGCTGCTCACCCTCACCGGCCCCCTGGCGTCGGCAAAACCCGCCTAAGTCTCGGGGTGGCGGAGCGCCTCCTCGATCTGTTTGCCGACGGCGCGTACGTCGTCGCGTTGGCCCCGCTCACCGATCCTGACCAGGTCGCCTCGGTCATCGCCGCGACGCTGGGACTACGGGAGGAGGGCGGTCAATCGGCGGGTGAAAGCGTACGCAGGCGCCTGCGCGCGCGGCATATGCTGCTGGTGCTGGATAACTTCGAGCACGTCGCGGCGGCGGCGGTCCTGGTGGTGGATCTGCTCACCGCGTGCCCGCGGCTCACCGTGCTGGTGACCAGCCGGTCGCCCTTGCATGTACGGGGCGAGCAGACGTTCGCGGTGTCGCCGCTGGCCCTCCCCGATCCGACCGACCCGCCGCCGGTGGATGCCCTGACATGGTACTCCGCGATAGAGTTGTTCCTCACAACGGGCACACGCGCGCGCGCCAGACTTCGAACTCACCGTCGCGAACGCGCCTGCCGTGGCCGCGATCTGCCGGCGCCTGGACGGGCTACCGCTGGCGATCGAGCTGGCGGCGGCGCGCATCGCGCTCTTGCCGCCCCAGGCGCTGCTCGCGCGGCTGGAGCGTCGCCTAACTCTGCTGATCGCTGGGGCGCACGACCTGCCGCAGCGGCAACGGACGCTGCGCGCCGCCATCGCCTGGAGCTACGACCTGCTGGATGCGGACGAACGGGCGCTGTTCGCGCGGTTAGGCATCTTCGTAGGGGGCTGTACCCTTGAGGCGGCCGAAGCGGTGTGTGGGACGGCGGGTGATCGTCGGGACACCACGCTGGACGGGCTGGCATCGCTGATGGACAAGAGTCTGCTGCGGATGGAGGCGGCGGCGCACGGGGAGCCGCGCTTCGGGATGCTGGAAACGATCCGGGAGTACGCGCTGGAGCGGCTGGCGGCGAGCGGGGACGAGGAAGAATCGCGGCGGCGGCACGCGGGGTACTACCTCGCGCTGGCCGAGGCGGCGGAACCTGAGCTGACGGGGCCCGTGCAAGGGGTGTGGCTGGAGCGGCTGGAGGACGACGGGGACAATCTGCGGGCGGCGCTACGGTGGGCGCGGGAAAGCGGGGAGATCGACACGGGGTTGCGCCTGGCGGGGGCATTATGGCGATTCTGGTATACGCGCGGCTATCAGCGCGAGGGGCGCGGGTGGCTGGAGGGCCTGCTAGCGCTGGCCGCGCAAGGACCCTGCGGCCCATCGATGGCGGCCCGAGCGAAGGCGTTCAACGCGGCGGGCGTGTTAGCCTATTATCAGGGCGACTGCGTGCGCGCGATCGCGCTGCACGAAGAAAGCCTGGCGCTGCGACGAGAGTTGGCGGACAAACAGGCGATCGCCTCCTCGCTCCACAACCTGGCGAGCAACGTCGCATTGTGCGGCGACCACGAACGTGCCGTGGAGCTGTACGAGGAAAGCCTGGCCCTGTCGCGGGAACTGGGCGCCAAACTGGCCATCGCCGCCACGCTCAGTAACCTGGGAGACATCGCGCGCGAGCAGGGCGCCTACGGGCGCGCGACCGCGCTGTCGGAAGAAAGCCTCGCATTGATTCGGGAGCTGGGAGATACGTGGGGTATCGCCCTCCTGCTCACCAATCTAGGCCGCTTAGCGCGTGAGCGGGGCGACTATGGGCGCGCGGCCGGCCTGTACGCGGAGAGTCTGGCGCTGTACCGGCGGTTGGGCGACAAATCGGAGGTCATCGCTTGTCTACAGGACGTGGCCGATCTGATCTATCGGCAGGGGCAAGCGGAACAGGCCGCGCGCCTCTACGGCGCTGTCGCGGCCGGGCGTGACGCGAACGGTCACGCCCTCTCGCCCGTCGACCAGGCTCGTTTCGAGCGTGATGTGGCCGCCCTGCGTGCGACACTGGGCGATGACTCCTTCACCAGAGCATGGATGGAGGGCCGTGCGCTGCCGCTTGAGCGGATGGTGGAGCAGGCGCGGGCGGTGGTCGAGGGATCGCCCCATGAGGCGCGGGAGGACGCTGTATAGCCCCGCGTCGGCCGCTGCTCCACTGCCTTGAGCATCGGCAGCGGGCAGCGCGACGCTTATCGACGTCTGAGCGTCGCCCGCATCAGTGTCGCGTCGCTCAACGAGTAGTACAGCCAGATCGTGGCGCCCTGCTCGACCGCCGAAGCCGCGAAGGCGATGTCGGTCGCGTCGCCCTCGGGGGGCGGCGGCACGATCACGGGCTGCTCGCAACGGTCTACGACCGTCTGGAGCGCCGCGTCGAAGGCCACCCAGCCGATACGCCACTTGGTATCCCGCGTCGCGCCGTTGTAGAACATGACGGGGCGCTCCGACCCCTGGCCGACGACCGGCCCGGTGCTCAGATGCCAGGCGTCGAAGTGATCCGGGCGCGCGGTGAAGGGCGGGGTGTCATAGGTCCACGGGCCGTCGAGCGTGCGCGACGAGGCGAGCCCGATCTGGGAGCGATCGTCGGCGGCGTACTCGCTAAAAAGCCGCCAGCCCCCCGCGGCAGCCGGCACGATCTCGGCTTCCTTCGTACTCTGGTAGCGCGTGGACGGCGGTAGAACGGGGCCCCGTTTCGTGAGGTGGGCAAGGTCGGGACCGGCCGCGACGAGCAGTTGCCCCGTCTTTGTTTCCTGATTCCACCCCGTATAGAACACATAATAGTCGTCGCCCTGCCGGGCAACGGACGGATCCTCGCAGCCGTCGCGGTCCTCCACGCCGGGCCCCGGCGCGAACACTGGCTCCCGGTCCATGACGAAGCGCGCCCCATCATCGCCACGTCCATGATAGATGCGCGCGACCTTCCGCCGGGGATCGTCCGCGTGGTTGACCGCACGCACCAGGAGGTGGTATGTTCCCTCTTCCCGCCAGACATAGGGGCTGAGCACATACATGTCGGCGAGGGGCGCCTCACGCTCCAGCGTGACGGGGATGGTCTCCGCGAGCTCGAAACCGCTCATGCGCCTTGCCCCATGTTGCGCATCAGGCCCCCATCGATGAAGATGGTGGTCCCCGTGACGTAATCCGCGTCGCTCGAGGCGAGATAGACGGCCAGCGTCGCGATTTCCTCGGGGCGCGCGGCGCGCTTGAACGGGATGCTCTGCACCTGTTGGTCGCGCACCGCTAGGTCGTCGATCGCCGCCTGGTTCATGGGCGTGAGCACCATGCCCGGCGCCAGATTGTTCACCGTGATCTGATCGTCCGCGAGTTCGAGCGCGAGGCAGCGCGTCAGGTTCCGCAGGCCGCCCTTCGTCGCGCAGTAGTCGGCGCCGCCGGCGCGCGGGACATCTTCGTGTACGGAAGTGACGTTGATGATCTTGCTGGACGCCTGGCCGGACCCCTTGTGCGCGCGCGCCGCGCGGATGAAGCGGCGCGCGCACAAGAACGGTCCGGTCAAGTTAGACGCGAGCATCTTGGACCAGTCGTCGAGCGAGAGGTCGGCGACCCGCGTTCCGCTGGCGTCGGCGCCGGCGTTGTTCATCAAGATCGTCACCGGACCGAGCACCTGCTCCGCCCGCGCGAACAGACGCTCGACCTCCGCCTCGACGCCGACATCGACCTGCACGACAACGGCGCTCCCGCCGGCCTCCTCAACCTGACGACGTGTCTCCTTGGCGTCGTCTTCGTCGCTGAGGTAATTGATGACGACCGCGGCGCCTTCGCGGGCGAACGCGACGGCGCTCGCGCGGCCGATGCCGGACCCGGCGCCGGTGACGAGGGCGACGTGCCCGGCAAGCTTCGCCGGGACGTGACGGACGGGGGTTGCATGACTCATGATCACTTCCTCTTGTTGGACGCCAAACCACTCTACGCCGGGTGTCATACGGTTGTCTCATCATAACGATAGCTGTCACGCCTTACGGATCGGTGACGAATGTTACGAGAGTATTACAGTGTCGAGATGACGCCTCGCCGCCACTATCGCTCGTTTCGTCAATCGTGATCCGCATCCACGAAGATTTAACTCTTTTGTAATCTTCGTCACCACTCTGTAAGACGACCGTTGCTATGCTCGAAGGTAGGTCACGGTCTATCCAATCGTTGGACAACCAGGGCGGCTCCTCCTCTGACGCGATGACAGGCGCGTAGCGGACTGCTCCGAAACCACAGGACGACGCGCCTTCATCGCGCCATCAACGTGAACCCACATAGTGAGGTAAAGATCATGGCAAAGTTGACGCGAGGCGGTTTCCTCAAGAAGACTCGGTCGCTCCGAACCACCGAGATCCTCCCCCGTCGATCGCGGAGACCTTATTCGTACGCACCCACAGATGATAAGCAAACTGTAATCCTTCCGTAATGTTCGTCATGGCTGCGTAAGATCCTACCGTTATGATCGAGAGTAGGCGTCATCTTCAAGGCGTCATTCATACAAGCTCCGAGCTGGGGCAACGAGACCAAGGAGAGACATGTGACACGACCAACGATCAGAGGCCGGAAAGGGGCGGCGCTCGCGCTCACCCTCGCGCTCGTCATCCCCGCGGGCGGCGCCGTCGCGGGCGGCGCCCCGCCCTCGCTGGGGCACAACCCCTCCCGTCCGGGCATGGCCGCGGGACTGGGACAGATGACCGGCCTGCTGCCCCGCGACCACCTGTTCGAGGAGAGCGCCATCCAGGTCAACCTCAGCAAACAAACGGTGCGCCTGCCGCTGTACCCCGGCGACGCGCATGGAAAGAAGGTGTGGTATGTCCTGCTGGATTCCTCGGACGCCGGCGCGGCCCATGACCTGGGCGTGAACTTCGCGCCCAAGCTCGCCAACATGGCGATCGGCTGCTCCGCCTGCGTGCAGACGGTGACCCTCGGGAGCCCGACGCCGCAGCAGAATCCGTTCGGTCTAGCCACAGTCCACTTCCAAGGTGCGCCCGATTTCAGCCCCACGCGGGTGGCGGTCCCCGGGCCGCACGGCTTCCCGCTCGCGAAACTCCAGCCCGGCGCCGTGGCCGGCCCCGGCTATAGCCCGTTTATCCGCATCGCGGGGTCGTCGACCGTCTACAGCGCCCCCATCGTGGCTACCGGCGACGGCCCCTTCGATGTCGTCCATCACTCCAACACGGGCGACCGGGTCCTCGGCATCCACATCGCGCCCGCGACATCGCCGCCCGGACAGTTCCTGGAGTCGTGGGTCGACATGCTGATTATCAAGGGTTTCGACGCCGGCCAGCCGATCGTCTACCTGAGCACGGACGCCGGCCAGCCCCTCACCGCGGTGCTGGAACGCTCGACCTACGTGCCCGCGCTGGACCGCGCGCCGTACAACGGCGGCGACGACTTCCTGGGGTCCGCCCGCGAGCGGCTCTTCGGCTTCATCAACGGCCAGACAGGCGCCAACAACACCCAGGCGCAGGGGTTCGTGCATCTGGTCGTCGACGGCCTGGCAGCGCGGGACGCCTCGGCCGCCGACACGGCTCTGATCGATGCCCTGCGCAACGGCGGCGACCTGCTCAATGTGTTCGGCGATCTTCCCACGCTGAGCGACCCGCGGCATGCCGCCGCCTATAGCCCGTTGTGGGACGCTCAGCTCGGCCTGTGGACTGACAAGGCGGTACGCCTGGGACTCAACAAGCGCCAGGTCGATGAAAACGTCGTCTTCAACCTGGCCGCGACCCGGCCCGACCTGTTGACGGGTGTCGACCCGGCCACAGGGATGCCCAAGCCGTACGGCTCCGCGGGCGTCGACATCAACTGTGCAATCATCGGGTTCACGGCGAAGCCTCCGACCGCGAACCTTGCCCCGCCGGCCCCTCACTCCCAGTTCCCGCCGCGATAGCGTGATGGGGCGTAACTATCCAGCGGCGAGGTTAGGGAGGGGTGGATGACCGGCGAAGACACCCTGGAGCGCGGGAAGGACTGTCTGGCCCTGCTTTTTGAGGGTGGAGAGGTAGCCCCGCAGCCGACAGAAGACA
>JAABUH010003561.1_pt1 | contig 13244 bp, 15 predicted proteins | sample 5559121 | NCBI WGS metagenome assembly JAABUH01 (sample SAMN10711871, study PRJNA513364) | rock metagenome | isolation source: Antarctica rocks | place: Antarctica: Victoria Land, Battleship Promontory nord | collected 2015-12-28 | reverse complement strand
GCCGTGCGCTGGTATGTACGCTTCCGTTTGCCGTACGCCGACCTGTCCGAGCTCTTGGCCGAACGCGGGGTCCACGTCGACCCGTCGACCGTCTTCGACGGGGTGCAGCGGTTCACCCCGCTTTATAAGAACGTGGCACGGCCGCACCCTCGGCGCGTGGGGGCGCGCTGGTCGATCGACGAGACCTACATCAGCATCGCGGGGCGGTGGTGCTACGCCTTTCGGGCGATCGATGAGGAGGGTCAGGTCATCGATGTCTATGTCAGCCCCACGCGCGACACGGCCGCAGCCACGGCCTTCCTGACGCGGGCGGTCGAGAGCACCGACGTGACGCCCTATCGGGCGACCACCGACAAAGCGCCGATCTACCCGCCCGCGTTCGCTGCGGTGCTGCCGGGGGGCGAGCACGTCACCGGCAAGAGGGAGCAACAGCGCATCGAGCGCGACCATCAGCATCTCAAAGGCCGCACGCGCCGCATGCGCGGCTTCCAAACGCTCCCTTGTGCCCAGACCGTGTGCGATGGGCACGGGTTCATGCGGAATCTGCGCGACGGGTTCTACGACATTGGGGGTCCGGTTGGTGACCCGCGCGTCCCGCAGGCCCCGCGTCTCGTCCGTGCCTGGGACGAACTAACCCTGGTGCTGGCTGCAGCATAGCTGTCTTTCCAGACCGTACACAAACGCGTCCCCGAACCAGCGCCTCTGTCCGTAGCTCAACACGCCCCAACGGCACCTCCGGGACGGCAGCCTGTGGCATGAGAACGCGGCCGCCAAAGTGGGGCTGTAGCACAGGGCTTCTGGAACAGCGCCCCTGTCCACCGCGCGCTGATTAAAATAGTCCCGACGCCGGGATCTGATCCCGGCGTCGGGACGAAGGACAGCGTGTGGCTCGCGCTGGCTCGCGCTGGAGCGTTAAGGCCCAGTGTTACGGAAGCTGTCACCAGCCGCAATAGCCGCAATCTGTGTAAACATCGCCCCGTTTTCATGCGTCACGCGCTGGTAACCGCACCTCTCAGCGCGGCTCACCTCCTACCCGACACGTCCCCTTCGCACTATCGGTTGCTGTCTGACAGCCTGTCCCAGCCCCAACAGGCACGATATATGACGGTCCTAATTGGCTATTGAATTATCGTCGTACCTCGCGCATAACATAGTGTGTGAACATGGGCCGCGCTCGATAGGCTGGCACCGTGTCAAGCTGAAAGACACGGGAGGGCACGAGGTATGGACACACGACCGCACGGCGTGCTCGTTCTGGATCCCCAGGTCGTGCGGCGTGCGCCGCAGATGTCGGCCGGCCAAGCATTAACCGAACTCGCGCTGGTCCTACCGATGTTGGCCCTCCTGTTCATCGGCGCCCTCGACCTGGGGCGCGCCTTCCACACACAGGTCGCACTCGCCAACGCCGCGCGCGTTGGCATCATCTACGCACAGCAGGTAGCCTCGCCTAGACAACTTGACTGCCTACCTGGCACAACGTGCTACTTCATCACCGTCGCGGACGTCATCAGCGCGACCAAAAATGAATCGCAGGGTGGAATAGACGCCTCGCAAATGCAGGTGAGTGTCTGCCTACAGCATGTCGTGACATGTCCCGTCACCAACACATCTGAAGCGGTGGTCAGCAACGAGGGGATTACTGTCACCGTGTCAGCCCCGTTCACGCCCATCACTCCTTTCGTACACCTGACGCGGATTGGTGGAACGGTGAGCGGCCACACGTTCTCATTTGAGCCCGTCGCGGCGCCACTTGCGACAATGTCCACCAATACGCCCACAGTCATTCCTACCGCCACCAATACGCCCACAGTCATTCCTACCGCCACCAATACGCCCACAGTCATTCCTACCGCTACCAACACGCCTACCCCAGCCGCGACCAATACCCCTGGGGGACCAACCGCTACCCAGACACCCGTCCTGCCAACGGCGACGCAAACGCCAACATCTGCCCCAACAGCGACAGCGACTTCGATATCAACGCTCGCCCCAACATCAACACCAACTAACACAGCGATACCTGGTCCCACGGCCACGGCGACCCTCGAACCGATCCCGACCATTTCACCGAGCACCGGACCCACGCTAATATCGACGGGGAACGGAGCCAACACCCTGGTCACGATAGCGTGGTCGACACAATATCCCGCTAGTGATGTGATTCGCTACCGGCCTCATGGCACGACGGCATGGACCCTGGCATTCGGTACGCACTCCGGTACCAGTGGCTCAAACACATTCGGCCGGCAAAATTCGGGCGCCACGATCATTTTGGGGAACAACACGTATGACTACGAGGTAGAAAGTACGACAACTGGCGGAACGACGTCGTTCCCTAGCGACGGCCAAAGCTGCTTCTCTGATTGTCCAACCTTTAGCCTCTGACCTATGGTACGCACGATGAGTATGTCCACCTCCCAGCCCATGAAGCACAAGAACGCCCAAAGCCTAGAAAGGCGCACGACAGGCCGCAGGGCATCTACGCCCCAAGACGCCAACAGGGTGACGCGGCGTCACGCCTCTGAAAGCGGTCAGACGTTGGTTGAGTTTGCCCTCGTCCTCGTGGTTTTCTTAATGATGACGCTGGGCCTGCTCGACGGCTTACGTGTGATCTTCTACTACAGCCAAATCCAGGAAGCGGCGCGCACAGGCGCGCGTTGGGCTGCCGTGCAGGTCGCGCGCGAAGTCAACGGTGTCACCCTATGGGGTACTTTTGGCGACCAGGGCAATGCCGCCAATACCTACTGTGACGCGGGCTGTGGCGCCAACACGATCACCGGCCACCTCAAGCTCGCCGATGGCGTGACCGACACCATCCTGGGCGCCACCGCGCGCCCCATGACCGCCGCCAACTTGAGCCAGGCGACCGTGACGATCAGCACCCCGATCTCGTCAACGGCCACCGAGGCGCTGCAAACGGATGATCAACTCACCAACAACCCCGTGACCGTCACCGTGACGTATCCGTTCAAGCCTATTCTGGGCCTGGTATTCGGCGGGGTCACCATCACCTTGAAAGGCAGCAGCGCCATGCTGCACGAGTAAGGGTCAGACAGGGAGAGGGAGGAGGACGCGATGTACATGAAACGAGCGACACCTGGTCAGATCATGCCCATGGTCGCGTTACTGATGGTCGCCCTCATGGGCATGGCAGCCCTGGGCATCGATGGCAGCAACGTCTACTCACAACACCGTAGGCTCCAGGCTGATCTGGATGTAGCGGTCAAAGTAGCGGCCGCCGACATGTTTGACTTCAATCCAGCGAGCCCGGCGTACACCGACACCGCGAAAACCTCGATCGTCGCCGCAGCGCAATTGCTGGCCAACGACGGCTATCCCAACACGTTAACCATCACCAGTAGCCCCAGCATCATCCCAAGCGGTGGAGGCTTCTGTGGCAACGATCCGGCCGCTGGTATTACCCTCTGTAATCCACCTCAAAACGGTCCGTTTGCCGGAGCGCCGCACTACGCCTTTGTCGAGGGGCGCCTGAGCCGCGACGTGGGCGGCTTTTTTGGCGGCGTCATCGGCCTGGGCAAGCTGCACACCAACGTCACAGCCGTCGCCTGGCACGGTGGATACCACCAGCCGTATGCGCTCATCGGGCTCGATCCGACGGTCAACGATTGCTCGATTGATGGATCGGGTGGGAGTATGACGATCAACGGCAGTCTCGTGGGCGACGCCCTCACCTGTGGCGGCACGAATCCCACCGTCACTGGACACTCCGACGAGCATGGGGGCGACAACTCCGGCCAGATTGTGGGGCAGAGGGGCACCAATCAGGGCGTAGCGTTGATCACGGACCCCTACAGCGCGACAGGTGCCATCACACCGACCGAGCCCGTCACGAACGTTCCGGACGTCCAGCCTATCATTCCCACGCAGTGCTACACCGAGGTCGAGCACTTTATCCCGACTATCACCACGGCCCAGCTTCTCGATCCCATCCACCAACTACCCGGTACCCATTTCTATTTCCCCCCGGCCGATGGCTCCGTAGGCATCGTCCCGCTCACCGGCCCTGTCGGTGGCAATGCCGGCACCAACGATTTCTTACCTCTGTGCGACGGGACGCCTACGGGACAGCCAGGCGTCTACTATTTCACGAGCGGCATCCTCACGCCCGGCAAGGTCTATATCAACACCTTCAACTCCGTCTTTATCTTCGACAGCGCCAATGGCGAGCTGTTCCACGATACGGGACAGGCCAACTGGACATTGAGCGCGCCCACGAGCGGCCCCTACCAGGGCATCGCGCTAACCCAATCACGCACGGGCATCGAGCCACCCTGCCCCTCCATTAACCAGGTTAACTTCACGGGTGGCGAAGGGGGCAAGGGGCAATTCACGGCGAGCGGCGTGGTCGACCTGCCTTGTACCGATATCTTCGCGCAGGGAAGCTCGACGGTGACCGTGAACGGCATCGTGGTGACGTGGAACATACAGACATCGGGGAACACGACGGTCTTGGTGAACTACAATCCGTCCTACACGCCGGCGGACAAGGGCAGCGTGTTGGTGCAGTAGTCCGGCCACGGGAGGATTGGCGCGGCGTATCTCCCCGCGCGCCTATGATCCGACCATCCTGACGGTTCGCCCCATCAGAGGTCGAGGCTGACGGGATAACCGCCCCTTCCCGGTATCCATCCAAGCCGCCGCGCCCGGTGATGACGGCTGTAACGCCGGGCTGGCCCCGTACCACGACGGGTGCGGCATGGGGCCACAGCGCACGTCGCGACGTCGCCGTCGTGCTGGTGCCGCTCCCGTGCACACAAGCGGTGACGTTCGAACGGACAGGTCGACAGTGTTCGCTTTTGCCCTCATCAAGGTGGCACGCTCGTAACGGATCACGGGACCGCCCTGCTCTACCGCCAGGGCCAGGGAGATAGATTCTCCCCGGCTCTTTTCTTGTCCTCGTGTAAACATTGGGCGCGTTCCGTGCGTTGCATGTCACAGATGCAAGCCGGTTTGAGTGCCGCTTCGATTCCGGGAGTGCGTACTTCGGCCCTGTGGACAGACCCCTTGTCGCCTCGTCGCGCCTGGCGTATGCTTGCCCCAACCCCAGGAGTGCCTCCTCCCGCACTTAACTGAAGCTCGACGTACGGGTGGCCGACGTACACAACGTATTCGACGTAGACCACTACATGTGGTAGAGCGTAACGCTCTTTCTCCCGCATAGCGGCCCTATGTGTCGTGGAATACTATGACTACGTTGTTGTCTAGCCTCAGATAGTGGACATTCTTGGCACTCCTATTGCGTCGTCAGATTGCGGCTCATGACAGCTTCCGTAACACTACTCCGTTAACGCGGGGGCCAGGCGATTGGCCGGTCCGAGGGCAGCGGCGCCGCGTCGGCCGTGCCAAGCATCCACTCATCATCCAGGTGCCAGTACCCGGCGCACCCGTCGACGCGCACGCCGGTGAGTGGGTTAAAGACGTAGACGTCCGGCTGGTCGATAGGGTCGATCAAGCCGCTCTCGATCAGCGTCGTGAGATGCCTCCGCACGGTCTCGGCAGTGAGGCCGGTCGCCCGCGCCAGCTCCCCCTCCCGCGCCTCGGCGATAGCCACTGTCGTCGGCATAGGCCAGGAGGGCGATGACCGTCCGCGTCGCGGGCCGAGCACGGTCGCGACCCCCCCACGCATGAAGGCGCGCAAGTAGTCGCCGGCGTCGAAGCGAAAGCGCGCGTGGTCGTGACAGACAGCTCGGTGCATTAGGATGCTCCTCCCATCGCTTGGCACGCGTTCAGACGATCCCGCACGGTGGTGAGCAAGGCGCCGAGCCGCGTGGCGACCTGGGCGCTCGTTAGTCCGTGTGCCTGCATCGTCTGTGTGATAGTGTGTGCGAGCGACACTGAACCCTCCAGGGCGCGATTCCTCGTGCCCTTACTATAGCTATCCCTGTCCTCATGGGTGTGATGGGTGCGCCATGGCCGCCCGCTTGCCGGCCTGGATGCCCGTTGTGGTCACCGACGTGGCGTGGACGGTGATGCCGGCGACCTCCGGTTGGACGGTTGGGTAGCCCTCGATCAGCAGCTTATCGGCGGGGTCTGCGGCGAGGGCCTCGGCCACCTTGCGCCACTGCTTCATGCCGATGAGTACCATGTAGTCGGTCTGGGGCGATGGCGGCGCGGGGACGCCTTTCGGGAGCGCGGGGGCCTTCTCGCTGCGCATGACCACCAGCACGACGTCGCCCCGTTCCACGACTGTGCCCGGCCGACCGATCACAGTGAGCTTCACCGTCATTGCCTCCCCTGCCACCTTCATCGCCTCTGTGACGTCCACGCTGAACACCGTCCAGTCGAACGGCGCTGTCGCTGTGTGTGGGGCCGTGCCTGTCCCCCCAATGCGCTGTTGTTGTCCCCCCTTAAAGATCCGGTAGAAGTCTTTCGATCCCAGGTCATCGCGCATGAGCGTAAAGAATATGCCCCCGACCGAGCGTTTCTGGCTACCGTCAGCGCGCAGCATCCCGCCGGCCGCCTCGACCTGGAGCGCCCGCGCCCACGGTGCGCCCCTGGTGTGCGCCGAGGATGCGCACCGCCCGTCTGATCTGTCGGATCGGTTCCTCGTCGGTCTCGCCGAGTTGCGTCGCGATCTCCCCGGTGATACCGTCTATCGTGGCCCTGTCCTGAGGTGTCGTGCCCATGTACCCCTCCCGCGCCTATCGTATCAGCCCATTGTCCATATGTCGCGCCTTGCGTCGCAGCTCATCCGTGCCTGGGCTGTTCCTGTCTCTCTCAGGCGTGTGACGGATGGTAACCGGGAAGATGTCCTCATAGGTGCGGGCATACGGCACCAGCACCAGCCGGTCATGGGGGAGGGACCAGCGCCCGGCCGGGCGCTGGCGTATCCCTGCCGCGCTGGCGCCGGCCGTGCTGACCATTAGGCCATGGACAACCTCTGCGCTAGCGCCGACACTACGGGAGCACGCGCTACTCGTCGCGTGCCCCGGCTAGCCCAAGGAGACCACGCATGTCCATGACCCCTCAAACCATCGCAGCGACCCTTGCGTTGTTCGATGGCGACGCCGACGAAGCCACCGTCGTCGCGCGCATCGTCGCGCTGCGTCAGGGGAAGCGTCAGGATTGGGAACGCAATCGGGCCGTGGCGCGCGTCAGCCTGCCGTGGCCCCTGCCTGATGGCGCCTACGCCGCCTGTAGCACCGCGCACACCTCGCCCCACCGCTCCACGAAGAGCCGCCGCCGCTCAGCTAAGGACACCGTCTCGTTCAGGTGCTGGCGATAACGGAGATGGTCACGCAATTCGTCGTGGGCGGTGCAGAAACGGGCCGCCGCCTCAAAGGAGCCGAAGCCGCGCATCGGATAGTAGCGTTGCTTGATGCCACGGTGGTCCTGCTCCAGCCGGTTGTTCATGTAGCGGCTGGTCCGATGCTGGACGTTGGGTCCCAGCGTCTCGCGGATGGCGCGCGGGTAGGCGTCGTGCCCGTCCGTCGTGACCTTCTCGGGCGCATGGCCGACAACGGTGCGCGCCCGCTGGAAGAAACGCTTGGCGGCGTCCATGTCGCGCGTCTCGCTCAGCATGGAGTCGACCAGGTTCCCGTCGGCGTCGATGGCCCGATAGAGGTAGCACCACCGTCCGTCCACCTTCACATACGTCTCGTCGGCGTGCCACTTGAGGCCCGCTTTGCCCCGTCGCTTGGCCCGCAGGCGCTCCGTCAGCAGCGGGGCGAAGCGCTCCTCCCACGCCCGCACCGCCTCGTGGGTGAAGGTGAAGCCGCGGGTGAGGAACATCTCCGCCAGGTCCCGCAGGCTGAGCTTGTAGCGCAGTCGCCAGAGGACGACGAGCAACGCGATGTCGGTCGGAACCTGCAGGTGGTTGAACGGCGTGCCTGTGCGCGCGTTGAAGGTGCGCCGACAGGGACGGCAGCGAAACAGGCGGTAGCCTAACGCCGTCACGCGCTCCAGTTCCTGCGTCGCGTCCCCTTGGCAGTACGGGCAGGCCATCGTCCCCTCCTTCATGCACCCCTATAAAAGGAGTAGGATACCTGACCGACGGGCTCTCCACCACCACTGATTCTGAATCCTGACGCATCCTCTTCGATGCCATCGTGGAGCAGTGTCGGACGGCTGGATTAGTGTGGGGTCAGGAGGTGTACGTCGACGCGACGCAGGTCGATGCGAACGCGTCGCTCGACTCGGTCATGCCGCGCTTTGCTGTCGAGGAGCACCTACGCAACCTTTTCGGTGCCGATGCTGCCCTTACGCGGGAAGGAGCGACCGATGACGCCGTCGTCGACGCGGGCCCCTCGCCCACTCCGGTCGCCCCGGCCGCCCTCCCCACAGTTGCTGGTGACGATGTCGCGGCGGCCAATAAGGCGCGGCACGACTGGGTCGAAGGCGCGGGGCATCCCCAACGTGCGGTGACGCACGCGCATTACCAGCGGGTCGCCGACCTTAACGTGAGCACAACCGATCCCGATGCGACGCACATGCGCCATAAAGGAGGCGGCGTCCACATGGGGTACCACACGCACTGCATGGTCGACGGCGGCAAGGCGCGCATCATTCTGGCGACGCTGGTCACACCCGCCGAGGTCATGGAGAACCAGCCCCTACGCGACATGCTCTGGCGGGTCTGCTTCCGCTGGCGCCTTCGGCCCGACCATGTCACGGGGGACACCACCTACGGCACCGCCGAGAACATCAGGGCCATCGAGGACGCCGGCATCCGTGCCTACATGCCGCTGCCCGATTGGGACAAGCGCACCCCGTTCTTCGGCAAACAGAGCTTCGCCTATGATCCGGAGCGCGATGCCTACACCTGCCCGCAGGGCGTGCTCCTGCCCTTCCGGCATCCGAAGAATACGGAGCATGTGCTGGTCTATCAGGCCGATGCCGCCACCTGCAACGCCTGCCCGGTCAAAGAGCGCTGTACTGCGGGCGTGCACGGCCGTCTCATCAGCCGAGACTTCGACGAGGACTACCTGGATCGCGTGCGGGGCTATCACGACACAGAACCCTACAAGAAGGCGATGGGCAAGCGTAAAGTGTGGGTCGAGCCGCTTTTCGCGGAAGCCAAGGACTGGCATGGCTTGCGACGCTTCCGCTTGCGGCACCTGGAGAAGGTCAACGGCGAGGCGTTGTTGACCACCGCCGGCCAAAACCTGAAACGCTTGCTCAGTAAACGGGGTTGGGGTCGCCGGCCGTGGCCGGGAGGAGCGTTGGGGTTGGCCATTGCCCCCTTCCTAGTGCCGACGGCCCTCTGAATCGCTAAACCTCCACAAGCTGATCGCCGATGTCCCGAGCGGCGGCAAGCGCATAACGCCCCCTTTTTCAACAGGCTGTCTACTAATCAGTAGCCCAGACCCTGCCGCACTTCTGATAATGCGCTCTTGGACGTTTGTTCGCCGCTCGAACGTGCTTCCGATAATAGGGTGCCACAGCCACGTACTCCCATTCAAGCGGGCTAAACGTTGTTTTTTGTTCCGTTACTACGACAAGGCCTACAACAGCCACTTGTGGCGCTATGGCGCTACCTAGGCGCAAAATCAGTGTCTAACCGCACAGATGCAGTTTAGTCTTGCAGTAGGCTAGGCGCAGCGATTGGCGCATGATGCACCCGCGTCAAATACTGGCGTACGTCTGCGACGGATTGGTTGTTATCTTGACCAGACACCAAATCTTGCGGCACCACATAGCGGTACCCGCGCTCCTCGGCCCCCAGGACGGCATACAGGACGCAGCAGCGCAGTTCGACACCGCCGATCACCAAGCCCTGGATGCCGCGTGCCTCCAACAGATCGACGAACTCCGGCGACTGCCAGATGTCAAAGCGATACTTACGGACCACTGTGGAGCCCGGAATGGGGGCCACGAACAGTTCTGCTCCCCACGATCCCGCGGCGCACAGGCCGCCCGGCGTCTCCCAGCGACGCTGACGCGGGGTGAGCCGTGTCAGATCCAAGATCTGTTGAGAATAGATGACATGAGCGCCACGGGCGGCGGCGTCTCGTGCGAAGTCGTTCGCCCTGACCGCAGCCAAGGCGTTGGCGGTGTTGGTCGGAGTCTGCCCTCCCGCGACATCAGGGTGACAGAAGTCGTTCTGGAAATCGACGAGCAGGACGGCAACCTCGCGGGGGGCGAGGCTAGTGAGAGTAACTTGGACCATGGCCTCAGTATATCTCTCCATGAGTAGCCCGAGAAACCGACGTGTGCGTTGGCAACCATCGGACAACGCTCGCACCCCTTCGCCTCACCGAGCCATCAGCTGCCAGAGTCGTTCGACCAGGCGAGCCCGCCCGAACATGCTGTCTGTGGTGCGGGTTACCACGATGGAAGCTGTCATCTGGGGTAACCGTGCCGACGGTCAATCCGATACCCCCGCTCGAAATAAGTGACACACCTCTATGCACGACGACGTAACAGGACTGGCGACCCGGTATAACGAGCACGCGGTAAACGGCCACGGGGCGTGGTCCTGGCTGCCATCCTCACCTGGCAACGAACGTCGGAGCCACGTCCGAGCCATCCGGGAGCGTCGCCATCTCCTCAGGTCCTGATGCGGTAGTGAAGGTACACCATGCCGTTTCCGAACCGACGCTCGTCCAACAGGTCGAGCGTCAGGCAGGCCTTATCAGGGAAGGACGCTGTGCCGCCTCCGACCACGATGGGCGTGACGAACAGATGGTACTCGTCGACCAACCCGGCCTTGATCGCCTGGGCCGCCAGGGCGGGTCCGCCCACGGTGAGGTCACGTCCTCCGCTCGCCTTCAGCTGCCGGACCGCGTCAGGGTCAAAGTTGCGCTCGATCCGCGTCCGGGCGCTGGAGACGGTTTCGAGCGTGGTGGAGTACACAATCTTGTCGGCAGCCTGCCATATCTCCGTGAAGTCCCGTACGACGGGCGATTGGTCGGCGCGAGTGTGCGCGGTTTCCCAATAGACCATCACCTCGTACATCCGGCGTCCGTAAAGGTAGGCGCCCACCGGCCGCAGGACGTCGTTGACGAAGGCATGCACCTCCTCGTCCGGCGCGGCCCAGTCAAAGACGCCGTCCGCGTCCGCGACGTAGCCGTCAAGCGACGAGATCGCCGAGTAGATCAGCTTGGCCATGGCGAACCTCCCTTGATGCATGCGGCGTGTGGGTCGCAATCAGTACTACAAGCATAGCGTTTAGCCGTGGAGCGGCAGCGGCGCTGGGTCCTCCAACGCGTATCCCTCGGGCAGCGACGCGCCCTCAGCCCTGAACCACTCCAGGAACGACACAAAGCACGCTGCGCACAGGTCCGGCTGGAGCCGTGCGTAGCCACCGCACGCGTTCCAGCCGCGCGTATCCTTGAGCCCATAAGGGCCCGCGCAGAAATAAAGTAGTCAACTCCCCGTCCACTGTAGGCGTGAACGAGGCGAAAAGTTGGAGTGGTTATTTCTGCACGGCCCCATAGAGCGGGTCTGCGTCGTCGATGGTCACGTTGCAGCGGTCGCATACCCGCATCTGGATTTTGACCCAACTCATCTCTCTCTCCCGCATCTGGGTGTAGGGTCGCAGGCCCTGCGGCGCCTGCGCGATGGTCCGCACGCCGGCGGCGCTCATGAAGGCCCGACAAGGGTAGCATGTGTGGATTCAACACATTCTTACGGGATGACGGCATTGTGCCGAGCCCGGCCAATAGGGACGCCTTGGCATCAGACCATGATGCCCGAGATAATCCTCACGATGCAATCCGGCTAGGACGGCCGCCTGCCGGGGGTTTGATGACGCCTAACGGCGCCATGGTCGGCAAAACCTCGCGCGTCGCCCAACGCTCCGACAGCGTGTTGTCCGCACGCGGAGCCAGTGGCGCTGTCAGGCCACGAAGCGCTGTCGTGCCGGCTAAAAACGGCAAGCGACGCGGTCGCTGCCCTCATCCTCATTGTAGGCGATCGGTCGGTGGCCTTGTCGTCCCTGTACGGGTTCGCATGTGGGGCAGGGACGACCGCCAGGCGTCTCGGTTGCGTCGGGCCGATGAGGCGGTTCGGTGTGACGGCGAGCATGACGCAGGAGAGAGACCTGACCGTTATGTGCATCACTGCCCTACCCCGCCAGGCTCCACGCTATTTCACACATACATCCCTAGAACGAAAGTCCAAAGACATCGTGTGGCCCATGCCGCTTGCCTGGCGTACCATCCTCGCTCGATCAACCATCCTCAGGTGCCCGCAGCAACCTCAGACCATCGTGCCCGAACCGACGACGACTAGCCGCCATGAGGCAGCACGAGAAGCTTTGAGATCGTTACGCCGATCTCAAGAACAGGCGCGGCGACGGCGACAAGAGCGGTCACACGCTCCCATCGGCGAGCGATCTTCTTCTTGTCCTGCTTGTATATTGAGAGAGTTGGTTCGACGACGGCGGTGAGGACGCTGGACCTGCAGCGGAGCGAACCGCGCCTCTGAGATTGTTCCCCGCCGTCGCGGGCTGGCGCGAGTCTGGACCGGATGATGTGGCGCTGACCACGCATGACAAGCACAGACGAGAGCCGCCCCGAATCGCATCGTCCCTGCCATCCCCTCAGCTATAGGTAGGAGCTCCTATGTCCGTCGATGCCGCCTCATCTCCCTCTATCTACCGTCTCTTCGCGGGCGTCGACATCGCCGCGGCCACGTTCACGACGGTCTGGATGGCCCCTGGCGCGAGTCCCAGCCGCCCGCTCACCCTAGATCAAACCCCGCAGGGCTTCGCGACCGTGCAAGCGCGACTCCTCGCCGCCGGCCACGCCCCCGCCGAGGTTCTCGTCGTGATGGAGGCGACCGGATCGTATTGGGTCACGCTCGCGACGACCCTGGCCCAGGCTGGCTTCGCCGTGTCCGTCATTAACCCGGATCAGGCGCACAACGTCGCCAAGGCGCTGCTCCAACGCGCGAAAACGGACGCCATCGACGCGCGCACGCTCGCCCGCCTGGCCAGCATGGTGCAGCCGGCTCCGTGGACGCCGCCCCCAGCCATCGACGCCGAGCTGCAGCAGCGCCTGGCCGAGCGCGACACGCTGGTCGATCTGCGCCAGCAGGTGCGCAACCAGCTCCACGCCCTAGTTCAGTTGCCGGTCGTGATCCCGGCGGTGCGCACGCGAATGGAAGGGCTGATCGCCACGTTTGACGCCCAGATCGCGGCGATCGAGCGCGAGATCAAGGCTGTGCTTCCGCAGGATGCGGCCTGGGCAGCGTCGGCTGACCTGTTGCTGAGCATCGCGGGCGTGGGGTTGCTCACGGCGGCCTGGCTCCTGGTCGGCACGCTCAACTTTACCATCGGC
>JAABUH010003560.1_pt1 | contig 13246 bp, 9 predicted proteins | sample 5559121 | NCBI WGS metagenome assembly JAABUH01 (sample SAMN10711871, study PRJNA513364) | rock metagenome | isolation source: Antarctica rocks | place: Antarctica: Victoria Land, Battleship Promontory nord | collected 2015-12-28 | reverse complement strand
AGGTGCGTAGGCGGCGTGCGCGGAGACCACATGGCACACGCGCCACAAGGGCTTGTGTGCTGCGATGCGTAGGGGGAGCATGCCAACCGTCCCGCATGCAAGCCCGAGAGAGGGGGGCACAGGAATGATCGTCGCATTGGCCGGTGGCGTCGGTGGCGCGAAGCTGGCGCAGGGGCTCTATCTGGCGCTGCCGCCCGAGACGCTGACGGTTGTCGGGAACACCGCCGATGACATGATCCACCTGGGGCTGCGGAGCAGCCCCGATCTCGACACCGTCCTCTACACCCTGGCCGGGCTGGCGAACGCGGCCACCGGCTGGGGGCTCGCGGGGGACTCCACCCGCTGTCTGGGCGCGCGGTGGGCGGTGCGCAGGACGGTGATGCCACTCGCCGCGGCCACGCGCGTGAAGGCCGGCCCGTACTTGCTATCGTTGTCGCGGATGAGGTACCGCGGCCGCTGGTCGCAGGGCGTGGCCTCGCGCAGCTGCTGGGCGACCCAGGCGTCGGTCGGGTGGCGCGTCACGCCGACATGGACGATGCGCCGCGAGCCGAGCGCGATGACGAAGAAGGCGAACAACGGACGGAAGCACAGGTCGGTGACCGGGAGGAAGTCGCACGCCCAGCTGTCGGGGGCGTGGTTGCGCAGGAAGGTGGCCCACGTTTGCCCGCGCGGGCGCGGCGCGCGGTGGCCGCGCCGATCGGTCTGGCTCGGGCGCTGCGCCACGCGGATGCCCAGCTTGCCCCGTTCGCCGCGGCTGCGCTCCGCACCCCAGCGCGGGTGCGCGGTCGCCAGCCGGCGGAGCAGCGCGATCGTCTCCGCCGGGAGCGGCGGGCGCCCCGGCCCCGGGCGCGACTGCCATCTCCAGCACGACCGGAAGCCCGCGCGGTGCCACCGCAGCAGCGTCTCCGGCCGGACGAGGAGCAGGGCCTGCCGCCAGGCGCGGACCCGGCCCGCGAGCAGCACCAGGAGCGTGCGATCCGTCGGCGTCACCACCGGGCGCTTGACGCGCCGACGCGGCACGAGCAGCTGCTGGCGGAGCACGGCGTTCTCGGCGAGCAGCTGCGCCCGGCTCCGCACCACATCGGCCCCGGTACCGGTCGCCTGCGTCAGCGCCAGCGGCCTCGCCCGGAGGGATGCGCCGCGCGCGGCGTAACCCGCCGGCGAGCCCTCGAAGCCGACGGCAACACCGACCGCTGAATCCCAACGAGGTACTCCTCCCTGACGACGCGCTCGAGCTGCGGCAATGGAGACAAGCTTCCACGCAGCAGTCTACCCGCTTACCAGGCTGCGCAGGTACCGGAGGCAGGTCCTCGCCATCCCGGATGAATATTGAGCCAGGACAGGCCTTTTTTCGTTAATGCGGCCACCTTGGCAGGGTTGGCGGGGGTACGCGATCACTTGGGGGTATGAACGGGGGTAAACGCCAGAACGAGGCCCGTCTGGCGTGTCCCCGACGGGCCTCGTTCTGGCGCTATTACTGAGTTTTTCGTGGAGCCGACCAGGGGACTCGAACCCCTAACCTGCTGTTTACAAAACAGCTGCTCTGCCAATTGAGCTAGGTCGGCAGCGCTGTATCCCGTCCTGATGCAAGAAACCATAATTTCGTCGGCTTGCAACGCCTTTTTCTTGCGACTGTCCCCGCTGTTTTCTGCTCGCCACATTGTTCTTTACCATCAAAAGTGTACAAAAATCCACGGGAAAGTCAATGGTTGCGTCAGAAATCAGCCGCCTGGCTGGGTACATTCGCCGCACTACGGGATGCGACTTCTCACCGAGCGGGTGCAACGCGGGCACACCGTCGCGCGGTGCTGCGAAAACAGCCGGGCCGAAGGTCAACGATGCGGTAAAAACCCGGGGTGAGGATGAGCGCCATGATGAAACGATTAGAACCTACGGAGTTGAGCACGAATCAGGCGCGACTTCGGCTCAACTCCACGTTCAACTCCGTACGTCCTAACCCGCAGCCGCGTTCGTCGCACTCGACCGACGCGCGACCGCTTACGGCTCGATCTCGACGCGTCCGATATAGATTGTCTTCGCGTCATTGGCTGGCACGAAGAGGCCGAGCTCGTGGTAGAGGCCCGGCTCGGAAAGATCCCAGGTGAGCTCGGTCCAGCGACCGAGCGGCACCGTCTGCTGGAAGCCGTCATCGCGCCATTGCCAATCGCTGTTGAAGCTCAGCATCCCGAGACGCACTTCGGTCGCTCCTTGTTCCGCCGCCGGGATATACACCTGCATGCGGACACGCTTCGCCGACTTCTCCCAACTCGTCCCGACGATCTCCGTGCCTTGCGCGCTATCGAAGCGCATGGTGGGCTGGCCGAAGAGCGTGCGGTCCTGCGCGATGGACACATGGAGGTTCGGCTGGATCGTGGTGTTGTCCGGCCTGGCCCCCCAGGTGCCGGTCCCGTTGCCGAACGAGAGGACGGTCGCACCCGCTGCGGGCGGGCGATCGATCGCCTCGCGCGCGCGGTAAATCGCCGTGGCGTCGGCGTTCGCCGTGGCCGGATAGATGCGCTCGTAATACAGCGGGATGAGTTCATCGATCCCGGCGCGAACCTCCTGCGTGATCGGGCTGACGCCGCCATCGAGTACGAGCATGTCGAAATAGCGGTCGGTGATCGCGCGGCGATATGCCGCGACCCCCTGCTGGCCGCGATAGTCGAGCCAGAACGGGCCGGTCACGCGGGTATCCGCGATCCGGGGATACAGGTAGTAATTCATGGCGGTGTCGTCGATGAAGAGGCGGTTCGCCGTGACGGTGTTCGCGCGGATCGCGCCGACCGCCGGGTTGAGATTCGGATAGAACGTCACCATCTGACGAGCTTGCACCAGCGAGTAGCCCAGGATCAGTGGCACGACCAAGGCCATCAGGATGCCGAGAAGCGGCCCGGTCGCGCGCGATCGCGAGCGGTTGCGCGCCTCCAGGAACATCTCGATCGGCGGGGCCAGGATCAGCCCACCGAGCGAGAGGACGAGGAAGATCAGCGGGAGATGCTCGCGTAACGCGGCCAGCCGCGTGGACAGATCGATGCGCTCAGCCGCAGAGTGGGCGAGCAGCACGCTCCCCGCGCCGAGCAGCGGCCCCAGCAGCCCGATGGCGAGCGCGATGCCGAGCCGGAAGCGCGGTTCGCGCCAACGCCGCCAGCGCCCGGCGGGGGCGGCGATGCGCGCGGCGAGCGGCCCCAGCGCCACGCCTGCCAGGGGTGCCAGGAAGAAGATCGCGTAGATCGAGTGTTTCCACCAGTCGTGGTCCGGTCGCCCGATGGCCTGGGCGGCGGCGATGACGCCCACGCCGCCCGCCGTGATCAACCGCTCGCGCGCCGCGAGTTGGCGCCAGCCGAACACGGCCACGGCGACGATCAGCCAGATCTCCGGGCGCTGCCACACATACTCATTCAGGGGGGTCGCGCTCCGCAAGTCGTTGTAGGGGTGCTCGAAGAGGAGGGTGAACAGCGAGGCCCGGAACGCGCTGAAATAGGCCACGCAGAGTATCCCGAGCGGCAGGACGCACCAGAAGAGGTTGCGTGCGCTGATGCGGAACGCCCTGGGAGCGCGGAACAGGGGTTCGATGAGGAGGTAGAGGCAGATGAGGGGGAAATAGATCGCGACGATATATTTGCCGAGAAAACCGATGAAGAGCAGCATGGCCGCGAGGAGCAGTTGCCACCGGCGTCCGCTGCGCCGAGCGGCGAGCAGCACGGCGACCCCCGACATGAAGGCCGCCCCCGCCAGGGCATCGTAGGTGCCGAAGCGACCGATCGCGATCGCGGTCGGGGCGATCGCCATGATGGCACCGGCCAGCAACGCCGTGATGCGACGTTGCGCGGTGGTGAGCGCTGCCGGGGCCAGTTGTAGCGCGGCGTAGGTGGTCGCCGCGACCATCGCCACGCCGCAGCAAGCGGTCAGCGCGCGCACCAGCCGGAGCCCACCAACCATATCTGCGGCACCGGCCAGCAGCGGCCAGAGATAGGAGCCATAGGTCCAGTCCAGCGCGAAGGCGTAGACGCTGTGCTGCTCGATGAGGGAGCGCCCGATCAGGATGTAGTTACTCTCATCCATGAAGACGCTTTGCTGATCGCTGAAGAGGAACCGCAGCACGAATGAGCCGAGCAGGAGGGCCAGGAATGCCGGGATCGACAGCCCACCGACCAGGGCCGCGCCGCCGGTTGTATCGGCGCGCGCACCGGGTACGGAGCGACTCGCCCCGTGGCCGACATACGGGACCGCAGCGCGATACTCGTGATACTGCTTCTCCATTGTCTGCTCCTCTGTCGGATGCGCCACGCGGGCGGACGTATCGCGCGCGATCGTTCCCCCGCCCTGATCCGCTGCCGCCGCGACCGCCAGGGTACCCGGCGCGCTGCCGCCCGCACGGCGTGCCGCCGACCAGGTCCAGCGGCGATTCAGGGTGTAATTCCAGAGGGTCACCGGGCCGATCGCCAGGAGATTGGCGAACAGGTACTGGACGTGACCCACATAAATCAGGGTGGTCAGGATCGTGAGCGAGAGCACCATGCCGCTCGCCGCGATGGCGTTGTACCGCCCCACCCAGCCGCAGCCACCCGCCGGGCGGGCGGGCATCGCGGAACGTCCAGCGATCGTTCAGGAGGAAGTTGGTGAGGATCGACGTCTCCGCCGCCAGCGCCGCTGCGGGCAGCCGCGCGAGGTGGCCGATCTCGACGAGCAGGGCGAGCGTCGCCGTGTTGATCAGGACGCCGATGAGACCGACGCTCGCGAAGCGCAGCAGGTGCCGCCAGTGTGCGGCGAGCGGCCGCCGCGAGCGGGTGGTCCGGGCGGCGAGCCGGATAAACCGTGTGCCGGGGCTACTGGTCGCGGTCATGGGCGATTCGTCTCCACTTCGATGACTGTGGCGGCGGCGATCTCGCCCCGCCCCGCCGGGATAGCGCGCGTCGCGAGTCGCCAATGGCGCAGCTTAAGTCGCACCAGTGCCTGCGTGACCTCCCAAGCGGTCGGTATCAGCCGGAGGCGCGAGCCGTTGCTATCGGTCCAGACGATCGGATGCTCCACGACCGTAAGGCCGAGGTCATGGGCCGAGAGGAGCAGGTCGATATCGAAGGTCCAGCGGGCCTCGCGGACGGTATGTGCCAGCATTTGGGCGGCGTCGCGGCGCAGGGCCTTGGCCCCGCACTGCGTGTCCCGATAGGGCAGTGCGAAGCACAGGCGCACCGCGTGCGAGAAGACCCGACCGAAGATGCGGCGGGACAGCGGTTGGTGGCGAACGATGCTGCTTGTCGGCAACCGCCGCGAACCGATGGCGATGTCGTAGCGCTCGAGCCGGGTCGCCAGGGCGAGCAATGATGCCGGATCGGTGGAAGCATCGGCATCGGTGAAGAGGACGTGCCTCCCGCGCGCCTGCCGGAAGCCCACAAGCACCGCCCCGCCCTTGCCGATCGGCTCGCGTATCTCGATCACGCGGAGCTGCGGCAGGGTCAGCGCCTGCCGCTGAGCGACCAGCGCCGTATCATCGCTGCAACCATTGGCGACCACCACGATCTCGAAGCGCTCGCCGTAGTGGGCACGCAGCGCCGCGCTGTAGCGTCTGAGGGTTGGCCCGATCCGGCCCGACTCATCGTGTGCCGGGATGATAAGGGAGAGCTCCATCGCCCGGTACCTCCAGTGTCTTGACGTCATCGCGATCCGCTGTCACCCCTCGCGGACTCGGAGGCGCTTACGCGATCCGCTGTCACCCTTCACAGACTCGGAGGCATTTATCGGAAACCTCCCGCTACTGTGGGTTCGGACGCGGCATACGCCGTCGGATCGGCTCATTGCACGCCCGGCGGCGTGATCGCGACCGCCCCATTCCACGCCGTATATGTCACCGTGCGTTCGGTCCCGGAGGTACGTTCACGCTCGCGCAACCGCTTCGGCGTGCCGGTGGCGATATCGACCTGAAGACTCGATATCGGTGGCGCGCGCGGGGTCATACCAGCGCAGCGTGGCGAGCCCGCCCACGGCGGTGATCGTCGGCTCATCCGTGCCGCTCAGGGCCGGAAGGAGCGTGCCGATCCGCGCGCGGAGATCGACCGGCACGGGTGCGGGCGCCCAGGGTCCATCGGCCTGGCGTGCCCAGGAGCGCGTGCCCGCGACGAGTTGCTCATTGGCGCGTATGCCGGTGATGCCGCGATAGCGCGTGCTCGATTGCCAACGCGATTCCTGCCCCGGCTGACCGAGGTCGAAGCTAAGGTGCTCGGTCACGCTCGTCCCATTCGCGTAGGCGATGACCATGTCGAACTGTCCGGTTTGCAGGGTCGTCATCACCCGGTCCAGTTGTCCGCGATCGAACGGGGGTGCCGTCGCGCCGGGCGCCGCAGGGGAAGAAGCGGCCACGGCGGTTTGTGCGGGCGGTGGCGCTGCGGGCGTGGCGATCGCCACAGGAACGGTCGGGCTCGGTGGCGGCACTGTCGGCAGGGTGCCCCACTCCGTGATCAGCGCCTGGCGCTCGGCGCTCCGGTCGGGCATGGCGGCCCGTTGCGCCTCGCCCGCCGGACCCGCCGCCAGGCCATTCCCGATCGCGGCCCCGATGAGGGCGAACACCGCCAATGTCGCGAGGAGGAGGCCGAGGCGCAGGCGTATGCGTCGTCGCACGCGGGGCGCCGGAGCGCGGTAGATCGGGGCGTGCATCTGTAGGTCCTCCTTTCAAGGCTTTACGGGGTCGCGCTCGTTGTCGCTGCGGGGGTCGTCGGCGCGGCTGCGCCGCTCCAGAGGTTGGGGAGGGCATCGGCATAGAGGGCGACCGCGAACCACCCCCACTCTTGCGCGTACAGATCGGTGGGGTCACCCCAGGCGAGTCCGCCGTTCACCGTTCTCGCCCCACCCACAAGCTGTCCGGCATAGAGGATGTTCGCGGTGGCCGGGTCGCGGGTCAGGAGTGCGGCGAGCGCGCCGGCGGTGCCCACGACGCTCGGAGCCTCCCGGGCGACCCGGCCATCCCGCTCATAGGCGGCGCTGACACGCCCCTTCCGGGTGCTCCCATCGGCGAAGAGGCGCGTGACTTCATCCTGGAGGAAGCTGGTTTTGCTCAGATACGCCGCCGCCCGTCCGTCGCCATTCCACCGCAGGTGCAGCGCGATCCGCCAGAAGGTGCGCGGGGCGTCGTAGCTGTAGCGCAAGGTATCGCCCTTGTCGTCGCCGAGTTGCAGCGGCACCAACCCGCTCGCCCCGGCGGGGGCGTCGCGATCGAGGCCGATCCAATCGGGGGGCAACCCGGTGGAAGCGGACCCGCCGAGCGACTCGCTCGACGTTGCGAAGAGGACGCGGTAGCTGGAGTCGATGACGCCAGTCCAGTCGTGCTCGGGATCGACATCGTGAAAAATCTGATAGGCATACGGCGCGAAGTAGCTCGGGTTCAGCGCGACGACCTCCGCTTTCCCGGCCCAGTTCCCGGCGGTCAGGTACGGCATGCCCCGCACCATGACCACCTCTCGCGCCCAGATCGCTCGGACCATCCGCGTCCCCGCCTCGCGTGACGCCGGGTCATTCCAGCGTTGCCCGGCGAGCAGGAGGGCGAGCGCGGTGTCGGTATCGGCGTCGGCGGCGGTATTCGCATCGACGACCGCGCCATCCTTCCAGCGCCAGGACAGGAGGTTATCGGCGGTCGATAAATGGGTCCCCGTCCAGGCCCAGTCGCGCTCGAACGCCGCCCGGTCGTCGGACCAGACGGCCCGGAGGAGGGCGTAAGCCTGCGCCTCCGAGGTCACCGTACCGGTCGCATCGGGATAGGCCCCCGCGCGCTCGAACCGCGTGTTCAGGTAGGCGGCGCTCCGACTTTGCAACGTCGCCTCCGTCGCTCCCACCTTATCGACCTTCCAGAGTTCGGCGAACTGATACTTGTGATATTGCTCGGTGCCACGGTCGGAGTCCCACCGCTTGACGAGGTGGGCATGGTGCAGCGCTTCCAGGGTGACGGTGTTGCCGAGGTTGCTCAGCGTCCCCTCATCGAGGCCCGGCGACAGGACGATGTAATCGACCGCTTGCCAATCGTCGTGGAACACGCCGATGCGGATCGCCGGGTCCAGCGCCACCTTCGAGTGGCTGTGGGCGTTGGGGAAAGCGGGGCCGTTGGCGTCGGCTTCGTGCAGATCGGCCCAAAATCGTCGCGCATGACGATCGCGCTCTGCGCGGGCAGGTATGCCTTGATCCAGGCGGTCGCCTCGCGCCCCGCCCGATCGGGCTGCTCCTGGAAGAGCGGCGGCAGCGAGCCGACCGCCCAGTAGCCCGTGACCAGGGCGAGGGTGCCGACGCCGAGCAGGGCACCGGCGCGCGGGGGGGACAGGCGCGCGAGGAGCGGGGAAAGGAGGACCGCGAGGTTAAGACAGAGGAAGGGGATGACGGCGACGATATAATAGTCGTAGACGACCCCGCCGCGCGCCAGGTACGCGAGTGGCAGCGCGCCCAGGAGCCCCGCCACCAGCGCGCGCCGGTCCCGCCAGCGCCGTGGGGCGATGCCTCGCAAGATATTCAGCCCCGAGGCCACCGCACCGGCGGTGAACAGGAAAGCGTCGCGCGTTATCCACTCGCTCCACACCAGTTGCCAGAAATCGTTGTTAAGATTGAACAGCCCGCCGCCGCTCCGACTGCTCTGCCAGATCAACGCGCCGAGCAGCGAGACGTGCGCGTTGGCGTCGGTGATGCTGGAAGTCCATTGTCCCGCCGGGAAGAGTTCGCCTTTCAGGAGGGCGTACAACGGATACCAGCTGATCACCGCCGCCAGCGGCAGGAGCCAGCCACTCATGGCGAAGCGACCATGATGCTGCCAGCGCTGTTGCAGGGCGAGAAAAAAGAGGGCCGGGAGCAGGAAGACGGCGGTTTCCTTGCTCAGCATGGCGAGCCCGAAACAGATCCCGCTCAGGATGACGCGGCTTAGCCGCCCCCAGCCGTCGAGGATGAGGGTGAGGCCGACCAGGATCCAGAAGAGCATGATCGTGTCGAGCAACAGCTGCCGCTGGTAGTAGAGCGCCAGCGGCGAGAGGGAGAAGAGCAATATGCCGAATGCCGCCGCTGCGGGGGCGCAACCGAGCTTCCGGGCCAGGTGATAGAGGAGCGGGATCATCGCCAGATGGAGCAGCAGCATCAGCACGCGACCGCTGTTGATCGCCCCGCCGAAGGTGCCCGGGCCGCCGGTCAGCCCCATCCAGCCCGCGATCATGATCCAGCCCGCCGGGGCGTGGTCGTACCAATAGGTGTAGGGGGTGAGGTGCCCCTCGCGCAGCACCGACCAGGCCTGCTCGGCGTAGATCCCCTCGTCGTCCTTCAGGGTGAAAGAGGGGTAGTGGAACATGTTCAGGCCGTGGGCAACCAGGCCGACGGCGACCAATGCCGCCACCAGGGCTTGTTCGCCCGCCAGGCTCGCCACCCGGTCGCGGATATGCGCCGGGACGGATGGCGCAGCATAGCGCTGTGGCAGGGCGCGCGGTCGCCCCAGGGTCGCGTTAGGCATGGGCGATCTCCTCTTCGGGCAGCTTTGTCTCGGCATGGATCGGGTGGGGGGCCAACTCGACCGTGCGGTGCGCGCCGACATGGGTCGTCTTTTCCCAGCTATTCATCCGCAATCCCTGTCGCCAAACCGCGCGCAGCGCGGCGTAGCTGAGCAGCCATTGGTAGGGCAGGTAGGTGACGATCAGCCAGACGAATGAGAGGCGCGATGGCCGCAAATGGTGGATCGATGTGAACTCGTAGAGGCCGACCAGGCTGATGAAGAATTGGAGGACCAGGAGATAGAGGGGCAGGCTGCTGACCATCGCCACCCCGATCGGTATCTTGGCGGAGAACATCAGCCAGAAGCTGACCGGAATGTAGAGCAGCACCACCGCTTGCAGCAAAGGGAAGGCCAGCGTGTACACCGCGAGGAGGCGTTGCGGCCAGCTCGGCAGGCGTAGCCAGTCGCCCTTCCCCAGCACCTGCAAGAAGCCCTGATCCCAGCGCGTCCGCTGGTTGATGAACTGGCGTACCGTCGGTGGGGTCTCCTCCTTGGTGACGTGTTCATCGTCGTAGAGGACGCGAATAGGGATCTGCGCCACGCTGAGGCGGATGCCGATATCGGCGTCCTCGGTCAGGCAATGCTGGTCCCAGCCGCCGAGGCGTAGCAGCAGCTCGCGCCGCAGAAAGACGGTGTTGCCACCGAGCGGTACCATGCCGACCGAGGCGTGGTAGTGCAAGCGGCTCTTGAACCAGAAGAAGTATTCGAGGACGTTGAGCGGCGAGAACCAGCGCGAGGCGTAATTCATCAGTTGCACACCGCACTGGATCACCCCCACCCCCTCGCGCGTCATCACCGTGTCGACTATCCGCAAGATATTCGGGTGGGGCTCATCCTCGGCATCGAAGATCGTGACCACATCGCCTGTCGCCTCGCGCAGCCCGATGTTCAACCCATGCGGCTTGTTGATCGGCGGCTCGGCGAACGTGATGAGGCGGACATGCCCGACCCCGAGCGCGCGCAGCGCCGCCAGTTTCTCCTCGACCTTGGCGATAGTTCCGCTGTCGCCCGCCTCGATCACGATCAATACCTGCACCAATTCCGGCGGGTAACGCAGCTCGACGACCCGCTGGATCGTCTCCTGGATGACCGCTTCCTCGTGGCGTGCCGGCACGAGCACCGTGAAGCGCTGGCGCGGCGGCTCGAACGTGGCGGGGACGCTGTTGCGCCCGTGCGTCTCTTCGTCCTCCCAGGCATGGAGCATCAGCATGGCCGAATATGCCGACTGCGCGCTGAGAAGAAGTGAGAACAGGATCAACAGCACGTAGCCAAAATCCACGCAGTACCTCCCGTTCGATCGATCAGGATGTCGTCGCGCCGACGACCGCCAGGGCCGGTGGGCACGCCGCGCACCCCGGAACCCTCCTGGTTATACCCCCGTTGTCCGGCGCGGTATTCACGCGCGCGCCGTGCTCGCGGCGGTCGAGCCGGGCAGTGTTCCCTGGTCGGTGACGAATGTCGCGGTGGGCGCGTGGCGGGCGCGGCGCGGCCGCCAGACGAGGGTGGCGGCCTCAACCACAATCTGCCCGGACATTTTCGAGTGTCCCGCGCGATGGGCGAGGTGATTCAATTCGACCTGGAAGCCGTGGCCGTTCGAGGTGACGGCGTCGAGGTCGGGGGCTAGCCGCACCTCACGGCGGAAGCACTTACAGCCGCTGGTGCGGTCCTTTACCGGCAGGCCCAGGAGGCGGCGGGTGTAGAAGCTCCCGCCCCTGCTGATGATGTGCCGGAGCGGCGACCAGCCCTCGACCCGGCCCCCCGCCACGGCTCGCGAGCCGACGACCACATCGGCAGCGGCGGCGGCGAGCAGGCGCGGTAGATCCTCGGGTCGGTGCGAGAAATCGGCATCCATCGCGCCGATACGGTCGTAATCCTTGGCGAGGGCATAGCGAAATCCGGCGATGTAGGCGGTGCCGAGCCCGAGCTTGCCCCGGCGGTGCAGCACGCGCACGCGCTGCTGCGCGACGGCGATACGATCGGCGATCTGCCCCGTCCCATCGGGCGAGTCGTCGTCCACGATCAGGATGTCCAGCGCCGGGTTGGCAGCGAGGACCGCCGTGACCAGTCCCTCGATATTCTCGCGCTCGTTGTAGGTCGGGATGATGGCGATCGAGCGCATCCGATCCTCTCCTCTGCTCGCGGTCATACCGCCATACGGGCTCGCGATTGCGGCGTAGCCGTGGCCCGCATGTCGGTTCCCGAACCGGCATGGCACATCGTCCTCCGCACGGAGAACCGGATTGACGACAGGTACAGCGGGAGATGCCCGTACCGGGGCTGGCGTGTCGACCGCCGGGCCGGGCGGGCAAGCACCGCCGCTGGTAGCACTGCGGGCGGCGCTTTCCAGGCATGCGGGGCGCGAGTACGCACCAAAAACCGGCCAAGCCTCATCGCGCTAGCCGGTTGCACCAGTGGCTCAGCGCGGGCCAGGTGCCCAGATACAGCCCGCGCGTCAACGCCTCTTCGTCTTCAGTTGTGTCGTCGGGGGTTGTCGGGCGGTAGGTGGTGCCGTCGAGTCCGCACTATTCTCCGAAGTGGCATCGCCGATGGTGTGGGTCCCTGCCCGTACCATCCCGATTCGTCGTCCTCTGGTAGTGTGCCGATCCGCCCGTACCAGCCTGACTCCCTGAGAGGAAGTCTAATCGCTGCGGGCGCAGAAGTCGGTTACGTCCGGTGACAAAGTTTGTGACGAATGGTGACAACGCTTGTGCCGCCGCGCCACCCCACGAGCGGCGACGCTACGCTGCGCCATCCTGGAGCGGTGCGCCATCTGCGGTGGGGATGAAGCGATAGCCCACCCCCCACTCATTCTGGATATAGCGCGGTCGCTCGGTCGGATCGCCAAGCTTCTGCCGCAGGCGGCGGATGAAAACCTTCAAGGATTGCAGGTCGCCGGTATAATCGTCTCCCCAAATCTCTTTCAGCAGGGCGCGATGACTCAGGACCGTCCCGGCTTGGCGCGTCAGGGCTTCTAACAGGCGGTACTTGGTGGAAGTCAGGCGTAGCGGCACGTCGCGCAGGTACACCTCGCGGGTGGCGAAGTTCAGCGACAGTTCGCCGATCGTGAAGGTATTCGTCAGGGGCGACACATTGGCGTTACGCGACCAGGTGATATCCGGCGAGGCGCTGTCCACCGCCCCGAGCGGGCCGGGCACCGGAGCGCGCATCGTGGGTCGACGGAGCATCGCCTGGAGCCGTGCGAAGAGTTCGAGGGGGTCGAAGGGCTTGGTGAGATAATCATCGGCACCGAGTTCGAGGGCGCGCACTTTGTCGAGCATGTCGCCGCGTGCGGTGAGCATCAGGATCGGCACCTCCGATCGCGCGCGCAGCTGGCGACAGATCTCGAAGCCATCCGGCGGGGGGATCGCGATGTCGAGGACGATCAAGTCGGCTCGGGCGGTCAGGAAGTGGCGGAGTGCTTCCTGGCCGCTACTCGCGATCGTGATCGCGCACCCCGGCCAGGAGAGGCACGCCCCGAAGGCGATGTTCTCGGCGACATCCGAGGCATCCTCGACGATGAGCAGGCGGGGTGTCATCACTTCGTCCTTTCGCTGCACGATGATCGCAGGCGTAGTACCGTGGGATTCGGCGGGCCAAGGAGAGCCCCACACCATGACGTTTGCTATGCAGAGAACGTAACTGTTCAGGAGGGCCATTCGCGGGTAGACTAGCGGCATGGAGATGACCCGCGCCGAGTTCGATGCCCTGTACGCTGTCGGCCCCGACGCGCTGTACGCCCTGTTC
>JAABUH010003558.1_pt1 | contig 13248 bp, 13 predicted proteins | sample 5559121 | NCBI WGS metagenome assembly JAABUH01 (sample SAMN10711871, study PRJNA513364) | rock metagenome | isolation source: Antarctica rocks | place: Antarctica: Victoria Land, Battleship Promontory nord | collected 2015-12-28 | reverse complement strand
GTCTCAACACACGTCGTCCCAACGACTTTAGTCGTCGTTCTTTGCCATGCGACTGAAGTCGCAGGCGGATCAGGCGGATCCTAACGTTGTAGTACTAAGGAGCCCCTCCTAAATAACGCTACTTATCCTGCGTTCGCGCAGGGACACGGCGCGCGCCGCGCGCCGTGTCGATAGGACGGGAAAGCGCGTGTTCGCGGAACAGAGACGACGGCCTATCCGGCTTGTCGCCCAAATCCCGACGGACAGCGACATCGGCGCCGTGCGACAATCGCCAGGGCGCAGTCATACGTCAACGGGACGGGTCCGTGCTGTCGAGGCGTTCTCTCTCGAAAGCCTTGGGGATGCTGCCGCCGAGGAACTCCGGTGCCCCGACGGTCATCGTGTCGGCCCCTCCCGCCGTATCGCCGCCGAAGCTGATCTCGATCGGGAGCGATGCCACGTCGAAGACGCTTGGCCCTGTCGGCACGAGCCGCGTGTCCGGCCAGACCTCGGGCATCCCGTCGAGGAGGAGACCGGTATCTCCCAGGTGCACGGTGCAGGTTGCGGGGGGCGCGTCGTCGATCGACCGGTACGCCCCGGCGAAGCGGCGCAGGTCCGCCGGGCTCCCGGCGCCGATACCGTCCGCGGTGTCGGCGGGCGGTAGGTCGAGCACATCGAGGACGCGCCGCTCATAGGTCTGCCAGGCCCCGCTCGTGGTCTCGAGGGCTATCTTGTCCCAGGGGAGGGCGGCGAACGCCGCGTCGGTGAGCGCGCGGTAGTCGGCCCAGTACCGGACGAGGCCCGCGAAGCCGCGCAGCCCGTGCAGCGCGCCGTAGGGGGACTCCTCGACGTTGCGGATATAGGCGCGCTCGATGGTTGGGCCCCGGGAGGCGAAGACGCGGCGGAAGGACGCGGCGAGGTCATCCTGGTAGAGATAGAGAAGGCAGGGGGCTAGGGGCGCGATGATGCGCTCGACGGCGGCGAGATAGGCGCGGATCTCTCTAGCGGGGAGCGCGAGCGGGAACAGGCTCCAGGTGAGATACCCGAACAGGCACCCGTCGAGCAGCACGACCTCCTCCTCCGCCTGCACGGCGTCAACGAAGTGTTGCCACTGCGCGAGCGCGCGCGTCACGACGTGAGGGTGCTGCCCGGAGGACAGCTCGGCAAGGACGTGCCGCAAGGAGGCGCTATCGTGGAAGACGTAGACCGGATGGGCGGCGTCCTCCTCATACCACCAGCGTGCGGGGATGCCTTGCCGTCGAAGATGGCGGAGGAGTGTCTGGGCCAATGTGGACTTCCCGGAGCCCGGCACGCCGTCCAGCAGGATCAGCTTGGTCTGGAGCATACGCGGTGTCCCCCTGGCCCGAGCCCCTGCCGTTTGCCCCTGCACCGGGTCAGCTCTCATTCGGGATTGGAACTGCATTTGTATGTGCAGTAGCTTCCTATCGACGACCTGGGCCCGCACACAGGGCAGCGCGAGGAGCCGGAGAAAGGGGCGGCACGCTACCTGAAGGGGAAGTGGGGGTGGTTAGGCGGAGAGAGGTGCCTCTCTCCGCCTAACCACCCCTTCTGGATGTCCCACAACGAAGCGTTGCGTGCCTCCCTCGCTATGACGCAATGGCCGCCAAACACGTGACGGTCACTGCGGTCTAGCCGCGCCATCACTATGCCGGCGGCGTCGCGGCGTCGAGCTCGCGCAGGTCGTCGGGGCTCAGCGCGACGCCCGCCGCGGCGAGGTTGTCGCGCACGCGCTCGGGGCGCGTGGTGCAGGGGATCGGGACGATAGCGGGCGACTTGGCCAGCAGCCACGCCAGCACGACCTGATACGGCGTCGCGCCGCGCCGCGCGGCGACGGCGGCCACGGCCGCGATGTCGCCCAGCCCCTTGGCGCGGTCGCCACCGCCGAACGGCGAGTAGGGCAGGTAGGCGATGCCGCGCTCCTCGCATGCGCGCAGCACCCCGTTCCGCTCATCCCGCCGCTGCCAGTGGCTGAACTCGTTCTGCACGCTGACCACCGCGACCAGCCGCTGCGCGGCGTCGAGCTGGGCCACGGAGACGTTGGAGAGGCCGACCATGCGGATCTTGCCCTCACGCTGCAAATCGGCGATGGCCCCGACGGACTCCTCATACGGCACCTTGGGGTCGGGCCGGTGGTATTGGTAGAGGTCGATCGCCTCCACGCCTAACGCGCGCAGGCTCGCCTCGCAGGCGCGCCGCAGGTAGTCGGGCCGGCCGTCGACATCCCAGTCGCCGTGCGGCCGGATGTGGCCGCCCTTGGTCGCGACCAGCACCTGGTCCGTGGCGGCGCCATGGTCCCGCAGCGCGCGGGCGATCAAGCGCTCGTTGTGGCCCATGTCGGACGCATCCAGGCAATACGCGTCGGCCGTGTCGATCAGGGTCACCCCGCCAGCGAGGACCGCCTTGATAGTCGCCAGGGCCTGGTCCTCCGGTGGCCGCCCCTGCACGGACAGGTACATCGCGCCGTAGCCAAGCGCACTAACCTGTCGATCCCCGATGCGTCGCTGTTCCATGTCTCGGTCCACTCCTACCATATCCTGTGATGAACGAGCGCCCACGTCGGCGCCCGCGCGTTATACCGCCTCGCTGCACGCGTATCGGCATATCGCGTGCCGTGGGACCACTCACACACCAGCAACGAGGAGACATCTATCACCCCGCGTTTCTCGCGGCCGCCAGGCCGGCGCTGTGTGTCCCCGACGACGCGGGCTGCACACAACATTGGCCGGCGTAGGGCGCCGGAGACAGCGACTCCGGGTAGACCTGTGGCACGGTCTCGTCTCCTGCGCTCGTGTGCCGCCCGCACGCGCGGGAGCGACGCCCACACCCTGGCCCCGCGCTCGCGCGGATCGACGGACAGCTCGTCCCCCTCGCTCTCACGCCCACCGTGAGAGCCTGCCGCATGCGCACCATCCCTCAGCCCTCCTGCCGCACGTCGGCGTCGATGTGACCCTGCCCGTCGATGGCGAGCGCCGCCCGTCCCCACGGCGTCTCCACCTCGATCGCCGCGATATCGACCAGATCGAACACCACCGCGTCCCCCGCCGGCCAGCGCGACCCGTCGCGCCGGGTGACGCGGAGGCGCACCTGCGGGGACGGTGGCCGCTCCCGCGCCGGTTGCCCACGGGCCACCGCGACCTTCCGCACGTCGCGCCGGAAGTCTGTCGGACGATAGGGCCGGCCTGCGGTGACCTGATCGGCGGCGTAGCCCAGCGCGGCGGCCGGGTCCGGCGCGGCGAGTGCCTCCTCGTACCAGACCATCTCCGGCAGCACCTCGACGATGCCGGCGTCCAGGGTACCACCCTCGATCACGCCGTGGATCTGTGCCAGGCGGTAGACTCGCCCCGGTTCGATCCCCAGCTCGGCCGCGAGCTGCCGCACCGCCGTCGTCCCCCGGCCGTCGCGCTCCGCCCGGCCCACCACGCGCTGCAAGGCCTCGTGGGCCAGGGCGCCGCGCGCACGCCAGCGGCTCGCCTCATCGTGGGCGAGGTACGCCCACGCCCGCAGGATCTGCTCGTCGGAGAGCCGGGGCGCGATGGCGATGAGTTGTCTCTCGGCCGCGGCGTCCCGGTCCATCGCCGCGAAGATATCACCGAGCACCCGGTCCCAGGTCTCCTCGCTCATCGTCACACCCCTGCCCCTCGCCGTTTCCCGGCCGCAGGCCGGTGCTGTGTGGCCCACCCCGCCCCTCATCTCGTCGTCGAGGGCACGCGCCACACAGGCGCGCGGGCGCGCGAGAAAAGCGAGCGTTACCCTGCCAACGCGTCGTTCCCCAGGCCGTCGGCCCTGGCGTCGGCTGAGGCATCTGACCCAGCCCTGGCATCGGACCCGGCGGCACGCTCAGGCTCAGGCGACCCGACGGCCTGCACGTCCTTATCCTGCCACCACATCCGCGTCCCGTCGTCGAGCGCGACCTCGACCTGCCCCCACCGGCCGCGACCCGACAGTATGCCCTGGCGGCCGTCCCGATACGCGACCTTGGACCCGGACCCTAGCGTGAGGAGCGCCCGGTGGCGCGCCACCGCCTCAGGAACCGGGAGGTCCCGCTCCGCTTTCGGCTCCCACACAGCTCCGTGGCGCGCGAACAGGACACTCCCGCGCATGACGAGATCGCGCGCCAGCGCGATGCGCCCGTCGTCCGTGTCCTGCGTCCCCAGGAGGTCCGCCGTCGTCTGGCTACCGCGCGCCCACAGGGCCATCAGGTCGTGCGCGAGCGCCCCGGAGCGCGCGGCGGCGTCGATCCGTTCCTGATCGGCGCCCAGCGCGGCCTTGCGGTCCTCGCGCGCGAGCGCCACGTACGCCGGCCGGCGCACCCCCGTCGGGAGCTGGATCACCGCCAGCGGGAACCGCTCACCTTTCCACCCCGCGATCGTCGCCTCCACGCTGCCCTGGTCCACGATGCTCGTGATGACGCCGAGGCGCGCCTCGCCCTGGCCGGCGTTCATGCGCGCGATCACGATATCGCCCGGCGCCAGGGCGACGTGCGCGGCCTGGCGGGTCGCCACCTCCTCGGGCGCGCGCGGAAGGTACACGTCCTGCGCCCCCAGGCGCTTGCGCGCGAAGTAGGCCACGTCGGCGTCGAGCAGCGCCTGGACGTGGACCCGCGTGGCCGGGGTGTAGCGCGCCCTGGTCGCCAGGCGCGCCAGCTCGACCGTCGTCCACGGACGATGGGGTCCCCCCGTCGCCAACGCCACTCGGTGGACCGTGATGAGGTCAGCGGGGTACGCGTCGGCGTCTCTCTGGTGCGCGCGTTCCGTCGTCGCGCTCGCTCCCGCCGCCAGGGGCAACGGATGCGCCCTATCCCCTGACAGCGCGCCGGTCGCCGACCGCCCTACTGTCGCCACTGCGGCCCGGACGGGCGCGTCGATCAGCGTGACCGCCTCCCCGTTCACCGCGACGTGGGGATGGTGGCGCGCGAGGCGCCGGGCCAGCGCGCGCAGCGTGTCCGGCTCCCCATGCACGAGCACCGTCGTCCGTGGCCGCGCGCGCGTGACGGCCACCTCGATCTGACCAGCGTCCGCGTGCGCCGACAGGCTGTACCGCTCTACCGCGCAACTCAAGGTCAGCTCCTCTTTGCCCAGCGCGACGGTCGATCCCTGCCGCGCCCGCAACAGGGCCGCCCCCGGGCTCTCGTCGTCCTGGTAGCCGCTGAAGACGATCGCGTTCTTCTCGTCCGCCGCGAACGCGCGCGCGTAGAGCGGCGCGGGGCCGCCGGTCATCATGCCCGACGAACTGATGACGACGGCCGCCCCCGGGTCGTTCAGTAGCTGGCGGCGCCGGCCCGCCGTGACGGCGTACACCGCGAGCGAGGGGTCGGCGAAGAGCGGGCGCCGCGCGTTGCGGACGTAGTTTTGCAGGCGCGGGTTAAGGTCGTGGACCTGCGCCTGGTAGAGGTCGCACACGCCGCGCACCATGCCGTCGAGGTGGATCGGCACGGGGGGCAGCTCGCCCGTGGAGCGCGCCGCGCGCAGGATCAGCGCCACCTCTTGCGCCCGGCCTACCGCGAACGCCGGCAGCAGCGCCCGCCCCCCGCGCCCCACCACCTGCGCCACCGTTTCGACCAGTGACCGCTCCTGCTCCTTGCGGTTGGCGTGGATGGCGTCGCCGTAGGTGCCCTCGGTGATCACGGCGTCGGCCGGGGGCAGCCTCTGCACGTCCATCCCGTGGAGGGTGCGCTGGGCCGTCACCGAGTAGTCGCCCAGGTGCAGGACGCGGCCGGCCGGCGTGTCGATCAGGAGCATAGCCGCGCCGGCGATGTGGCCGGCGTGCAGGAACCGCACGACGATGGCCGGGTCGGGGAGCGGCGCGACGGGCTGCCCCCACTCGACCGGGCGCACGCGGGCGAGGGTCCGCTCGACCACTTCCGCCGTGTAGAGCGGCGTTTCGCCTTCCTGGGCCAGGTGCTCGGCCTCCATGACGCGCACGCTGTCGGCGAGCAAGAGGCGCGTCAGCAGCAGGGTCGTCTCCGTGCAGTAGATCGGCGCCGTCGGGACCATCTCCGAGGCGAGCGGCAGGGCGCCAGTGTGGTCGATGTGCGCGTGCGTCACGAGGATGGCGTCCGGCGGCTCGGCGTCCAGCCGATCGAGGACGGGCCGGCGGTCCTGTCCCGCGCGCGCGGAGGGGCGCATCCCCGCGTCGATGAGCACGCGCCAGTCCCCGATGCGCAGGAGGCCGCACGACGCGCCGACTTCGCCCGCGCCGCCCAATGGGATGTACTCCACCCTCACGATTATTTGTCCCTTCCCCTGTCCACTCGTCCGCGCGCGGCGACGCTGCGGCCCCCTGTCTATAGTGTCCCAGACGCGACGAGACGGGCGACGGTTGGCCGCGCGTCTTGCCAGGCCAGTCCCGTGCGCCGGCCGATCGCCGCGCATGGGGGCGCATCGGGAGAAAGATCGGCGGTCGTTTTTCCCGCGCGCCGGCGCGCCGTGTGTGGTCCACACCTGGTACGGCGGCACGGCGGCACGGCGACACACAGGGACCGCGCGGGGCGCCGGGGAAAGGGGCAGCCCGGTCTTTTGCCGGGAACGCGCGTTTGCGGGCACCCCCTGGTAGGGTGTGCGATGCCAGGGCAGGGCACGTCTACTAGACATAATATCACCCCTTCTTTTCCAACTAGTAGGGGCTCGCGTCCTGCTCGTTGGAAGAGAAGGGAACGGCGCGGGCAGGTCGGGGGAGGGGAGAGGCGACAGGCTTCCGCCTCACTGCCAGGCGAGGACGCGGTAGCCGTGGCGCAGGCGGCGGCGCAGGATCGCCTCGACGTGCGCCTGGGCGGCGCGGTCGGGGTAGTAGTTGGCACAGGTCCGCTCGGTGCCGCCGGTGCGGCCCCAGCAGCGCCCCAGCGCCCCGCCCTCGAAGAGGGCTGGGGTCCAGGTGAGGGTGTAGCTGCGGTCACGGTTACGGGCGGGATCGACGCTGCGCAAGCGGACGTAGGCCTCGAACTGGGTGGCCGCGGGTAAGAGGCGTTGGTGTCGGCGTCCTATTGGCAGCCTCCTAGCCTAATTCGCTCTTAAAATGGAGAGCGTGCGGGGTACGGTGATATTAGCACCCAGTGCCTCTCGCTCTTGCTATTCATTATTTGCGTAGGGCTAGAACGGCGGCGATGAATCCTCCGATGCCGCCGATGCCACTAAGCACCGTAAAAATCACCATGATCGCCAGAGTATTGTCCGGCGTCAACCTTCTACCTTTGGGCGCGAGCGCGATTTGGCTGTAGGGCCGCGCCGCATCGATGATCAGCGCAGGGACGACGAAGAGTTCCACGATGCCCACGCCCCACGTCAATAAGGGGAAGGCGGCCGGTTGCTTGATTGCGATACTAGCTACGACATTGAACAATGTGAGAGGGAGGAGGATAAATGTGTTCACGAGGAACAGTGTACGCTTGACCACCGGCCGCACTCGCACTCGTTTCGCAGCGAAGAAGGCTCTGATCTGGTCATAGCGAGCCAAGACCCATCCTTGATCCTCCCCTTCGACCGATAGCCTGTTACTACCATTTGCGGTGATCATCACTGTCAAGGTCTTTTGCGGTCCCCACGAGTGGATGAATAGGTTGGTGAGATCGCTCGGCAGTCCGTCCCGCAAGAACTCATCGATGCTATGTGCCCGAATCTCGCCATCCGCCAAGTTAGTGGACACGCTGAAGCGGTTCCCGAGATCCTCTGCGGATAAGCCGTTTGTCATCAAGCCGACTAGATGCCGCATGCCCTGTTCATCTATCTTGCACGGCGGGAGCTTACACGACTTTGAATACGTCCGCATGCGCGTGCCTTACAACCCCACTTCGGCGGCGGCGTTCTCACGGAAGATCGAGCCCGAGCGGATGTATTTGCGCACCATGGGTAAGCTTTTGTGGCCGGTCTGCGCCATGATCGCGCGCTCGCTCACGCCCGCCTCAGCCGCCGCCGTGGCCAGGCCGGCGCGCAGGGAGTGCCCGGCGTACTTCGCGGGGTCGAGCTTGGCGGCCGCCGCGGCGCGCTTGACGGCGCGGGCCACGCCCTGGGGGGAGAGCCGGCCGGGCAGGAGCTGGTCGTGCCGGTTGATAGCCTGGAAGAGCGGCCCCTGGACGATGCCGGCCGCGGCGAGCCAGGCGCGCGTCGCGCGTACCGGGCAGCTCTCGTAGTGCGAGCCGTAGGGGATGCCAATGGTGCGCCCGGCACCCTCCTGGTCGGTCTTGGAGCGGCGGATCGTCACCGCCAAGCCCTCGGGCCGCTCGGCCACGTCGGACACGTCGAGCGCGACCAACTCGGAGCGCCGGAACGCGCCGGCGAACCCCAACAGCAACAGGGCGCGGTCACGCCGGCCCATGAGCGTGTCGGGCAGCGCCACGACCATCAGGCGCACGTCGGCCGTCACGGTCGGGGCCTTGCCCTCCTGCGCCGTCCCCTTGGTCCGGCGGATGCCGGCGGCGACGGCGCGCACGCTCTGGTCCTTCGTGGGGGAGGGATGGCCCGCGACCTGGTGGGCCTGCGAGATCGCCGACAGGCGGCGCGCGAGCGTGGAGGTCTTGCGGTGACCGGCGAGGGCGGCGAGGTAGAGCGCCACGGTCTCGGGCGCGGCGGGGAGCGGCGCGCGGTCGTGCGCGCGGCACCAGGCGGTGAAGTCGGCCCAATCGGCGCGGTAGGCCCGACGCGTGTTGGGCGCCTTGGCGAGCCGGGCGTAGTCGCGCGCCTGCTCCCGCACCGCGGCCAGCGCGGTCGCGGCCTGCTCCTGGGCGACGATTAAATCGCCGGTGGCCGCGCTCATGCGTTGGTCCCGTCGACGTGCCGGCGCGCGCGGAACTCCGCGGCGATCTCACGCGCCCGCGCCGCCCCTTTTGTCGAGGCCTCGCGCAGTCGGCCCGATGCAGCTGCGTCCGCCCCCGCGACGGTACCGCCCTTCGCTCTGGCTTCGGGCGGCTCTAGCGCGCCGATCTCACGCGCGCCGCCCGCGATCATCCAGCGGAGTTGATGCTCTTTGTCCACGAAGACGCGCTTGCCCTTCGGCTCCTCACCGCAGCCGCACCGGCACGTTACTGTTGCTCTCGCGTCATCCCTCATCGGCCACCCGCGCGTCGATCCAGGCGCGCACACGCCCGATGTCCTCCCCTGTGAGGAAAATGGATGCGTTGCCAGGGAAGTACAACCTGACGGCTACTGGCGCTTGCGCGACGGAGGACGTTGCGCGCTCCTCGGTGTATTCGACATATAGGACCTGCGCCATATCGACGGCCTTGGTGCCGCCGGTGACCTTGAGCCACGTAGAGTCTTGCCCGAAACTGACGGCCATGCGCGCCTCCCTCCAAATCTCTCGCTCTCAGGCCCCAGTATAGCCGAATGGCCGCTTTCTAGTGAGTGATAAGACGGAGGTATCGTTCACTAGACCCGCGCGCCCCGGCATCCGGACGCTACTCCTCGCCCGGACGCCACCCTTGATCGGTAAGCCGTGCCCTGTAGGATTACGTCGGCCAGAAAGCACCCCTCACCGATCATTGTCGCACCCATACGAGAAACGCCCTACCAGCGGCTCAGGGTCTCCCGGAGCTTGCGATCGTTCCACTTGGCGTAGATGCGGGTGGTGTCGAGCTTGGTATGGCCCAGATGGCGGGCCGTCTCCTCCAGGTCGCCGGTCTCCGCATACAGGCGCGTCCCCGCGCTGTGGCGCAGGGAGTGCATCCCCTTGGGCGCGACGCCGGCCGCCTCGCAGAGCGCGGTGATGTGCGCCCAGGCCGTCTTGGGCGTGCGGTAGGGTAGCACGTAGCCGTCGGGGCGGCGGGGCAAGCCCTGGAGCGCCTGCTTCAGGGAGGCGCCCATGCTCACCGTGCGCGTCTTGCCGCCCTTAGAGAGCCGGATCGTCAGATCACGGCGCGCCATGTTCACGTCGCGCCACCGCAGGCGTACGCACGCGCCGGCGCGGAGGCCGCCGTGCGCGCCCAGGAGCACCAGCACCCGGTCGAACGGGGTAGCGGCGGCGTCGAGCAGCGCCGCGATCTCGTCGTTGTCGTAGGGCCTGCGTTTTTCCCACGGCGGCGTCGGGTCGTGGGGCACATGCACGTCGGCGAAGGGATCATACGTGGAGGCACGCGCCCAGCGCAGCGCGCGGAACAGGCTGCGCGCTGCCGCGACGCGCCCGTAGATTGTGCCCGGCTTGAGGCCCTGCCGCTCCATTTCCCTCACGTAGCGGTTCGCCGCTTCAGCGTCGGGCTTGAGCAGGTCCTCTTCCGTCCAAGCCGCCAGGAGCTTTCTGACGCCGTGCGTGTGGTTCTCGACGGTCGCCGTGGCGATGGTCGCGCCCGCCGTGCTGTAGGTACGCAGCCACGCCTCGGTGAGCGAGAGCAGCACGGCCACGTCCTTGTCGCGCGCCGCCTCCATAGCGAGGCGGCGGCGGTCGGACGTATGCATCCTGACCCAGGCGTCAGCGCCCTCGTCGCCGTAGCCGAGGAATGGGACGAGGGCGGTTGGTGTGGTGAACGCGGAGTCGATGGCGGACACCGGCGGGACCTCCGATGGTCATCAGCGCATGCGCCATGAAACGGTATGAAACAGTACGGGGCCGAACAGGCACGGCGCGGCGGGGTCATATAATAGCCGAAGGATGTCACCACCGGCCCGGCGTTTCGCGGAGCATCCGGCCGCCCGTGTCGCGGTGATGCGCGTTGTCTCCACCCTCTCAATCTATCCCGGCGGGGGCATGGGGGGCATGTGGCCCTCATGCGATTGAGGCCGCACCCCGACGATCCACGACGCTGAGCGCGAGGATGCCGAGGACGGCAATCCCCCCGTAGATCAGCCAGGGCCACACCGGGCCACCGCGCGCCATCAACCAGGTGCCCAGGTAGTTCCCCACTGTCCCGCCGAGCGCCCAAGAGAGCGAGAACAGGCCAAAGAAGGCGCCGGCGGACGCCGGCGCGCTCTCGCTGTAGGCGGCCACCGCCATGTCCGACGCCGGGAAGACCAAGGTCTCCCCCAGGGTGTAGACGACGACGCAGGCGAGCAACCAGGCCAGCGCAGGGACCACCGGCACGAGGGCCAGCCCCACCCCGACGAGGAGCAGGCCCGCGCGCACGAGGGCCAGGGGCCGCTGCGTCGCGAACGCCCGGCGCAGCCAGATCATGAGGACGGCCCCGGAGAGCCCGTTGACGACGAAGAGCGCGCTGACCGCCGTCTGCGTATGCCCCAGCCGGTAGGCGATCAGGGGCAGCGAGAGGGTGAGTTGGGCGTAGAGCATCCAGAACAGGACGCTCGCGCCGGTGAAGGCCATGAAGGGGCGGTGCGCCAGCACGCGCCCGAGGCTCGTCCGCAGGGGCGTGCGCGCGGGCGTGGCCCGGTACGCGCGGCGCGTGATGAAGAGCGCTGCGGCGAGCGTGAGGAACAGGACGCCGCCCCAGACGAAGGGCCGTGTCGCCCCCGCGAGGAGGGCGAGGCTGCCGAGCAGTGGCCCAACCACCGCGCCGAGGTTCAAGGCTTGGTTGAACAGGGTGAAGACGCGCACGCGCCACGCCTCCGGCCGGGTGGCAAAGATGGCTTTGACCGACGGCGTGTACAGGGCCGTCCCGAGCCCGACCAAGGCGGATGCGCCGACCGTGGCGGCGAACTGGTGGGCCAGGGCGAAGGCGAGGAAGCCAAGCCCGCGCGCGACGGCGCCGGCGACGATCGTCGCGCTGTGGCTCGTGCGGTCCCCGAGAAGGCCCATCGCCAGAGGCAGGACGCGCGCACACAGAAGGTTGGCGCTCAGGACCGTCCCCACCTGCCAGGGCGTCTCGCGCACGGTCCCGGTCAGGTACAAGGCCAGGAAGGGTAAGACCATGAACTGGCCCGCGTTCATCAAGAAGGCCGAGGCCACCAGGAGGTACAGAGGGCGGGGTATCCGCGCCGACTGTCCCTCGTGCCGCGCGGTCGCCGCCATCGCCGTCGCCGTGGTTGCCATGTCGCGCCCCTCCACTATTCGTTAACCGTCAAACATGTTATGACTGTAACAGAAAGGGGCGACGCTATGCAAGGGCAAAACACTTTGACGGTTAACGACGGGCGGCCGAGCGCGCAGGCCGCGCCGGGCCAATTGGAGGTGGTGCGCGCCTTCCTCAACACATGGCGCATCCCCCACGACACGCGGGAGCCGACCGATGCCCTGACCTCGGCGGACGATCTCCGGCGCTTCCAGTCGGCGCATCTCCCCGATCTCCGCGGCCCGCTCGACCTCGCGGCCGCGCGAGAACTGCGTGACGACCTCCGTCGTGCGCTGGGCAATGGCGATGTGGCGGCCGTGGGTCGCCGCTTGGCAGCGTACCCAGTGGTGGCCACCCTGACCGTGGATACGGAAGGTAGGGCCGCAGTTCACTACGAGCCGGGGCCGAGTCCCTGTGCGCTCTGCGGGGCGCTCTTGGCGATCGTCGTCGAGGCGGTCGCGCTGCGGACGTGGCCGCGCCTGAAAGCGTGCCCCGATTGCCGCTGGGTCTTCTACGACCATACGAAGAGCGCCACGAAGGTGTGGTGCGCCATGAACGCGCTCACTCCGACCGGCCGCGCCTGCGGGAGCATCGCCAAGGTCCGCCGGTGGCGGGGGCGGCAGAAGGCGGCGGCGCAAGACGCGTGATGAGGGGGATGTGGCGTGGGCGGGAGTAAAGCGCCCCACCCCTGGCTGGGGGGACATTGCCCGTAGCCATGGACGCGCGGGGGTCTCCTTCCCCTATCACCACGATGCAGGAGTGCAACGCCGCGATGAGCGGCACTACGTGTGCTTTGCACCCGGTGAGACTACCACTCTAAAATGTAATCATCGGGCTCGGCGCTATCATCGCCCTGTTCCGTTACCTTTGCCCCGAAGGATCTCAGGAGTCTTTTCTTGCCCTGCCAGGCAATCGGCCACCCCGTGTTGCACATACGCGCCTTCTCCAATCATCCTCCGTCGGTCCCGACCGCTCCGAGGACGCAAGGGTTTAAGCGACCCCGGATGTGCATGCCAGCTTGAAAAGTGACCTGTTGATCACGTATAATGAGCGTGGCATGGACGAGGTTTTCAAGGCCCTGGCGGACCCCCATCGGCGGACGCTACTCGACCTGCTCCACGAACGGGACGGGCGGACGCTCGTGGAGTTGCAGGCGCACCTGCCGATGACGCGTTTCGGCGTCATGAAGCATCTGCGCGTGCTAGCAGTCTGTCGGAGAGAACGAAACGATGGGTTGCATGACCGGGGTGTCACTGTCCAGGTGGGCCGTCGGGGCCGTGTCCACGCGTGATCGACGCGTGGACGCGCGCCGGACACGGCCGCGG
>JAABUH010003556.1_pt1 | contig 13251 bp, 11 predicted proteins | sample 5559121 | NCBI WGS metagenome assembly JAABUH01 (sample SAMN10711871, study PRJNA513364) | rock metagenome | isolation source: Antarctica rocks | place: Antarctica: Victoria Land, Battleship Promontory nord | collected 2015-12-28 | reverse complement strand
CTGCTCCGGCTTGCATGGCTTTGAACATCGTCGTGATTTCTTTGCCGCGAACCTCGCCGACGATGATGCGGTTCGCGGGGAACCGCATCGCCCGGTACAGCAGGTCGTCCATAGTGATTTCCCCGGCTCTGCGGCCGTTGGCTCCGCGTTCCCCACCCCCGGGCCGGGCCTCCATGTTGAATACCTCGTGGTGGCGGTGGGGCAGCTGGTGGAGCATCAGTTCGTACTCGGTTTCGATGGTGCAGATGGCCTCGGATGGGTCGAACACCGAGCAGAACGCCCGCAGGGTTGTTGTCTTGCCCGCGCCCCGGTCCCCGGTGAAGACGATGGCCTTGTTGGTGCGGACCGCGGCGGTCAGCAAGGACGCCACGAGCGGGTCGGCGGTCTCACTTTCGACGAGTTGGGCCACGTCGATGTCGCGGAGCGGGTGGCGCCGGATGGACACCAACGGTCGGGAGCTGACCCAGGCGGTAGCGGCCAACCGCTCACCACCGGGCAGGGTCAGGTCGAGGTTCGGTTCGGCGCGGGAGAACTCGCGGTCCCCGCGGGCGGCGAGGAACTGAATGTCGGCGATGAGCTCTTCGTCGCTGTCGGCGACGGGGGCTACCCGCACTTTTTGTCCATCGTTGAGCAGTAGGTACACGTTGTCGTAGCCGGTGATGGAGATGTTCTCCACTTTCGGGTTGTCGACCAGCGGTTGTAGTCGCCCTAACCCGTAGAGGCTGTCGTAGATCGCCTGGGCGAGGAGTTCCTGCTCCCCCGCTTCAAAGGTTTTCCTGCCCGTCAGGGCGGCGTCGGTGGAATGACCGCGGAGCAGGTCCAGGATCATCTGCCGGGCCTGTTGCTGCTGCGCCGCCTCGTCGAGGTCGGGGCGCTGGGCCAAGCTGTCGGTCAGCAGGTCAGCGGCCTGGGTGCGCAGGGACCGCACCAGCCGCCAGTCCACCTGTGTTGTGTCCCGTATCCCGGTGTCGTTCGGGGTTGATCCGGGGTGTGTGGGTGGTGCCTCAGACATGTGGAGCCTCCCCGCTCCGGGGACCGGGTGTGGCCAGCCGGGCTTGACGGTTTTCGATGTGTTGGATGAGCGAGGCGTTGGCGGTGCTGATGGATCGGACGAACGCGGAGTTCTGGAAGCGGCGTGGCGCTGTTGCTCCGTAGCTGAGGACCTCGGCGTTGACGGGGTCGAACTCGACGGTTGCTGCCACGGGCAGGGTGAGGGCGTTGCTGATCTCGCGGGCGGTGTAGGGCTGGCCCTGGCCGATGAGCAGCAACGCCAGTACGTCTCCTCCCCCGCCCATCAGCTGCAGGTTTTCGCGGAGAACGGGGGCAGATGCCCGGGTGGCTGCTACCGCGGGAAGGTTGGTGCGGGTGGTGAGCAAGACGAGGTCGGCGGAGCGGACCAGCGGCCACGGACCACCCACAGTGCCGAGGCGTCCGGCGTCGATGATCACGTCGGTGCCTTGCTGGGCGTACTCGCGTAGGGCTGCGGCGATGGACTCCCACGCGGGGGTCATCGTCGTGGCTTGCACGGGACTGGCCAAACCTGGCACGAGGCGTGCGGTGCCGCCGCCGGGCAGTGGCAGTGAGTTGGTGTGGATGGCGCCGATGAGGTCACCGCCTCGGTTGGCCATGGCCAGGTCGACGAGTCCACGGTCGTGGGGGGTTTGGCCTTGGAGGTAACCGGCGAGGTAGCTGCTGGATCCGGCGACGTCGGCTTCGATGAGGATCACCGGTCGCGGCCAGCTCAGGGCCATGGCCAGTGCGGTGGTGCTGACACCGGGGGCGCCTTTGGCGCTGGTCAGGGAGATGATGGACATCAGCGCTCCCCGGAGTCCAGGACGATCGCGATGCGGCCGGTGGCGATGTGCGCGGCGAGAGCGGCGGCGTCGGTGGTGGGGACGGTGACGTCGACCAGGCTCACGCCGTTGGCGTCTGGTGTGGCCCCGATGCGGACCACGGTGGCGGCCACGGAGTTCGGGGTGCCGGTGGGTGGGTCGTCCTGTTTGCGGGGGGTGTCGATGATGCGCACGGTGTCTCCGGCGACGAGCGGGGAGGCCGGTAGTTGTGCGGCGGTGACCGCGACCCCGACCAGGCTGCGTCCTGCTGGGGGGATGAGGTCGGTGGTGGTGGCGGTGGGGGTGAGGATGCTGCCGGCAGCGAGGTCGGTTGAGGCGCGTTTGCCGAGGATGGTGCTGCGTTGGGAGCTGGGCACGGTGTGCAGCGCGGGGTCGGGGGTGATGGTGGCGGTGCTGAGATCAGCGTCGGTGATGGCTTGTCCGCGTTGGACGCTGCGACTGATCGCGACGACGCTGACGGCGTCGCTGTTCGCGGTCCAGATATAGGCCGACAGTGCGCCGCCCAGGGCGATGAGTGCCACGGCCAGGGCGATGAGTTTGGGTCGGCGCCGCAGGCGCGGGGCGGGGGTGATGGTGGGCAGTTCGGGGACGGTTTTGCCTGGGGGTGTCCCGTTGTTGGTGGGTGGTGCGGTGTCGGTGCTGGCTCGTGTGGGCATGGACGGTTCTCCCCCTAGGAGTGGTCGGTGTCGAAGTAGTGGGCCAATGCGATGTCGACCAGGTGGCTGCGGGAGCGGGCCCCGCTGGTGCGCACCAGGTCGTCGAGGACGGCGAAGTCTGCCTCGTACAGGCGCACATTGAGCGGTGAGTAGGGCCCCGTCTCGGTGCGTGGTGTGCGGTTGGTGCGGGCGGCGAACAAAGATCCCCCCGTGGGTGCCGCCGGTTGGGGTAACAGGTCCGGGAGGTGTGCGTGGACCGCCTCGATGGCGGCGATGATGATGTTGCCGTTGCTGCGTCCGGTGTCTTCGCGTTCCCGGATGATGCGCTCCACCAGGGTGGAGCGGATGTGCATGCTCGAGGACCGGATGCGGTTCTGACGCCCGGGCTGTGTTGGGGCGGGTTCGGTGTCGTCGGGGACAAGTGGGGTTCTGGTGTCGGGCACCAGCTCCGGGCCGGTCGGAGCCACGGCAGATGCGCTTGGCGCTGGCACCGTCGGCGTGTGTGTGGGGCGCGCCGGTATGCGCCGGGGAAGCAGTGTCGCGATGTCGGCGGGGGCGTCGTCTTCGAAGTCGGTGAGACGTCCCATGGGCAGCTCGCGGTCGCCCTCGACTGCGTGGGGTTGGCGGGCGTTCATCGCGCGGCCTGGCTCAGGGGCGTGGTCTGCTCGTGGGCGTTGATGCGTTGCAAGATTTCCCGCGACAGCTGCTGGTAGTCCCCCGCCAGGTTGTCGGCTGAGCCGGACAGCGACGGGGGTAGCGCAGTGTCGTCGCCGCTGCGTCGGTCGCGCAGGGCCTGCAGCCGTTCGCTGCGGTTCTTGGTGGCGTCGGCGGCGAGTTCGTGGGCTAGTTGTCCTCTGCTACGGCAGTCATGGGCGGCGGTCTCGCTGTGCCGGATGTAGGCCTCCAGCAGCGGCACCCGGTCCCCCACCTCGGCGAGGCGATACCGGGTGTTGCGCAGTACCCGCGTCGCGGAGACTGAATGCGCGAACAGCACCGCCCCGAGGTACGTCAGCTGGGGGTTGGTGGCGCGGGCTTTTTTCACGCGTGGTCCGACTCCGCGCAATCCGTCCCAGCCGCCGGCGTCGGATTTGGTGGGGATGAGGATGTAGCGGGCGCACGCCAGCGCAATGTCTTGCAGCACAGGGTTTCCTGGTGCGCAGTCCAGCAGGATGATGTCGTAGCCGTCAGCGATCTCGGTGAGCTGCAGGGCGAAGGATCCGGTGACTCCCCCGCCGGGGAGGTCAGCGGCCATCGCACTGAAGCTCAGCCCCGTCAGCAGCTCCAGGTGGCGGCCGCCGGCAATGACGTCGAGGCCGTCTCGGACACCGGCGATGAGCGCTAGCGGGGTAGCTGAGTACACGCTGTCGACGAGACTCTTGCCGCCGTCGTCGCCGGCGCGGCCGATGTAGCCGAGGTCGAGCCCGAGGTTGCCGCTGAGGTCCAGGTCGATGGCCAGGACCCGGTAGCCGCTGTGTGCGAGTTGGCCGGCCACGTTGGCGGTGATGCTGGTCTTGCCCGCTCCCCCCTTGCCGTTCACTACCGCGATGACCCTGGCCAGGGCATCAGCTGTGGGCGCTGTCGTCATCGGCTACTCCAAACTCGTCGTCACCCGCCTGGTGCGGGATCGGGATCTACCTCGGATGGACTGTAGGGCCAACCTGTGCCCCACAGCCGCAAATGTGGGCCATCGAGGCGTCCGAGTTGCCCAACGGATGACCCAACGGGGCATCAAAGTGGACGACTGCATGGGGCAAAGCATGGCTCACCACACCCCATGCATGATGCAAGAACTGGCACAAGTGGACGCATGAGTGTATCAACTTGGTCAGCGACATGTAGACAATAACGCATGCATGGGTAACGAATGGGCCATGAGTGGGCACGAGTGCGGCGCGCATGGTGCTTACAGGTGGGTGGTTGGCGACGGCAGAGGCAGTGGCTGCGCCACGGATGGGCCATGAATGGGGCTGAATGGTGCCTACAGGAGGGTGGGGCGGCGACTGCAGAGGCAGTGGCTGCGCCACGGATGGGCCATGAATGGGGATGAATGGTGCCTACAGGAGGGTGGGTGGCGACTGCAGAGGCGGTGGCTGCGCCACGGATGGGGTTGTGGGTTCCGAGCGTAAGGGGTTTGAGTCAGCCGCGACGGTGGGCGGCGAGCCAGGCCAGAACCTGTAGTCGGGTGATGCACCACTGCTCGCCCCAGTGGGCCACGTGGTCGGTCGTGAAGAGCCGGTAGGGAAGGTGCCGGTAGCCCCGATCGCAGTCCGTACACGCGATCCTGGCCGTGCTGGTGGCACCCGGCCCGATGGTGTCGGCGTTGTCCGCGGTGACGTACCCGGTGCCGCAGCAAGTTCGACACTGCGCGTCCTCGTCGAGGGCGGCGAGCAGCACGCTGCGGGCAGTGTCCGCAGGCCCGGCGCCGACGAAGCCCCAGGACAGCCCAGTTGGGGAGTCAACGACCACGTGGCGCACCACGCCGATCGTGTTTCCTTCGGCGTCCTCGACGGCAATCATGCCGGCACCGGAGCTTCCGTGGTGATACCCGTGATAGCGCACATCGTCCTGGGTGCCGTCCTGGGCTGGGTGGTGCGGTGGGGGAGTGCGCATGGCTGACAGAAGGCCGGAGAGGGACCGTGGTGTCAGCTGCTCAGGCGGCGACGGTCATGGCGTCGAGGAGGTCGTCGCTGCCGAGCTGCTCGTGCACGGCGGTACGGATGCGGCGGATGGCGCGGCTGCAGCGCTGCCGTACCGCGGCAGGAGAGAGTCCGAGCTCCTCGGCGGTGGCGCTGTGTCCTCGGGGGGTGGTGTCGGTCGGGTCGGTAAGAAATGAGCGGCGCAGCAGGGCGGCCTCGTCGGTGGTGATCACCTCGTGCTCGAATGCCCAGGTGAGCAGCTGGCGAACTTCGTCGCTGGGGTCGGTGTCGGCGGCGGTGTCCGTGGTGAGGGGTGCGTGGTTGAGGCTGCCGATGTCTTCGGCGGCCGCGGCGTATTCCAGCTGCCACGGGTCCCAGTTCAGGACACGGGTGGGGGTGGTCATGTGCGTGTGCCGGTCGGCGGTGATGCGGTGCAGGGTGTCCAGGGCCAGGTTGCCGGCGACGCTGCGAAGTCGGCGTTGCACGGGGTAGGTGTGCACCACGGTGAGGAACACGGCGGTTGTGATGCTGCTGCGGTCCGACCCTTTGATGTCGCCGTCAGTGTCGGCGTAGTGCGCGAGTTGTGACAGTTTGGGCATCATCGCCTGCAGCAGGGTGCGGGTGGCGAAGCGTTCCCCGGCCTGGGACAGGCGCAGCAACGCCAGCAGGAGCTGATCCTGGCGGGCACTGCTGGCGTCGTCGATGGCGTCGAGGATGGCGCCGCCGCTGGTGAAGCCGGCCAGGGCTGGGTCGGTGAGGGCCCAGGCCTGAACGTCGGCTCGGTGCGCGGTGTTGGCCAGGGGCCACTCGGTGGCGAGGGCTCGGGCGGCGGAGGAGGCCGTGGTGTGGGTGCCGCGGTAGAAGAGGTCGGCGGTGTCGGTGGACCCCCACACGGATCCGGATTCGTCGGTGGTCGTCGGGCACACCCACTCGGGGAGGTGGGTGTGATGCCGGTAGGGCAACGGGGTACGGGGGGTGGTCGACACGGTGGGGCTCCAATCCGGTGGCGTCGCGGGATACCCGCAGCCTCAGAAGCCCGGCTTGCACGATGTCTTGCACCACGGGGGCTCACCCGGGTCGCGGTCAAGAAAACCGCCCGGAGTGCGCGGGCCTGACCTGCGGTAATGCATCAATTCGGGCGGTAAGCAGAAAAGATTTCTGCCTGCCGGTCACATCGGTGTTTGGCGGGCACCTTCCTGGTTGGAAGAACCCCCCGTGGAAGGGATTTGCCCCGATGACCGATGAGCACCAGCCCACTGATCTCGCCGACCTCGCCCTGGTGCATGCCGTGGCCACCGAGGTCAGTGCCGCCGCCGCCGACTTGCATCAGCACCCGCTGCTGCCCGACGCGGTCGTGCGGATGCGGCAGGTACTGACTGATCGCGTCGAGGGCGCCCAGCGCGCCGCGGCGCGGATGCAGATCCAAGCCCCACTCCCGGGAGCCTTCACTGCACCGCCCGGTCTACGGGTGGTGACCGAGCTCGGTGAGGGAGTGGGCCGGGGCGTTACTCCGCGCCCTAAGCCCACCCCTCACCGTCGCTGCCCACCCTCGGGGCAGGCGTCATGAAGATCGCGGGACGCGAGATTCGGGTGTGGAAGAAACCGCCGTCGGGTGAGGAGAAGTCCGCGGCCCCGGCAGACCCCGACACGCAGCTGCAGGCCCGATGGACCAACGGTGCGAATCTGAAGACCCGCGGAGTCACCTATGGGCTGATGGCTGCGGTCATCGCGGGTCCGGTGGCGTTGGCGTTGGTGGTCAATCAGGCGTCTTCTGCCGCCCCGGCGAGTGCCCCGCAGGTTGCGCTTCCTGCTGATACCAGCGGTGAGCAGGTCGCAGTGGGGGAGTTCGCTCAACAGTTTGTGCTGACGTGGCTGCAGACACCCCGCGGCAAGGAGTCGGCGTTGGCCGGGTTCGTGGACACCGCGAATCTGCAGTTGCCGCTCAAGCCCGTCACTGCCTCCCAGCCCTCTACTGCGCAGCTGACCCATGCGGGCCCGGGAATGTGGTCGGTGTCAGTGGGGGCCACGGTGACCGACGCGGCGGGGTTGGCGCGGCGGTATTTCCAGGTTCCGGTGCGGTATGCGGCCGGGTCGATGATCGCCACTGCGCTGCCTGCGCCGGTGCCGGCGCCCGGGACGACGGCGCCACCGGAGTTGGCCTATCAGTACACGGCCGCGTTGTCGGAGCCCCTGGCCAGAATGGTCGGTCAGTTCCTGGGTGCGTTGCTCACCGGTACGGGGGATGTCACCCGGTATGTGTCTCCGGGGACCTCGATCACCTCGGTCGCCCCGGCCCCCTACAGCGCGGTTCGGGTGCTGGAGGTGCACACCGATCAAGACCTGCGGGATTCCCCGATGGTGGTCCCCCGCGGCAGTGATCTGCATGTGCTGGTCACCGCTGCGGCCACGGTGAGCGCGGAGCAGCAGATCACGGTGCAGTACCCGCTCACGCTGAAGGTGCGCGCCAGCCGGTGGGAGGTCGCCTCACTGGATCCCGCTCCCTTGACCAACGCCCAGCCGCGGCCCTCGCTCACCGGTACCACGGCAGCGGGGGTGCCGACTTTGGCGCCCAGTTCGGCGGTCTCCTCAACACCGGCTGCTGCCTCGACCGCTAGTGCTGCTCTTGCCACCCCCGCCGCTAGTGCTGCTCTTGCCAACCCCGCCGCTAGTGCTGCCCCCGCGGCTAGTGCTGCCCCCGCCGCACCGGCAGCACCCTCCGCAGCCCCTGCCCCTGCTGTCCCCGCTCGATGAATCCCTCTCACTAGGAGATCTCATGTCCGCACACATCATGTTTACCCAATCGGTGGTCCTCGCCCAGGGCGGCGGAGGTGGAGTCATCTCCACCGTCGGCGGCCTGTCCAGCAGCGTGCAGACCCTCGTCAAGGGCGCGATCCTTACCGTCGCCGCGATCTTCATCCTCGTCACCTTGGTCCGCACCCGGATGGCTGCTGGCGCCATCATCGTCAGCCTCATCGTCGGTGGCGGCGCGGTATGGGGGGTCAACAACATCGACCTTCTGCAGACCAAGGTCGGCAACGACATCAAAAACTCAATGAGCACAAGCTGTCCTGCGCAACTGAGGGCCACGGCCGCCCCGTCTGCCACCTCGGTGTGCGCGCCGCCCGGCCCTGCCCAGATCTGAGCCAGGTTGTGCGCAGTCATCCGGGAAAGGTGGTGAGCATCGATGGGTGATCAGCCCTCGGTGGAGCGGGTCAAGTGGTTCACGCTTGCCCGGAAGTTTCCCCAGCTCATTGGGCGCACCCCCGACGGGGCGCGCATCCCGGGTGGTCCGTACACGATCACCCAAGCCGTGGGTGGTCTCATCGTCCTCGTCGTCGGCTACTACTCGATGGGGCTGTGGGCCAACTTCGGTGTGCTGGGCAATTACACGCTCCTGCTAGCGCTCACCGGGGCGGTCATTTTCGGACTGGGGCGCATCCCCCTGGGTGCTCGCAACCCGGCCGCGATCGGTATGGGCGCGTTCCGTGCGGTCGCTGCGCCGCAACGGGGGCGGCTGCGCGGGCGACCCGTTCGGATCCGCCGTCCGCGGCAACTGACACACCGAGTCGTGATCTGCACCGCGCTGACCCCGCCGCCGGTGGCCGAGACTGCCGCCGCCAGTGTTGCGATACCCGTGGACGCGCCCGCCGAGGACCCGGTCACCGCCCCCGAGCGCACTTCGGTGCCCACCTTCACGAAAGCCGTGGCCCCGTCGAGCACGAGCTCGGCGAGTGACACCACTGAAGGACCCGTCGGCCCAGGGCCCGCCGTTCCAGGGCCCGACGTTGAGCCCGCACCCGCACCTGACGCCCCTGGGGCGGTGCTCGCTTACGCGGTGAGCGTCCCCAGCGTTGTCCGTGCCCCCAGGCCGCCGCGGTCCACCCGCCGCTCCACCGCCCCGCAGCTCACCGGTGTTCAGGCCTTACTGGCCAGCGTCGGTAGCACCCCGAAGGAGAACTGATGCGCTCACCGACCCGCACCATGGCCGCTAACCTGCGCTGGACCCGCTCTGGGGTGGTGTGGGCGGATTTCCTGCTGTCGGGGGCGGCCTACGGTTACCGTCCGCACAAGGAAAAGCGGGTCGTCCGCGATATGCACACCGGCTTATTTCGGGCGTTGCCCGGTGAGTCCCTGCTGCTGGGGGTGCGTGCGGGGCTCAACCCGGCCGCGATCGTGGAACGCATGATCGAGGGTGTCGACCTCGACACGTGCCCGGACTGGGCAGCGGAGTGCGCCGCGACCTTGGACACCTTGGACGTGATCCGGCCCGGGCAGCGCATCTACTGGTTGAGCGTGCCGCTCAGCGACGGCCGCTCCAGTACGAGCATCACGGGGTTCTTCCGGGCCGCCGCCGACGAGCTCCGCGACAGCTTGGCGCTGCCCAGGGCAGGGGTGCCGGCCAAGGAGATCGCCCGCCGCGTTGAGCAGTCCCGCAAGATCGCGGCCGCGATTCCGTGGGTGTTCAAGCCCGTGCCGGCGACAGCCGCCCAGATGATCTGGCTGGATCTGCACACCCAACAGCGCGGGTTGGCCACCGACCTCGAGCCCCCCGAGTCGAGCCGTGATCGTGACCCTGCAGGTGCAGCGCCGGCCCCGTCGATCACGGGATCCTCCATGCTGGAGCCGCTGTTGGATGAGGGCGGCCAAACCGACCTCACTCGGTCGGAGATGAAGGCGTGGACGCCGTGGGAGCGGCGATACCTGAAGGTGGCGCAACCTGACGTCCCGGACGCCCCGGAGGCGTCGTATCAGGCGATGGTCGTGCTGGCTGGGCTGCCCACCGAGGGCATGGATTTCCCGGGCAGTGAGTTCCTGGGTCGCATCGACGAAGCCGGCTACGACGTTGACTGGGTGCTGCGGATGACCACCCGCTCCGGTGACCAAGCCGCCGCCCAGAACCGGCGGGCGCTGATCAAGCTCAACGACCAATACGGTCAGCGTGAGGGCGAGATGAGTCACGCCATGAACACCCTGGACCGGGTCGCGGAAAGTCAGGCCGAGTTCGCCGCGGTCCTGGAATCGGACAAGCTCGAGGTCGAGATTCAGGCGACGGTGATCTTCGCGGTGGCCGGTCCGACCCCCGAGTCGGCGCTCGAGCAGGCCGACGAGTTGGCGAAGTACTTGCATTCGGCCAGCTACCGCACAGCCCAACCCTTGGGGTATCAGGAGCACTTGTGGTGGGCGTTCGTCCCCGGGGCCCCCACCAACAAAGCGGTGCGGGAGTTCACGCAGATCACCACCTCCCGCGCCTTGGCGGCCACGGTCCCACTGGCCAGCACTGATTTAGGTGATGACAAGGGCATCTTGATGGCGTTGAACATCTCCGGTGGTCCGCCCGGTGCGGTGCTGCACGACCCCGCCGGCGCTTCCCTGCGCGACATCTCCGGGTCGCTGGCGGTGTGCGGTGAGCTCGGCGCCGGGAAGTCGTTGCTGCTGAAGATGCTGCTTGGTGGGGTCGTTGACCGGGGCGGGCGAATCCTGTGCATCGACCGCACCAAGATGGGGGAGTACGCGAACTGGGCGGCGTCCATCACTGACGCCCTCGTGGTGAACATCGCTGATCCCACAGCGAGCTTGGACCCGTTGCGGTTGTTCGGTCCCTCCACCGGCGCGCAGATCGCGCAGTCCTTCCTCACCCCGCTGACGAAGATCAAGCCGATGTCGCCGCTGGGCCTGTTGCTCAGTGAGGTCCTGGACCCCGCATACCGGCAGGAATACGCCATCACCGGTCTCGGGGGTTTGCTGGCGCACCTGAAGAGCAAGGACTGCACCCGAGAGGGTGCGACTGATCTGGCCTCGGCAATGAACTTCTACGCCCGCCGCGACTTCGGACGCGTCATCTTCGACGACTCGCTGCCGGTGGTTCCCGCTGATGCTGCGGCGGTCATCATCCGCACCCACACCCTGGAGTTGCCGCGGCCCATCGAGCTGGAGAACGCCCACCTGTTCGACGAGATGCGCCCGGAGCGGACGTTCGGGCGCGCCATGTACGCCCACATCGCCGCCCTGGCCCGGCAGATGAGCTTCGACGATCCCACCCGCCTGGGTGTGTTCGGTGTCGATGAGGCCCACCACATCACCACCTCCTCGGAAGGTGAACATGAGATCGCCGAGTTCGTCCGGGACGGGCGTAAGCACAACGGGGCGGTGTTCCTCGGCTCACACGACCCGGACACGGACTTCGGTTCGGACACGCTGAAGGGGCTAATTCCCACCCGCATCCTGATGCGCCACCGTGACCACACCCTGGCGAAACGGGGCTTGGGATGGTTGGGGTTGGACCCGGAGGACGACAACCTGGTCACGATGCTCACCGAGGACACCTCCCCGGTGACCGGTCAAGGCGTCGCCGAGCACCGCCGCGGTGAGGCGTTCCTGCGGGACTCCTCCGGCAACATCGGTCGCATCAAGGTGCTGCCCCCCTCGGTGCCCGAACGCAACACGGCGGTGCGCACCTCCCCGCCGGAGAACTCCGAGATGGCCGGGGCACCAGCGTGAGTGCCGCATCCCCGTCGCTGATCGAGGTGCTGCGCCGTATCCCGACGCGGTGGCGGCGCCTGCTCACCGTGCTGGGCACGGTGGCGGGGGTGATGATCGGGGGCGCGGTCCCGGCGTGGGCCACCAGCGAAACCCCGCCGGCGTTGAGCTGGATGGTGTTGAAGGACTCCAAAGGCATCAACGTGTGGTCCTATGAAATGTCGCTGAACACCGGTGGTGTCACCAGCCCCGGCAAGTTCGTGTGGTCCTTCCTTGTGGCCCTGGTGTGGCAGGGCTACCGCGCGATCGTGGTCTTCGCGATCTGGCTGATCAACTGGGTACTGGGCTTTTCGTGGCTGGACTGGGTGTCCACCCCGGTGATCGCGTTGAGCAAGAGCATCACCAGCCTGGTCCACACCTTCGGGTTGGCCCCCACGTTCCTGACCATCATGGCCGCCACCGCCGCGGTGCACATTTTTCGTGGCCGCTGGACGTTGGGGGCGTTCGATCTCGTCGTGGGCTGCGCGATCGCCGCCCTGGCTGTGGGAGGCCTGTCCAACCCTGTCGGTCTGGTCACCGGCCAGTCCGGTTACATCATGCAGTCCCGCGACCTGGGTCTGGAGCTGTCCTCAGGGTTAGCGCACAACGGTGACACCGCCAGCAACGCCGATCAAATGCGGCAACAGACCAGCGCCATGCTGGTCGACACCTTCATCCGCATGCCCGACGAGATGATCAACTTCGGGAGGTCTCTGCAGGGCGACCCCTGCGAAGCCAAGTTTGACGAGGTGATGCGCTCCGGGCCGCACGGCGGTGATGACACCGTGCGTAACGCCATGAAGGACTGCAACGCCTCCATGGGTGACTACGCCGACAACCCGAACTCGGGGATGGCGATCTCGACGATCATCTTGTCGCCCTCGGCGATTTTCGTGTTGCTGTTCGCCCTGCTGCTGTGTGTAGCGGTGATGTTGGCGGTGGTCACCGTGCTGTATGAGTCGCTGAAATTGATCGTGGTGATGGTCTGGGCGATCCTGCCCGGGGAATCCCGGGGATCACTGTGGCAGACCTTCGCCAACCTGGTGATGGCGTTGGCGACGATGACGTTCGCGGTGGTGTTCCTCACCGCCTACCTGTTGTTGCTGCAATCGGTGTTCTCCTCCTCCAACTCCGGCAGCAACGGGGTGATGGCCACCTTCATCTTCATCGACCTGCTGATCTTCATGGGCATCATCATGTTCTGGAGAGGACGCACCGCCCTCAAACGTTCCGCCGCTCGGTTGGCCGCGATGATGGCCAAACGGCCCGCCGGAGGATCCCCGTCCCGGCTCCCGGCCCTGCAGCGCTCTGGTCTGCCCGGGCAAGCCGCCGCCCTGCAGGCCGGGCGCATGCTGTCTCAGCGCGCACAGGGATCGGGCTCCGGAGGTTCGGGTGGGGCTGGTGCTGCGCCCGGTAAGAGTGGGTGGGTGCCGGCGGGTACCAAGGGGGAAACTCGTTCGGTGCCCCGCGCTGGTGCCAGCGGTGGCGGGGCCGCTGGTGCTGCCGGTGCCGCAGTTGGTGCCGCCGATGCGGGCTCGCGTCGCCGCGGCGGCAAAGCTGGGGCCGCCGCGGGGATGGCCGCCGCGGGAG